>Ga0065721_10050512_pt1 | contig 19595 bp, 7 predicted proteins | sample Mesricmetagenome_FD_59108 | JGI IMG/M metagenome (GOLD analysis project Ga0065721, IMG submission 59108) | Mesophilic microbial community from rice straw/compost enrichment Sample: eDNA_1 v2 (version 2) | ecosystem: Engineered > Solid waste > Grass > Composting > Bioreactor | place: USA: Davis... | reverse complement strand
CCTTACGAGCGGTAGAAACGATCGATTTCATGACCGCACGCTGGGCACATCTTCCCTACGAGCTACTCGAACTGGTATCAAATCGCATCATCAACGAAATCCGCGACGTGTCGCGTGTGGCTTACGATATTTCTTCCAAGCCGCCGGCGACGATTGAGTGGGAGTGAGGGGCGCGGCTATGCTGGATTTTGCAAAGGTCACAGAGAGGACCGCATTGAATGACATCGCAGTTATTAACCCCGTATCAAAGCCAATATGTAGCTTGGTTGCTTACCCGACGAGCTGCTAGAGATTCAGTTGAATCTTTGGCTCCGACGTTGGTCAACTCTGAAGTCGATCTCAACCCTCATCAGGTTGATGCAGCCCTGTTCGCTTGCCGTAATCCGCTGTCGCGAGGGGTGCTTCTTGCGGATGAAGTGGGGTTGGGTAAAACCATCGAAGCTGGGTTAGTCATTTCGCAGCGATGGGCAGAGAGAGGACGCAAAATCCTCATTGTTGTCCCTGCCAACCTACGTAGACAGTGGCATCAGGAACTGCAGGAAAAATTTGGACTGAATGGGCTAATTCTAGAATCCAAGAGTTACAACTCCATCCGCAAGCAGGGGAGGCAAAACCCATTGCTGTTCACGACTGGCCCGGTCATCTGTTCTTATCAGTTTGCTAAGTCCAAGGCCGACGATATTCAGGCCGTCAATTGGGACTCAGTCGTCCTTGACGAAGCTCATCGTCTCAGAAACGTTTACAAGGCGAGTAGCGTCATCGCTAAAACGCTTCAAAAAGCGCTAGCGCATGTTCAATCTAAAGTGCTTTTGACTGCAACGCCCCTACAGAATTCGTTGCTTGAACTCTATGGGCTGGTCAGTTTCATAGATGATCGCGTCTTCGGAGATCTTAATAGTTTTCGATCGCAATTCACGGGCAGAGGACGACCCGGAAAAGCGGCTGCGCCTGCCGGCCACCGAGCAGCCCGCAGAACTGCTCGACAACGCGGAGCCTCCTGCGTTGACAGCAGATATTGAAAGCAGGCGAACGGCAATCCTGCGGGAAATCAACCAGCGCAACCTCGGCTACTTCGAGCAGGAAGTCCAGAAGCTGGATGCCTGAGCGGACGACCTGAAGCTCGGCTTGGAGCAGGAGATCAAGGAGGTCGACCGCGAGATCAAGGAAGTGCGCCACACCGCCGCGACCTCGCCGATGCTGGAAGAAAAACTGTCATGGCAGAAGAAGCAGCGCGAACTGGAAGCCAAGCGCAGCAAGCTGCGCCGCGAGCTGTTTGCCCGGCAGGATGAAGTCGAGGCGCAGCGCAATGAACTGATTAGTCAGCTGGAGGAGCAACTCCAACAGAAGCTGGGGGAGCACACCTTATTCATTGTCGAGTGGGAGTTGACATGACAACCAAGAGGGAACTCGCCAGAGGAGCGATCTGGCGGCAATGGGACTTACATATCCATACGCCTGCCTCATTTCACTGGCAAGGGCAGAAATTTGACAGCGATCTGGCATCTGCCCAAACCAAGAAGTTGGTCGATGAGATGATCGAGGCCATGAACAAGGCTGAGCCCGCTGTGTTTGCCATCATGGACTACTGGACCTTCGATGGCTGGCTAGCGTTGAAAAATCGTCTCAAGGATAAAGATGCTCCGGCCCTAAAGAAGCTGGCGCTCCCGGGTATTGAGCTGCGCCTCGCAGCCCCGATGAAAGGACGGCTGAACGCCCATGTCCTGTTCTCGAATGAAGTTGAAGACCAAGTGCTTCTTGATTTCAAGTCTGCTTTGCGCGTCGAGCTGGTAAAAAGACCACTTTCAGAACCGGCATTGAGGGCTCTTGCCCGGATGGTCGGTGAGGACAAGCTGAAGCATCATGGGTTCAAGAAGAATGAGGTGGACGCGTCCGACGAGAAGGCTTTGCTTGCGGGCGCGATGATCGCTGAGATCAATGCCGACTCATACAGGGAAGCGATCCGGAATGTTCCCCATGGTCAAGCTATCGGCTTCATGCCGTTTGAGACCAACGACGGCTTGGCCGAAGTCGATTGGAAGGAGCACTACGCCTATGTGATGAATCTCTTTCATACTTCGCCGATTTTCGAGACGCGTGACGTTGACCTGCGCGCCGCATTTGTTGGCGAGCAGACGCCGGGCAATGCCAAGTACTTCAAGAACTTTCAGGCGGCCCTGCAGAACACACCACGTCTAGCAGTCTCAGGGAGCGATGCTCACTGCTTCGTTGGGATACCGGGTAGTAACGACAAGCGGGGTTATGGTGATTTCCCCTCAGGGAAGAAGACATGGATCAAGGCCGACCCAACGTTCCGTGGCCTCAAACAAGCCATTCTTGAGCCGGCGAAACGCTCCTACATTGGTGACAAACCACCCAAGGTGCTGGAGGTCGAGTCCAACAAGACCAACTACATCGACTCCATTGAAGTCACCAAGACAGGCGACAAGGCCGGTGTAGGGCAATGGCTCCACGGCTGCGACATCCCCTTGAACCCCGACCTTGTTGCCATCATAGGGAACAAGGGAAGCGGGAAGAGTGCGTTGGCCGATGTCATCGCGACTCTCGGCAATTCCAGACAATCCAAGCACTTCAGCTTTCTCCAGCGGGGCCGCTTCCTGGGGAAGGCTGGCGAACCCGCAAAACACTTCACCGGGACGCTGACCTGGTGCGACGAGAGTACCGAAGCTCGACCTCTCAATGAGCTTCCATCCGAAGAGAAGACAGAGCTTGTTCGCTACATTCCTCAGGGCTACTTCGAGGAGCTGTGCAATGAGCATGTGTCCGGCAAGTCGGATGCTTTCGAGAAGGAACTGCGGTCGGTGATCTTTTCTCACGCGAGTGAAGAGATGAGGTTGGGTGCGCTCGACTTTGATCAACTGACGGAGCAGCAGGAGCAGTCGCTCAGGAATCGCTTGGGTGAGTATCGCAAGGAGCTCGCGTCGGTCAATGCATCAATTGTGCGTATTGAGGAGCAGCTTCAGCCAATAGAGCTGAAGAAGCTCACCGATCTACTTCTGCTGAAGAGCAAGCAGATTGAAGAACACGACAAGCTAAAACCTGCGGAGGTTGCTGCGCCCACAGAAGCGTTGAGCCCCGACCAAGAGCAGGCTGCGGAGGGCTTGGCAGAGGTAAATCAGCAGATAGAAGCTGCGAAGAGGCGCACGCTAGAGATCGCCGGGGAGACCACCGAAATAGCCAAGCGACAGAAGGCGATAACCAACGTTCGTGAGCAGTTGATATTGCTCCGGCGGGCCTTTGACCAGGCGCGGAATGCAGTATCCGATGACCTCAAGCTGCTTGGGTTCGCCTGGCCCGATCTCGCGACCATCGATATCAAGACAAGTGCTCTCGACGAGAGATCAGCTGAACTCACGGCGAAGCAGAACGAGCTGAAAGCCGAGTCTGAGCAGCTATCCGAGAGCCTGAAGACCTACAGGGAGAAGCAGCAAGAGTTCACCTCGAAACTGAATGCGCCTCAGCAACAGTACGAGTCCTACCAGCGTCAGCTTGCCGAATGGAAAAGGAAGCGGGATGAATTGATCGGCTCACCCACCGAGCCGGAGTCGAAGGTCGGCCTGGAAACCCGCATTAGCCAGATCAAGGCGCTGCCTGATCAGCTCAAGGAGCTGGAGGAAAGGCGATTGCAGTTGTCAGGTGAAATATTTGACACCCTCGATTCACAGCGAAAAGCGCGTGCAGAACTGTTCAAGCCTGTCCAGGACCTGATTCAGAAGAACGGCCTGATACGGGAAGATTACAGATTGCAGTTCCAGGCGACTCTTGCGGCGTCAGCGGATGCCATCTCGGATCAATTATTCGCGCTGATAAAGCAGACCTGGGGGGAGTTTCGCGGGCAGGATGAGGCTGCCTTGACAATCCGAAAGCTGTTCGACCGTTATGACTTGAACGCCAGAGATGGGGCGTTGGCCTTTGTTGACGCCTTGCAGGAGAAGATCATGGAAGCTGCTAGGGCTTCCGGGTCGCCTGTGGGGATTTTCAACCTATTGAAGAAGGGGCAGTCCGCAGCGGCGGTATATGACCTGATCTTTGGGCTGAACTTCCTGGAGCCGCGATATTCCTTGCTGTTCCAAGATACGCAGATCGAACAACTTTCTCCCGGGCAGCGTGGTGCACTCTTGTTGATCTTCTACTTGCTGGTGGATAAGGGAAGGATGCCTATCATCTTAGATCAACCAGAAGAGAATCTTGACAACGAGACGGTGTTCCGCCTGCTCGTGCCCGTTCTGTCTGAAGCCAAGAAACAGCGACAGATCATTATGGTTACACATAACCCCAATTTGGCGGTTGTGTGTGATGCGGAGCAGATCATCCATGCGAGGTTCGATCGAGCATCGGACTCGACCATCAAGTACGAGTCGGGAGCAATTGAAAGCGTGGAGCTCAATGGCGCCGTCGTGACCGTACTTGAAGGTACGAAGCCTGCATTCGAAAACCGATCCGGGAAGTACCATTGACATGACAGCACTCGAACCTCAGTACATGGCCATCCTGAAGCAGGTGCTCTCCACCCGCAGGAAGCTGTTGCTTCAGTTGTCGACGACTTCAATGATAAGGGCATCGACGCGATCCACTATGACGAGGCGTCAGAGACACTCTACCTGCTGCAAACAAAGCTGAAGGAATCAAGCTGCGGGCAGCCACGGCTGGTTACATCCTGCGCAAATGGAGTGTGGACTGCTCGCCCGGCCAAAGTCTGCGTGGTGACGAATACAGGCTCTGGTTGAAAGATCATTTGGCGCTGTACGGTGTTAAGAACGCTGTGTTGGTCCCGGGATACCGCTCGCCTGACCAAAGCAAAGGAAAAAATTAAAGTGGCCTACTGTTTTTGTGTGACTTGTTTGACGCTGGAATGAATATGAAAGAAGGAATAAATAACAAGAGCCGAGACATAGACAGTCTCCCCCGCGTCGGCATGCTCGCCACGGTCCGCAACCGCCGCGGCGTTATCTCGGCCGTGGAGCCCTTCAATGACAGCAGAACTTCATCTCTACTGCATCTGGTCACTATCGAATTCAGCGATGCTGATGGCGACTCTGAGGAATCGCTGTTGTGGGAGCGTGAGCGTTCTCCCGTGGTGCTGGAACCCAACGCGCTGCCCAGAATAGATCGTGAAGCGCCGATGCAGCAGAATGAGTTTCTCGCGCTGCAGCGCGCAGCTCGCTGGAGTGCACTAACCCCCTTCCTCTCTACCAGAAGCCCTGCTGAGCGTTCTGAGCCAGTACCGACTGCGCCTGTGTATGGGGCAGTAAGTGTTGATGATTTTCAGTTGGTGCCGCTGGCTCGAGCCATGCGCATGCCGCGCGTATCCCTGTTATTGGCTGATGATGTCGGTTTGGGTAAAACCATTGAAGCGGGTCTGATCCTGTCTGAACTGATTCGTAAGCGTCGGATTCGCAGGGTGCTGATCATCACTCCTGCCGCTTTGCGTACTCAATGGCAGCAGGAAATGGAGGAAAAGTTCTCCCTGGGCTTTGATATCGTCGACAAAGCTTCCACTCATAAGCTGCAAAAGGAAATGGGACTGGATGCCAATCCCTGGCGCGCATTGCCACGGATCATCACGTCCTATCATTACCTGCGTCAGCCGGATGTTCTGGAGCAGTTCATTGCCAACTGCGAGTCCATCCGACAGCGGGGCGGAGCACAGCTACCGTGGGATCTGCTGATTGTTGACGAAGCACACAACCTGATGCCGTCCAACTTTGGTGAAGATAGCGATCTCGCCAAGATGCTTCGGGTGTTGACGCCATATTTTGAGCATCGATTATTTCTCACGGCCACGCCTCATAACGGTCACACTCGCTGCTTCTCTGGGCTTTTGGAACAGCTGGATCCGGTGCGCTTCACGCAAACGCCGGAATTTTCCGAAAAAGAACGCAAGATGATCGGCGATGTGCTGATTCGCCGATTGAAAAGTGAAATCAACGAGCAGGACCGTCAGGCCGGACGTACGCCGCGTTTCGCCAAGCGTTACCTTGAGCCGTTACCGTTGTATATGTACAGGCCGGAGCAGGAACTCGCTATGGCCGTGCGCAAGTTTTGTGCTCAGTTGAAAGGCCTTATCCGCACCGCACCCGAGGCGCGCATGGTACTCAACTTTGCTATTGAGATTCTGCGCAAGCGGTTGCTGTCTTGCCCTGTTGCCTTTGCTGATAGTTGGTTGCGCTTCAAGGAAGGCCTGGCTGCCAAGGAGGCCCTGCAGGCCGGTGAGGTGGCAGCAGCCCGCCGTGCCAGTGAAGAAGACATCGATGACGATCAGGAGCGAGAGAGTCGTGGGCGTCATGCAGCACAGGTTGTTGGTGCCTGGATGCATCCATATGTAGATGTGTTGCAGCCAGAGATCGATGCCATAGATGCTGCTCTGGTATCCCTGGGGCTAGATAAGCAGCCAGTCGTTGAGGCCTTTCCTCGATCCGACGCCCGCTTTGAGCGCCTGCTTGAGCTGATTGGCAAAGAGTTGCGTAACGCGGAGCAGTGGAAGGCTGATGAACGCCTGATCATTTTTACGGAGTACAAGACGACTCTCGACTATCTGGTTAATCGTCTGAATGCCGAATACGGTGCAGAGCCCGGCCGCATTTGCCAGCTCTACGGTGGCATGCATGAGGATGAGCGGGAAGAGGTGAAACGCGCCTTTAATGATCCTGATTCTCCTGTGCGTATTCTGGTGGCCACTGATGCGGCCTCAGAAGGCCTCAACTTGCAGCACACTGCCCGCTTGTTGATGCACTACGAGATACCCTGGAACCCGTCGCGTCTTGAGCAACGCAATGGCCGCATCGATCGGCATGGCCAGGCTCGCGATGTAACTATTTTCCATTTCACCAGCGAAGACGACAGCGACATTCAGTTTGTTGCGCGTGTATTGGCCAAGGTGAATGATATCCGCGAGGATCTCGGCTCGGTTGGCGAACTGTTCGATGCTGCTTTTCAGCGCCGAATGATGGAGATGACCGAAGACCGCGATGTGTTGGGTGATCTGGACCTGCAGATAAACAGCCGGCGCAACGCAACCGAAGATGCCAACGTCCACACGGAAGAGCGCGGCGAAGATGAAAAACGGCGCCTTCAGCAACTGATGGATGACCTTGATTTAAGCCCCGATACGCTCAAGGACACTCTCGGTGTTGCCATGGGGCTGGGCGCTTCCCGCGATGTACTGGATGGTCCCGATCAGCAAGGGCGGGTGCGGCTCCGTACACCACTGCCGAGTCGCTGGCAGGCCGTGGTGGATGACAGTCTGCGCTTGCCGTCACAAAAGAGCCTCGGTGCCATGCCCTGGCTGGTTTTTGATAACAGCTTTTTCATTCAAAACGTCAATGGGCGGCCGGTGTTTCGGCCCTCCCCAGATACTGTACTGCTGCATCTGGGACATCCGTTGCTGCGTCAGTCACTCAATGCCTTTGCACGTCTGCGTTTCCCCGGTGGTCAGAATGACTTCCAGACACCCAGCCGCTGGCTGGTGAGTCGTGGCGAGGTCCCCGCTGGCGCGCGCGCCCTGGTGCTGTTTACCGTAGAGGAGATGGCTGTTAACGATCTCCGTGAAACCTTTCACCATTGGACGCGCACGCTAGCATTGCCGGTGCAAAATAGTGGGCTCGGTGCGCCTCTGCCTTATAACGGCCCGCACCATGGGGCTCCTGGCCGGCAAAGTGCCGCTGATGTTAATGCTGCGCGCGAGCTTTGGGATGAATTTGTAGATCAAATCAAGGCGTTTCTTTCCGGCTACCGCGAAGATTTGACTCGGAATCTCCGTCAGCAACTAAAGGTTGCCTACGATCATGCCAAGACACATGAAAAGGAGGCCTTTGAGCAGCGCATCCGCGAAGTGGCAGCCCTGCGAAAGGCGCAGAGCATCGAGAAGCTCAAACGCGAAATCGCAGAGGAGCGCGCACGGCATATCCAGTACAGCTTGCTGGATGATGCCGATGCTCTTGCAGAGAAACGACTGCGCGATCTGGAGGATGAGCTCAAGCGCCGTCAGAACCAGTTTGGTGACTTGCAGGAGCGTCTGACTCAGGAGAAGTCCCGCATTCTTGAACAGGTGCTGCCACGCCGCTTTGCCCTGCGTGGTGAGGCGCAGGTATTCCCGGTCACCATCGAAATTCGTTTCCCGGAGGTAGCTGCATGAGCCAGCATGCAGAAGGTTGGGCGCAGCTCAAGCATGGCGGCTTGCTGATTTCACCGGCCAAGCTGGAGGAATTTTTCCCTGACTCTGCTCCGGCCATGTCCGATTTTCAGGCCGAGCAACTTCGTCGCGCCCTTACGGCCTTTGATGGCAGCAGTGAAAGTCTGGGCAGCCTTCTTGATTACATTCTGCAGGATCTTTCCGGCCTGCCCGCCGAGGAATGGCAGAAAGCCCAGGCAGTAGATAGTCGCTGGGCTGTGCGTAGCTTCACTGGCACTTTGGTCAAACCCCGTCGCCTGTGGGTGGGGCCAAATAGTGAAACATTGGCTCTCTTTGCCCCGGATGACAGTGGTTCGCGCCAGTTTTCCGGCCGCCTCGGAGTGGGGCGTTCCAGGCAGCTGCTTGGCCGTGTGGTTGAGTGGTTGCGTCGTACACAGCAGTCTCTGGCACTGGTCACCAATGGCCGCCAATGGCGGTTGATCCATGCCGGTGCTGATTACGATGCCTGGTGTGAATGGGACATTGATCTGTGGTTCAGCGAAGGCCAGCCTGCGCCGCAAACCTATATATGGCGCACGCTACTTAACCGCCGCACTTTGCTGGCGGAGCACGAGCAGAGCCTGTTATTGCAGGCCATCAGCGCTTCGCGCAAAGGGCAGACTGAACTGTCCAATGTTCTGGGCGAGCGTGTACGCCAGGCCGTGGAGGAGCTGATTACCGCCTCCCATGTTGTCATCGAACAGGCTAAGCAGCAGGGGCACATTCATGACTACAAGGATCTGTATGTAGCCGGCTCACGCATCATCATGCGCTGCATCATCACCCTGTTTGCCGAGGCGCGCGGCCTGATGCCGGTAGACAACCCCATCTACCAGCAAGCCTATAGCCTGGAAGGGCTTCGCCATCAGCTGGATCGGCGTGCTGGCGGGCGCGGGAATGAACGCTTAAGTCAGGGGCGTAGTGCCTGGCCCCGCCTGATCAGCTTGTTCAATTTGATTTACGAAGGTTCGGCGCATGAGCGCCTGACGGTGCCCCAGTACGGTGGGGCCTTGTTTGAACCGGGTAATCCTGACAGCGCCGATGGTGTTTCCCGCGCACTGGCGCTACTCGAAAGCAGTCAGAACATGGTCAGTGATCTGCAGGTGCATAAACTGTTGCGTCTGCTGACCCGAACCAAAATGAAAGTTCGCCAAGGACGTAGCAATCGCCGGGTTGATGCGCCAGTGGATTTTTCCACTCTGTCTTCGGAATACATCGGCATTCTGTACGAAGGCCTGCTGGACTTTGAGTTGAGGCAGGCCGCTCACAATGATCCGGTGATTTTCCTGGCGGTTGGTAATCAGCCGGCATTGACCCTGTCACAGCTGGAGGCCATGGATGACAAGGCCATCAAGCAGCTGTTCGAGGCACTGAAGAAGAAGGATAAAGCGGGCGATGATAGCGGGGATGGGGGTGCCGAGGATGGCGAGTCAGCGGAGTCTGAAGACATCGAAGATATCCCCGATGACGAAGCTGAAACCGATGAAGACGCCAGTGAAGGAGAGGCAGAAGCCAGTAACGATGACAGTGACGAGCTGATCCTCAGTGAAGATCACCTGCAGCGTGCTAATGCCTGGCTGCAACGAGCTGCGCTGCTTGCCGGGCTTGCGAAAAAGCCCCGTGGCAGAAAAGTCAACACCACCGGCGAGGAACCGCAACAAGAGTTGGAAAAGGCCGCCAGGCAGCTGTGCGCCCGAATGGTTGCGCCTGGCCAGTTCTATCTGGTGCGCTGGGGTGGTACGCGTAAGGGGGCAGGTACTTTTTACACCCGTCCGCAATTGGCTGCGCCCACAGTACGTCGCACTCTACAGCCCCTGGCCTATGACCCGGTGCGCATGGAAAAAGACCCGCGCACTGGACTGGATACAGTGGTGGAGTGGGTACCCAAAAAGCCAGAGCAGATTCTGGCCCTGAAAGTCTGCGACCCGGCCATGGGGTCTGGCTCCTTCCTTGCCAGTGCACTGCGCTTTCTGACCGAAGCGCTCACTCAATCGCTGTTCCACCATAAATTGATCGAGCGCAGCGAAGACGGTGGTGTACCACGCATGGCCGACGGCAGACTGGCCGAACTGCTCAGTGATGAGCTGACCAAGCTCAACCCCAGCGATGAGGGCTTTGAAGAAGCGCTGCGCGCCCAACTCAAGCGCCACATCGTCGAAAACTGCCTGTATGGTGTGGATCTTGATCCGCTGGCAGTAGAGCTGGGCCGCATGGCGCTGTGGGTGGAAACCATGGACCGTGACCTGCCCTTCGGCTTCCTTGATCACAAGTTGAAGGTAGGCAACGCGCTGGTCGGAGCCTGGTTCGACACTTACCGTGATTACCCGGCGATGGCCTGGGAGCGGGAAGGTGGTGACAAGGACTATCAGAAGAACAAGTCCGATAACCTGATTAACCACTGGTACAAGGATGCCAGTGGCAAGCGCAAGGGCGATGTCTTTACAGACGCAATCAAGGCTCGCGCCAAGGCGGTGCCGGAGCAGTTGAGGGCAATGCTCAGTGGCCAGCTGATGCTGGGGAGTGAGCTGGAGGCAGCCAATGTACACGACGAGCTGCTCAAGGTATTCCGCAAGTTGCATCGCTTGCCGGTACATGAAAGCGAGAAGCGTGCGGAGCTGTATCGCCAAGAAGTGCTGAACAACCCCCACTACCACGCCCTGAAAGCGCGTATGGATCTGTGGTGTGCGCTGTGGTTCTGGCCCGGTGACAAGATCGAGCTGGCACCCTTACCACAAGAGTTCGCCAACCCCGGTGAGCAGGCCATGGCCATTGCGGCAGAAGTAGCACGCCGTCAACGCTTCTTCCACTGGGAGCTGGAGTTTCCGGATGTGTTTACTGCTGAACGTGAAGGCTTCGATGCGCTGCTCGGCAATCCGCCGTGGGAAATTCAAAAGCCCAACTCCAAGGAGTTCTTCTCCAACCACGATCCCCTCTACCGCGCCTATGGCAAGCAGGATGCACTGGCCAAACAGCTGGAGTACTTCCGTGCCTGGCCACAGTTGGAGCACGACTGGATTGCCTACAACGCCAATCTCAAAAGCATGTCCAACTGGGCAAAGTATGTCGGCAAGCCGTTTGGCGATCGTGTTCTCGAAGACAAGAGCGGTAACAAGAAGCACGATCTGAATCTTGGCGGGCGCGGCAAGAACAGCTTTGAGGCCTCCGCAGCCTTACACAAAAAATGGGCGCAACAGCGTAAAAAGCACAAGGGGCTTGCTGATACCGCGCATCCATTTTTGCATCAAGGGTCTGCCGACCTGAATACCTACAAGATGTTCCTGGAACTGAGTCACGCACTACTGCGCAAGCAGGGGCGGTTGGGCATGATCGTACCCAGCGGCATCTACACGGATAAAGGCACCACCGATTTGCGTGAGCTGTTCCTCAGCCAGTGCGACTGGCAGTGGCTGTTTGGCTTTGAGAACCGAGAAGAAATCTTCGATATTCATCGCTCCTTCAAGTTCTGCCCGCTGATTGTGCAGAAGGGTGGGGAAACCACGGTCATCCGCGCTGCCTTTATGCACCGCAATGTGGACGACTGGGAGCAGGCCGAGCGTTATGTGCTGGCCTATCCGCGGGCGCGGGTGGAAGAGTTCTCGCCCTATTCCAAGGCCATTCTGGAAATCCGCAGCGAGCAGGACCTCCGCGTGCTGCAGAAGATTTATGCCAACGGTGTGCTGCTGGGCGACCAGAGCGAAAAGGGCTGGGGTATCAAGTACGCTCGTGAGTTCGATATGACCAATGACTCCAAGCTGTTCCCGCCCCGGCCCAAATGGGAGGAGAAAGGCTACCGTCCCGACGAGTACGGGCATTGGTTGAAAGGCCCCTGGCGGGAATATCGGGGGCCGCAGCATATCCTCGAGCGCGAGCCCGGCCTGGTACTGTCACGGGATGGGCGGAGTGCGCTGCATGTTGAGGAAATAGAGGATGTGGCGTTGCCGATATACAACGCCAAAATCTTTGATCTGTGGGATTACTGTGTTGCCGGTTGGGTATCTGGAAAGGGGCGTGGCGCGAAATGGGAAAGTATCGACTTCCCGAAAGTGATGAAGCCAGAGTATCTAATGGGGTTGGGTGATTGGACTGATGCTGGAGCAGTACATAGAACGAGTCGGCTCCTTTTTAAGGATATCAGTACAGCCGTTCACAAGCGCACCATGAGGTCTGCTATAACTCCGAATTTTCCAGCGGTTAACGCTTCCCCTGTGCTCTCATGCGAAATATTTAATGGAGAACTTGAACTCCAAGCTGTGCTCGGCTCGTTCGAATTCGACTACATTGCCAAATTCAAGATTGGTTACCTTCACTTGAATTACTTCATCCTGGAGGAATGTGCTCTCGCTGCCCCGACTGTTATCAGGGCTTTGCAGCGACATATAAAAAGGATCAGTGCTCGACTTTCTTGTTGTTCCGAGGTGTTTTCGTCTGCATGGATAGATGCAGGACATTCTGATACCGCAACGTCATGGAGAAAACAGTGGGCGGTTACGGAGCATGAAAGGCTGAGGCTCCGAGTAATTATCGATGCGCTCATGGCGTATTCGTATGGGCTGGAGGTCGACGAATTTTCCTGGATTCTGAGAGATACGGATTACCCGTTGGAGTTTTTGAGGGTAAAGGAGAACACTAAGTCCCTCGATCAAAAACGGTTTTGGCGCATCGACAAGGATAAAGATCCAGAACTACGCCACACGGTACTGTCGCTGGTCGCCTTCCATGACTTGAAGGAAAAAGGCCTCGAAGCCTTCCTTGCCCAAAATGACGGTGAAGGCTGGATGATCCCTGAACAGCTTCGCTTGGCGGATTACGGTCTTGGGCATGATGACCGAGCGCGGGAGTATCAGCCGGTAGCTTCACGTCTTGGCCCTCGCTTCTATGACTGGCAGCTCAACGAGGATATCGAGCGCTCCTGGGAGGAGTGTGCCGCCCATGCCGAGCTGATCCGCCGGATTGTGCCCTTGCCGGCAACAGATCAGGCTGATGCCGACACTAAGAACAAGAGCGAGTCATCGCAGGGAGAGCTTTTCTGATGTTGAATCCCATTACCTATGCCGAAGATGTTGTCAGCGACTTTCTGCGCTACCAGCTCAGCACTTATGCCTTTGCAGACGAAAATCTGTACCGGCAAATGCGCGAGCTGCTCAATCTGGAGCATACCCGCAATACGCCGTTGATGAAGGGGCCCTTCATCTCGTTGTCGCGCACCTTCAAGAAGGGCGCCAGCCTTGCACAACTCGTAGCAGAGGGGGTGTTGCACCCGCATATCCGTCAGTTGTCGCCTTACCCTGGAGCCTATCTGCATCAGGAGAAAGCATTCCGATCCATCAAGGCCGGCCGCACCACGCTAGTGGCAACCGGCACCGGTTCAGGCAAGACCGAATCCTTCCTGCTGCCCATCATCAGTCGCTGCCTGCAGTTGCGTGATGAGGGGGCAGAGGCAGGGATTACTGCTGTAATCGTGTATCCCATGAACGCCCTGGCAGAGGACCAGTTGCAGCGTATGCGGGAATTGCTGGTCGGCACGGGTATTACCTTCGGTATGTATGTGGGCAAGACGCCTCGCACGGAAGCAGACGTCAATGGCGTGCGCCTGCCTCCGGGCAGCACAAGGACCGACTACCAGAGCAGGCTGCAGCAAATGCAGCAGCAGAAGATGGATGTGGCCCTGCACCCGGCGGAAGAAAGGGTCAGCCGGGAGGCGATGCGCACCCCCGGTCAGCAGCCGCGCATTTTGCTGACTAACGTCAAGCAGCTTGAGTTGCTGTTGACCCGCCAGCAGGATCTGGAGCTGTTCGATAACGCCCGTCTGGAATTTATGGTTTTTGACGAGGCGCACACCTTTACCGGTGCCGCAGGTGCGGAAACTGCCTGCCTGATTCGCCGGCTGCGGGCTTACTGTGGCAAGGATGAGAACAGTACGACCTGTATAGCTACCTCGGCCACCATCGCCGATCCGCTCAAGGGCATAGAAGCTGGCCGGGAATTTGCCAGCCGATTCTTTGGCGTGAACGGCGACAAGGTTGAACTGATAGGCGAAGACTATGAAGAGGACATCTGGGGCGAGCCGCGTGGTATCAGTGCTCCCTTTAACGGTGATCAGGCATTGCAGTTGAAAACCGTGCTGGAAATGCTCGGTACGTTGGACAGGGCGAACGTGGAGTCTGCGGATTTGCAGGCGTTCCGTATCTGGTTCCAGACCACCAGTGGCATGCGCATGGTTGGCGACAACTGGCGCGAAGCGCTAAATGAATGGTTAAGCCATAACGAGGTGGTTTACCAGATTGCTGAAGCACTGCGCCGCCCCCGCGCTGTAGCAAGTCTGTTGGAGGACCTGAACAAGAAACTTGGGCGTCCGATCAGCGAAGAGGAAGTCCTGATCTGGCTGGCGCTGGGCGCTGCAGCGCGTAATGGCGACCGGCCGCTGCTTCGCCCCGTGGTGCACGGTTTCGTGCGCGGTGTCAGCGGGGCGGTGGTGACCTTTGAAGAGGGGGCCGGCCAGCCTGCCAGGCTTTGGCTGTCGGCAGAGGATGCTCTCTCCAATGCTGACAGTCGCGATCCGGAGTTGAAAACCTTCCCGCTTTCCAGCTGCACTACTTGTGGTCAGCATTACTTCGAGCATGGCCTGGAGGATTTTGACTTCACAGGGCCTAAACCGGGCGGGGGCATGGCTGAAGGCAAGGGCCGAGTATGGCGAGCGCTGGATATCACTCTGGGTGGGGTACGGGCAGTTTCGCTAGATCATCAAGTCGGCTCAGAGGGCGAGGATGAACCCTCGCGTACCGAGGTGCTCTTTGTGTGCCGCTATTGCGGCACTGCTCACGACAGTCAGTTGCCGGAATGTGCGGGATGTGGCCGTAACAAGGCGATGAAGGTCTTGTACTTTGTGCAGCAGAAGGAAGATCACATAGGGCATCTGACCCGCTGTGTGTCCTGTGGTGCCCACGGGCGCAGGGTGACGGGAAGTTACCGTGAACCGGCTCGTCCAGTGCGTGCCACAGGGGTTGCGGATGTGCACGTGCTTGCGCAAAGCATGATCCACCGGGCTGAGCGCAAGCGCCTGCTGGTGTTTGCCGATAATCGGCAGGATGCGGCTTTCCAGGCGGGGTGGATGCAAGATCGTTCACGCCGCTACCGCTTGCGCGAGTTGATTTACAAGAAGCTGCGCGAAGGCGCGGTGTCTGTCAGTGATCTGGTGTTGTGGCTGGATCAGTATCTGGATGCTGATGACGAGTTGTCGAGAGCCTTGATCCCCGAGGTCTGGCGAGTGGAGCCAAAATCGGAGACCAGTCTGGCTCATGGGGAAGAGCGCAAATGGTTTTTGCGCGCTCAGGTTTTGCGCGAATTGACGCTGGGGGCGAGACAAAGCACAGGCCTGGAGCCCCTGGGGCGAATGAAGATCCAATACCGGGGGTTGGATGAGTCGCATCCTGTCATCCAGAAGTGGGCGGGCAGTCTGAGTTGTACGCCGCATGACCTGAAAGAAGGCATTGCGTCCTTGCTGGATGCTGCGCGTTCCAGACGGATGCTGTTCGATCCCATCACTCGTATGTATTCGAAGTTCTGGCTGGACGGCGAGAAAGAGATCCTGCGAGGTTACCTGCCGAATATGCGCGGTGTGCCAGAGGGATTGGTGTTCGAGCGTGATAGCCAGCACGATAACGGCCGGATCAAGCAATGGTTTAGTAGCTACGACAGTTCAGCCAAGCAGGCAGCAGGAGCCTGGGGAGTTTCCGCCGATCAGATCCAGACATTTTTGAGTGACGTTTGGCGTTTGTGTAGCGACGAGCTGGGGCTGCTCACTCAGGTCCAGCTAAAAGGTGCTCGCGGCAAGAATCTGCCCGGTTGCCATGGGGCGACACAGGTGCATGTGGATAACCTGATGCTGGTGCCGGCTACGGGCATGTACCGCTGCCAGACCTGTCGGCGGCTGCATGCCAGAGTTAATCCCGGTATGACCTGTATGGCCTGGCGTTGTAACGGCAAGCTGGTATTCGAGGCGGAAAATCCGGATAACTACGATTTGCTTTTGCTGGATCAGGAATTTTCCATGCTGCGCGTTCGGGAACATTCCGCGCAGATCCCTGGCCCTGAGCGTGAGCGTATCGAAAATGCCTTTAAGGGTGAAAGTGAACGGATCAATACGCTGGTGTGTACTCCCACGCTGGAGATGGGGGTGAACATCGGTGCGCTGGATGCAGTTCTGATGCGTAACGTGCCGCCGCTGCCGGCCAACTACTGGCAGCGTGCGGGCCGTGCCGGGCGTCAGTTCCGTATGGCTCTTGACCTGACCTATGCGCGTACCACCAGCCATGATCGCGCCTATTTCAACGAGCCATTGAAGATGCTGGAAGGGCTGGTCGAGCCGCCCAGCTTCAACCTGCGTAATCCGGTCATGGTCGCCAAGCATGTCAATGCAACGGTGCTGACCACGTTGTTGAAAATGCTGCGCAGAGAGGCTCAAGCCAAGGCTCTGGAGCAGGCATTGAGTACTTGTTTGCCAGCCCAAATCAGGCCTTATCTGTTTACTGCTGAAGGGATGGTGCGGGATGCGCCGCTCTCAGTTGCACCTCTGGCGCAGCAGATTTCGGATCATAAGCCGGTGCTGTTGGAGGCTGTCCTGAAGGCGTTCCAGCAGGGTTGGCCGATCGGTGACCGGGATGTGGTCAGTCGTGAGCAGCTGGAAACGCTTATTGGTGGTTTTGCCAACCAGCTTCAGGAGGTTATTGATCGCTTGTTCCGGCGTTTGCGGTGGGCACTGGGGCAGTTGGAGCGGCTGCGTAAGGTTGCAGCGGGCAAGGGGGCGTTGGATGCCGATGAAGAGGCGTTGCGCGCTCGCTGCGAGAGGTTGGTCAAGAAGCTCAAGGGGAATGAGCGCCGCAACCGGAACCAGGCCGAGGGAGTTGATGACACCAACACTTACGGCGTGCTTGCGGCAGAAGGTTTTCTGCCGGGATATGGCCTGGATACAGGGACGGTAACCCTGACGCATGTGGCGCCCCGCCATGGCAGTGACATCAGTGACTGGGAGCTTCGTCGCAATACGGCTTTGGCTGTGCGCGAATATGTGCCAGGGAACCTGATTTATGCCAACGCCCACAAGTTTGTGCCGCGACACTTTCACCTTGTTCCCGAGGAGCCGCTGACATTCGCGGTGGATGTTGCCGGGGAATCTGTTCGCGAGGCAGGTCCAGCAGGGAAGGGTGGTAGTGAAATAAGCTCGATGTCTACGGCCCAGATTCCTGGTGTTGCCATCTGCGATGTGGATGCACCGCATCACTCCTATATTTCGGATGACGAGGATTACAGGTTCCAGATGTCTGTGGCGGTTTTCGCGCAGGATCAGGGGCGGCATTCTGGTGGCCGCCATTACGAGTGGGGCAGTTCTCATTTGCAGCTCAGACGCGGCATGCATATGCGCCTGGTTAATGTTGGCGCTTCTGCACAAGTGCGCTCAGGTGCCATGCTTGGCTACCCCCTGTGTCTGGTTTGTGGTGCCAGCCGTTCAGCTATGAGTAGCCAGCAGGAGATTGAAAAGTTTAACGAGCATCATATTGAGCGATGCGGGCGCCCTGTTCAGTTCGTTGCTTTTTATGCCGAAGTTGTTGCTGACACGCTGGTTCTGCAGGACTGTCCTTCACGAGAATTTGCTTACAGCGTGATGGAATCGCTGCGTCAGGGTGCTGCCGATGTGCTTGATATGGAGATTTCCGACCTGCAGGTTCAGGTAATTGGAAAGCCGGGTAGCGAATCGGTTGATGCACTGCTGTACGACCCGATGCCCGGTGGCTCAGGTTTGCTTGAGCAGCTGTTGGAACACTGGCCTGACGTGGTAGACGCAGCCCGCCGACTGGTTGAGGGTTGTCCATCTTCCTGTGAGTCATCTTGTGTGGATTGTTTGCAGCATTTCCGCAATTCCTTCTACCACGACAAGCTTAGCCGTCACACAGCGCTGGGCGTGTTTAATGACTGTGGCAGCACGTTGAAATTTGGCCATGAAGTAGCTCCGGTATTGCCAGACGAAACCCTGACACAGCAACCGGGCAACCCTCCGGAGCAACAGCTGGTGGCATTGCTCAAAGCAGCTGGTCTGCAGGCATTTGAAACGGAGTATCCGATTAGGCTTTCAGGAGGGGTTATTACACGTCCGGATGTTTATTTCCATGAGCCGAATGATCAGTACCAGGGGGTTTGTATCTACCTAGATGGCATGAGTGAGCATCTCCATGGTAATGCCCAAACAGCAGTCAGAGATCGCCAGATTCGGCAGGAGTTGCTGAATACCGAGTATGAAGTCATCGAGATCCAGTATCAGGAGCTGTATGACAAGACGGTGATGCGCGAGCATATGCGCCGGATCGCCCGCGCTGTGGTTGGTAGAGCGAGGGCATTGGAACTGGCTAGCGATGATGCATGGTTTGATCGGGTTGGCTCACTCGCGGCTGACCCCGTTGTGGCTAAAAGTAACGTGCTGCCTTTCAGAACAGTCAGCCCCTCTGATTCAAGTTTTGAGCCTTACACTAATTGCGTACCATTGATCGCACTGCAGGCTGCGGCTGGCGCATGGAGTGAGGAGCAGAGTGGGCTAATGGAGCTGGCGGATCATGCGGAGGAGTGGATCCCGGTTGAGGATCTCAAGCTGGAGAAAGGCATGTTCGTGGCTCAGGTCGTGGGGCGATCCATGGAACCGCTGGTGCCGGATGGGAGTTATTGCCTGTTCAGACCTGTGCCGGCAGGCAGTCGGCAGGGGCGGAAGTTGCTGGTTTGGCATGCGGGAGTGGCTGACTCCGAAAATGGGGGCGAGTTCACATTGAAGGTCTATACCAGTGAGAAAGTGGCCAGTGAAGACGGGGAATGGCGGCATGACCGTATCACGCTGAAACCCCTGAATCCGGATTATCAGCCACTGGTCCTAGAGCCTGAAGAGGAAGGAGCTGTCCGCGTGATAGCGGAGTTTGTTAAGGTGCTGGGATGAAATTGTAGTCCAGCTGTTCCCGGTCGGGCTTCATTGGTGTCTATACTTTCCATCGCGACGCAGTTTGTTCAATGCGCCACCTTCACCCCATCCAACCTCACCGCCTCCGACAACGTGAGACTGATACGCATCTCTCGCGCTTCTTCTCCTGGCGTACGACCAAACATGCGTTTGAACTCGCGGTTGAATTGTGAGGGGCTTTCGTAGCCGACGCGTGCGGCGGCGGTGGCGGCGGGGATGGCGTCGCGAATCATCATCAGGCGCGCTTGATGCAAGCGCAGCGACTTGAGGTATTGGATCGGTGAGGTGGCGGTCACTGCCTTGAAGCGTTCGTGGAAGGCGGGAACGCTCAAGCCGGCTTCGCTGGCGAGTGCGCTCACGTTCAAGGGTTGGGCGTAGTCGCGATGCATGCGGCGCAGGATGCGTGCGATGCGG
>Ga0065721_10050511_pt1 | contig 19598 bp, 15 predicted proteins | sample Mesricmetagenome_FD_59108 | JGI IMG/M metagenome (GOLD analysis project Ga0065721, IMG submission 59108) | Mesophilic microbial community from rice straw/compost enrichment Sample: eDNA_1 v2 (version 2) | ecosystem: Engineered > Solid waste > Grass > Composting > Bioreactor | place: USA: Davis... | reverse complement strand
CCGCCGCTTCCCGCCACGCCGGCCGGAGCGGCGGAGCGGACCCGGAACGTCGTCGCCTTCAGCCTGTGGGGAACCCGGCAGATGTATGCCCAGGGGGCCATCGCCAACGCGCGCGCGGTGCCGGCCCTGTTCCCCGGCTGGACCTGCCGCATCTATCACGACGATTCCGTCCCGCGGACGCTGCTGACCGAACTGGCGGGGCTGGGCGTCGAACTGGTCGCGATGCCCGCCGGCAGCGGGCCGGCGCAGGGGCTGTACTGGCGGTTTTTGGCCTCCGACGATCCGACCGTCGACCGGTTCCTGTGCCGCGACCTGGATTCCCGCCCAACGGCGCGGGAGAAAGCGGCCGTGGACGCCTGGATCGCCTCCGGCCAGCCGTTCCACGTCATGCGCGACCATGTCCTGCACACCGACCTGATCCTGGCCGGGATGTGGGGCGGGATGGCCGGCCTTCTGCCGCCGATGGCGCCGGCCATCGATTCCGTCGCGCGAAGCGAGGCCGACCGCTGGCAGGACCAGCGTTTCCTGGCGGATTGGGTGTGGCCGCGCATCCAGGGCCGTGTCCTGGTGCACGACAGCGCCCACCCCGAAGCCGGCCTGCCCTTCCCCCCGGCGCCAAGCGACCCGGTGTCGTCCCACATCGGCGCCAAGGTGCTGCAACTGAAGACCTTCGCCGACGACTGCGAGGGGCTGAGCGAGCACGCGCTGCCGCACGGAGTCGTCCTGCTGCCGGCCGGACCGGCCCGTCCCGCTCTGGCCCATCCCGTTCTGGCCGAGCGCCCCTGCCGGCACGGGCTGATGCGCTTCTTCCTCAAGGACGCCTATTGCGGCCGCGCCCTGGCCCTGTACGGCGAGTGGTCGGAGGCGGAGCACCGCGTCGCCGCGAGCCTTCTGTCACCCGGAGACGTGGTGGTGGAGGCCGGATCGAACATCGGGACCCTCACGGTGCCGCTGGCCCGCGCGGTCGGCCCCGCTGGGATCGTCCACGCGTTCGAACCGCAACGCGCGGTGCACGACCTGCTGGCGCACAACCTCGCCGTCAACGGCCTGCGCAACGTCGTCCTCCACAACGCCGCGGTCGGCGACGTTCCCGGCCGGATCAGCGTGCCGGTCCCGGATTACGGGCAGGCCGGCAATTTCGGCGCGATCCGCATGGGCGGCATCGACGGCGCGTCGATCCCGCTTGAAACGGTGGACGGCCTGTCGCTGGACCGGCTGGCCCTGCTGAAGGCGGACGTCGAGGGGATGGAGGTGCCGGTCCTGGAGGGTGCGGCCCGGACCATCGCCCGCTGCCGTCCGGCCCTGTACGTGGAAAACGACCGGGACGACCGGTCGCCCGACCTGATCGCGCGGATCCAGTCCTTCGGCTATCGCCTGTGGTGGCACATCGTGCCGCTCTACGATCCGGCCAATTTTGCGGGCGAGGCCGTCAACGTCTTTCCCGGCACGGTGTCCATCAACCTGCTGGCGCTTCCGCGGGAGCGCCCCTCCCCCATCACCGACCTGCCGGAGGTGACGGGACCCGACCAATCCTGGCACGAGGCCGCCTGGAGCGCGTGAGCCATCTGGGCGCGCTACGGAGCCCTGAAGAACGGGGGGAATTCGGTCGTCGCATTTTTCCGCAAAGGCATCGAAGAAGCAGCTTGACCACCGCCGCACCGACCCGCTAGTAATCGCCACCCGCGACGGAGAGGTTACAGCCCCTCCCGCAAGCGGGTCTCCGATGGTCGCGTCAAGCATCAGCGGAAGGGTGGCCGAGTGGTTAAAGGCAGCAGACTGTAAATCTGCCCGCGTATGCGTACGCTGGTTCGAATCCAGCCCCTTCCACCATCTGACGCGGCCGGTTCATGACACGCTCATGACCGGCCGTTTCCTTTTCCCAAAGTTTTCGACTTCCGAACACTCAGCGCGCCTCATTCAGCGCGGCTGTGCGCCCAGGTCCTCGAACACCAGCCCCTTGTCGGTGCGGGTGAAGCGGCCCTTGCCGTTCACGGTGATCGGCGGGCGACCCGGCTGCGGGGCGAAGGTGGCGGCATAGTAGCAATCGTACTGGGCCACGTTGGCCGGCTTGGCCTTGCTGTCCACGCAACCCTGCTTGCGGAACTCGTCGAACGCCTGGAAGTGGCCGTTGCCCTTGCTTTCCAGCGCCTTGCGCGTGTGCGCCTCGACCAGCTTGCGCATGTCGGACTCGCCGGGCTCGCCGGAGCAGGCAGCCAACGGCAAGCAGAGCGCCAGCACTAGCGCCGATGCGGGTTTCATCGAAGCCATCCTCACCGTCGTCACCCTCACACCACCCATTGCCCCCGCAGACGCTCCACCCCCGCCGCCAGCTGCCGGGCGAGGTGCGCGGCCTGCGCGGCGATTTCTTCCTCGTCGGCGTTGCGCACGGCACGCTCCAGCGCCACTGCGCTCTGGTAGACGCCGGTCAGGCCCACGGTGGCGGCCTTGGTTTTCAGGTCCCCAGTGATGACGGCGAAGATGGTCGCGTCCATCAGGTCGCGCGCGGCAGCAAGCTGCCCTTCAACCTCCGCCGCGTGGGTCAGGAAGTCGCCGACCAGTTCCAGGACCTTGCCCCGGCCGATGACGCTGTCCAGGGCGCCCAGCACGCCGTCGTCGAATCCGTCGTTTTCCTCGGAAGGCCCTGCCCCCTCCCCGCCCACGGCACCGGCCGCAGGGCCGGTCAGGCGGGCGAGCACGCGGGCCAGCGCCGCGGGATTCACCGGCTTGGGCAGATGGTCGTCCATGCCGGCCGCCCGGCACCGCTCGATGTCGTCCGGCAGGGTGCTGGAGGTGATGGCGATGATCGGCACCGCGCCCTGCGGCGGCGGAAGCTCGCGGATCGCCCGCGCCGCGGCGATGCCGTCCAGGCCGGGAATGTCCAGGTCCATCAGCACGGCGTCGAAGCCGCCCTTGGCGGCGAGGTCCACCGCCTCCCGCCCGTCGCCGACCACGGCGACGCGGTGCCCGTCCTTGCGCAGCAGCCAGGCGTTGACGCGCTGGTTCACCGGGTTGTCCTCGACCACCAGGATGGTCAGCGTGGGGCGTTCCGCCTCCGGCGGGTCCTCTTCGGCGATGGGCGGCAGCGCCGCCGTGCACCACAGGACGCTGATGCCGCCGGGGCCGTCCTCCTCCCCGATCTCGCCGCCCATCAGCCCGGCGATGCGTCGGCAGATGTGCAGGCCCAGGCCGCGCCAGCCCTGCCGCCGCAGCGCCCCGTCCAACGGCGGCACCCCCTGCGTCAGCCACGCCCGCACCTCCGCCGCCGCGTCCGGGCCGGCGTCGCCCACCGCGAAGCGCAGCCCGTCGCGCCCGTCCGGCAGCAGCGCCGGGCTGACCCGCAGGGTCACCATGTCCGCCTCGCTGTCGCGCACAGCGCGGCCCACAAGCTCGACCAGCACATGGCGCAGCCACGCCGCGTCGCCGACGACCGTCGCCGGCACCGCGCCGTCGATGTCGGCGGCCAGCACGATCCGCCGGTCCTCCGCCGCCTCGCCCAGCGCGGTCAGCACGCTGCCGACCACCGTCTCCACCGTGAAGGGGGCCTCGTCCAGCCGGATTTCGTCGGATTCCAGCCGCACCAGATCGCCGAGGTCGTCGAGAATCAGGCGCAGCGAGTCGAGCGAGCGCAGGAGATGCGCCACATGCCCGCGCTCCTGCGCGTCGAGCGGCCCGCCCAGCAGCGCCCGCGCCGGCTGCAGCAGGGCGCCCGTGGACATGCGCAGCGCGTGGTTCACCAGCGCCAGCGTGCGCGCCTTGTCGCGCACCGCCTCCTCGACGCGCCCGTTCACCGCCTCCAGCGCGGCGGACAGGCGCGCAATGGTGTGGGCGTGCTCCCCCACCGAGCGCTCCAGCATCAGGTTCGCGGCGTGCAGGTCGTCCACGGCGTGGCGGTGGTCGGTCTCGTCGCTGTAGGCCAGCACGACACCGCCGTCCGGCAGCGGCCGGGTCCGCACCGCCAGGACGCGCCTGTCCGGGCGGTGGTGGTCGAAGGCGTGCGGTTCGGGCAGCGACAGCAGCGCCAGGACTTTTGCGGTCAGCGCGGCCGGATCGCCGGGACCGAAGTCCCCCCGCTCCGCGCAGTGCCACACCAGCTCGCGCGCCGGGGCGGCGGGCGGCGCCACGGGGCCGGGCAGGTCGAGCAGCGCCCGCCCGGTCGCGTTCAGCTGCACGACGCGGAAATCGGCGTCGAGAATCAGGATGCCCTGCGCGACGGCGCCGAGCACGGCGTCGAGCTGCTGTTGCACGGCCATCCGACGCCTCCGCCTCCTCCGATGCGATGCCCTTGGTTTGCCGGGCGGTTTATGGGGCGGGTCAGCGGGCGGACAGCAGGCGGTCAACCCGTTCCTTCAGCGCACCGAAGGAGGGCGGCTTGACCACGAAGCCGTTGACGCCGAGCGCCATAGCCTTCTTCACAATCTCGGATTCGGTGTGGTTGGTCAGGAAGACCACCGGCGTGCGGCTGTTCTGGACCTCCTTGCTGCTGCGCAGCTGGGCCAGGAACTGAAGGCCGGACACCGGTTTCATGTCGATGTCGCAGACGATGATGTCGGGGTTGGCCCGGATGCATTCCTGCATGCCGGTCTCGCCGTTGTCGGCCTCCGCGATCGACCGGAAGCCGATCTGCATGAGGATTTGCATGATGGTCCGGCGGACGAAAGGCTGATCTTCGATGACCAGGATTTTGTACCGATCGTATTCGATCGCCTTCTTGTCCATCGACGTTCCCTTCTTCGGCAGAGCCCCGCCCATCGGCAGGATAACCACACCATCACCCGAACGGATGATAGCCCGCGTGATTGTGTGGCAATCACTGATAAAGCCTGTTGCGTTTGCGAGCAACCGCCAGACGGTTACAACCCTTTAAGAATGGCCGTTTCGACGCGACCAAACGCCGCGCGCAGCGGCGCCATGCGTTCGCGCGCCGCGTCGATCCGGCCCTGGGCCGCCAGCAGCTCGATTTCAGAGCAAAGCGTCGCCAGTTCCCGGGCGCCGGCGGTGCGGGCCGCACCGGCCGCGGCGTGGGCGGCGCGGCGCCCCTCCTCCGCGTCGCCGAGGTCCAGGCCGCGCTCCACCTCGTCGAGGATCGGGGCCGTGGTCTCCAGGAAGTAGCCGAGCAGGTCGCGCGCCCCATCCAGGCTGCCGAAGGTGGCCGCCACATGGTCCAGGTCGAGGATGGCCAAGCCTTCGGCGCCCATCGTTACCCCGCCCGCTTTCCTGCCGAAGCCGGGGGCGCCGGTCGCGCCGCCCTTTGCAGCATCATCCTTGCCTGTATTCGAACGATTGTCCATCGTCGCGCGGCCGCCGCGCGGCGTTCCGGACAGCCGGATCACGGCGCCGCGCCCGCCCGCCGCCCCCTTCGCCGGGCGGCGCAGGGGCAATGCCTGGGGCAGCCAGCGCGCCAGCGTCCGCGACAGGGTCTGCATGCTGACGGGCTTCGACAGGTAATCGTCCATGCCGGCGGCGAAGCAGCGCTCCGCCTCGCCGATCAGGGCGCTGGCGGTCAGGGCGATGATGGGCAGGCGCCGGCCGCTGTCGCGCTCCCCGGCGCGCAGGCGCTGCGACAGCTCGTACCCGTCGAGCTGCGGCATGTGGCAGTCGGTCAGCAGAAGCCCGATGGAGCGTTCGTGCAGGAGCCGCCACGCCTCCGCCCCGTCGGCGGCCAGCAGGGCGGCGAAGCCCAACTGCTCCAGCTGCTTGCGGATCACCACCTGGTTGGTCGGGTTGTCCTCCGCCACCAGGATCAGGGCGCCGGCCGCCTCCGCCTCCTCCACGGTCGGGGCCTCGACGGTGCCGATGTCCTCGGGCAGCGACTCGTCGGCCTCCGGCGCGTGGCGCCCGGCGGCGCGGGCGACCACCGTGCGCAGGGTCGCCTGACGCACCGGCTTCATCAGCACGGCCGCGACACCGCTGCCGCCGGCCCCGGCGTCGTCGTGGTTGGTGGCGATCACGATCCGCGTTTCGCTGAGCACCGGCATGCGCGCCAGCGCCCCGGCCAGCCCCAGCCCGTCCAGCACGCCGGGGTCGTGTTCGATCACCGCGACGTCGAAGGGGGACCCGCCCTGCACCGCCGAGCGCAGCGCGTCGAACCCGCCCGCCGCGTCCTCCGCCATGGCGACCTGCGCGCCCACCCCGGCCAGCGCGTCGGCGAAGGCCCCGCGCAGCGGTCCGCAATTGTCGACGACCAGCACGCGCAGGCCGGCAAGGTCCGGACCGGGCAGGACCGGCCGCTCCGCCCCGCCGTGAACAACGTCCTGGTGAGCAACGTCCTGGTAAGCAACGTCGTGGAGGGTGTCGCCCACCGCCGGCAGGGGCACCGTGAACCAGAAGGTCGAGCCCTCGCCCGCCTTCGACACCACGCCGATGGAGCCGCCCATCATCTCCACCAGCCGGCGGCAGATCGACAGGCCGAGGCCGGTGCCGCCGAAGCGGCGGGTGGTCGACGCGTCGGCCTGGGTGAAGGGCTGGAACAGGCGCGCCTGCTGCTCCTCGTCCAGGCCGATGCCGGTGTCGCGCACCTCGATGCGGACATGGTGGCCGTTGCCGCAGCGCACGGACAGCTCGACGTGCCCATGCTCGGTGAACTTGATGGCGTTGCCGACGAGGTTCAGCATGATCTGGCGCAGCCGCACCGGGTCGCCCAGGCGCCATTCCGTCCCGTCCATCGGCACGCGCGTGATCAGGTCCAGGCGCCTTTCCCGCGCGCGGGTCGCCAGCAGGTCCACCACCCCCTCCGCGATGTCGCGCAGCGAGGTCGGCACGGATTCGAGGCGGAGCCGCCCGGCCTCGATCTTCGAGAAGTCCAGGATGTCGTCGATGATGGTCAGCAGCGCCGACGCGGATTCGCGGATGACGCCCAGCACGTTGCGCTGCTCCGAATCCAGCGGCGTGCGCTCCAGCACCTCCAGCATGCCCAGGACGCCGTTCATGGGGGTGCGGATTTCGTGGCTCATGGCGGCGAGGAAGGTGGACTTGGCGCGCGCCGCCTCCTCCGCATGCTCCTTGGCCTGGCGCAGCGCGTCCTGCGCGCGGTGCCGCTCCGTCACGTCGGCGTAGGTGTAGACATAGCCGCCGTCCGGCGTGGCGTTGCCGCGGATGCTGAGCACGATGCCGTCGCGGATCACCGTCTCCAGGTCCACCGACTCGCCCCGGCGCATTGAGCTGGCGACGCGATCGGCCTCCGCCTCCACGTCGCTGTTCAGGTCGGCATCGGCGTAGTCGCGGCGCACGGCGTTGAAGCTCATCAGTTCCAGCAGCGTCGGCCGGATCGCCAGCAGCTCCTCCGGATAATCCCACAGCTCGCGGTACAGGCGGTTGTGCAGCACGGCGCGGGTGTCCGCGTCGAACATGCACACGCCCGTCGGCATCGTTTCGAACAGCGCCTGGAGCTGCGCCGACTTGGCGGCCAGCGCCGCTTCCGCTTCCACCTGGGGAGTGATGTCCACGCAGATCAGCTGGATCGCCCGCTGGCCCATCCAGTCGATGGCACGGGTGCACAGGTCCACCCAGATGCGCGTGCCGTCGCGCCGCAGCATGCGGGTGCGCCGCCGCATCTCCTCGGTCAGGGCGCCGGTGCTGAACAGGCGGTTCCATTCCAGCAGGTTGCCGTATTCCTCCGGCGGCACGAGCCGTTGCAGGAGCGATCCGGCCATCAGTTCCGACGGGTCGTCGTAGCCGGCCATGGCGGCGTAGGCGTGGTTGATGTACAGCGGCTTGAAGTCGCGCATCACCACGATGCCCTGCACCGAGCCCTCGACCAGATCGCGGAAGCGCGATTCGCTGTCGCGCAGTGCTTCCAGCGCGCGGGTCCGGTCGGTGATGTCGGTCAGCGTGACGACCCAGCCGCCGTCGCGCCGGTGCTGCCCGCGGATTTCCAGGTCGCGGCCCTGCATGGTCCGCCGCTCGTAGGTGTAGGGCAGCCCGGACCGCAGCCGTTCCAGCCGCTCGGCCAGAAAGGTTTCGGGATCCGCCTCCGGGAAGTCGCCGCGCTCCAACCCGTGGCGCAGGAAGCCTTCCATGGTCGGGTGGGCGTCGATCTCGCCCGGTGTCAGGTTCCACAGCTCGCAGAAGCGGCGGTTGTAGAGGAGGATGCGCTCCTCCGGGTCGAGCATCAGGATGCCGCTGGGCATCGCCTCGATCGCCGCGCGCAGCAGGGCGGCGGTTTCCAGCACCTGATCCTCGGCCTTCACGCGGTCGGTGACATCCACCACGGTGGTCTGCACCGCCGGCTGGCCCATCCAGTCGACCACGCGGTCGATTATATCCACCCAGACCGTCTGGCCGTCGCGCCGCTGGTTGCGCAGCCGCTGCACGCCCGACGGGACGCGCCCTTCCACCAGCGTGACGTAGGATCTCCAGGCGCGCGCCTGCTCCTCCGGTGCGATCAGGACCTTCAGGTCGGGAAGGGCCAGCATTTCCTCCGCCGTGTCGAAGCCGAGGATGCGGGCGTAGGAGTCGTTGACGAACAGCGGCTTGAAGTCGCGGTGGATCAGGATGCCCTGGATGGAGCCTTCGATCAGCCCGCGGAACCTCGCCTCGCTGGTGCGCAACGCCCGCTCGCGGTGCCGCACCTCGTGGGCGACGGCGTCCATCAGCCGCGCCATGCGGTCCACCGAACCGTCCCGCCCAGTCACCTCGTCGTCCGCCTCGATGGTGACGGAGGCCTCCGCGATCAGGTGGCGCAGGCTGCTGCGCAGCCGTTCCAGGCGCCGGGTCAGGGCCTGGATCACCTCGACGCCCGCCGCGACTGTGCCGATCAGACCGACCAGCGCCAACAGGGCCAGCGAGGGCTCCGGCCATGCGCCGGCCGCCTGGAGGGCGGTGGCCGCCGTGACTGCCGCCAGCCCGGCGACAACGGCGAGTCCGGCCGCCAGCCGGAACGTCACGCCGAACCTGTCGCCCACCATGCGCCCAGCCTCTTACGCAATGTCAGGGCCGCAGTCTAGCAACCCAGATGCGTGCGGACATCCCTCGCTATGGCTTTTAGCGTGTGTCCACACGCCGCACCCACCGGGAGCCGAGCGGCCGCTCCAGCCCGTTCGCGGATCGGATCGCGGATTTCACCTTTGCGGATTGGTTTTTGAGCCGCTGCGCGTGGGATCGGGGCTGATTGCACACCAAGAGAACCGGTGTTTCACAAACACCGCCGCAGCCAAAGCGTGCCTGAAGATCACAATAGAAATATTTTTGGTTTCATCTATTGCACCGCCGGCGTCTCATTGAGAGAATGTGGATCGGAACCATCTACAAAACGTAGGGTCTTTCCGCCACACAGCAAGGTGTTGCGCAGTCACCCCATAGAATTGGCTTCGATCACCGGAGGTTTCGCCAATGGACGTCTATCTCGGCCTTATTTTCCCGTTCGCCGGTACTTTCGCCCCAATGTACACCGCACAATGCTGGGGCCAGCAGATGCAGGTCAACCAGAACCAAGCCCTGGCCTCGATCCTCGGCACCCTGTACGGCGGCACTCCCGGCACGAACTTCAATCTTCCGGATCTGCGCGGCCGCGTCTTGGTTGGCAGTGGCACCAGCCCGTATCTGAACAATGCAACCCTCAATCCCGGCAACTTCGGCGGCACAGCGAGCACCACGCTCACCGCGGCCAACCTGCCGCTGCACACCCATGCAGCGACCTTCACGCCGAGCGGTTCCTCGTCCCAAAGCACCATCAACGCCACCGTGAGCCTCCCCGTGAGCACCGCTCCGGGCGGTCAAACGGCGCCGTCGGCGGGCAGCAACAACTGGCTGGCCGGGGTGAACTTCAATGAGAACGGGTCTGGCGCGGCGTTCGACGGCCTGTACACCAACACCAATCCCGGCGCGGGCGCGTCGCTGTCCGGTTCCGCCACTGGCACCGTCACGCTGTCGGGTGGCACCAGCGGCACCGTGTCCGTGTCGCCGGGCGGCGGCGTGACCACCCCGACCCCCGTCCCGAACACCCAGCCGTATCTGGCGGTCACGTTCTTCATTGTCACCCAAGGCCTTTACCCGACTCGCGACTGATGAGAGAGTGAATTCCCGGTCCACCCCGCGTGGGCCGGGAATTCCACCGCCTCCGATTCACATCCCTTCCGGGCCTGGTTGTGTGCCCGTCATTCCGGAATTCCACCCATGGCTGTCGATTACAGCACCCTGTCCGCCGATGTGTTCACCCCGTATGTCGGCCAGACGCTCCGCTTTCTGGCCCCGGAGGATCGGTCCGCCATCATCGAGGTCGAATTGACCGTGGCCGTTGAGCGGCCGGAGGTCACCCCCCGCTGGGCAAAGAGGACGTCGTTTTCGCTGCTGTTCGAGGCTGCCGGAAACAGTGAGCTTTGCAACGGCGATTACTTGATCGAACACCCGGTCGAAGGCCCCTTGGGGCCGTTCTACATCACCCGGACGGTCCCGCGGGATCCGGCAAGGGCCTGCTTCCAGCTGGTTATGAACTGACCAGCAACGAGTAGTCGCCATTCTCACCACCACCGATACGCCCCATCGAACAATTCCTCCAGTGCCCGCCTCAACAGGATGGTGAGCGGAAACCGCCGGCGGTGATGCTCGGTCGTGGTCAGGGACCGCATAAGCGCCGTGCCGCCCTACGACATCAGGAACGCGGCCGTCACCGCGATGGGCGGCCGGGCCGTATGTTCTCCAGAAGCGACGCGATGATGCCGGCCACGAACCGGCGTTCCGGGTGGAGTTCGTGCATGGCCACGGCGCGCCCCGCGAAGGACAGGGCCGCACGGGCCGTTTCCGCCGGATCGGGACAGGGCATTCCGTCGATCTGGAAGCCCGCGATGGTCTTCGTCAGTTCACACACGGCCACCAGCGGCGGGATGACCATCAGAAATCGGGCGCTGGCCACCGGGTCGAAGCCGCAGCGGGCCAGCATGGTCTGCACCGTCACGGGCGCCCCGTCCCCCTCCGTGCCGACCTGATAGCGCAACAGCCGCTTCGCCCGCTCCTCCACCGCTTCGGACCAACCCGCGGTGGCCGTGATCAATGGGTTGAACAAACCTGCCTCCAATGCGTCGGCCGGGCAGCGCGACAACGCCGAGGAAGTTACATCGTTTGTAAAACAAACAACTTCAAGAACGCTGCGCGCGGCCGGCCGATCTTCCGTCGACCACTCTGACAACACATCTTCACCCGCCCTTCCGGCGGCGTGCCCGATGCGCATCCGGAACGATCCGGTGCCGCAACATCATCATGAACGCGGGATTCCGCGGCTTGTGCCATCGAAAAGGCACAAATGAGGAAGGGACATGGCAGCCCCGCTTTCAGCGAGTGGCGTCAACCCTGTCTTCGGCGAGCGGGATCAGCCCAGCTTCGCCGGAATGGACAGCATAACGCGCGCGCCGCTCTTCCCGTCCATGGACATTTCGGCCCGCAGCCCCTCGGCGATGGAGGACACGATCTGCAAGCCAAGACCACAGCAGGGGCTGCGCGGCAGGCCGCGCCCGTCGTCGGCCACGGTCAGGGAAATGCGGTCCTGGCTCTCGCGGCGGAACTGCACCCAGATGGTGCCGGGCGTCTCCACCGCGAAGGCATAGCGCAGGGCGTTCGTCACCAGTTCGTTCACCACGGTCGCGAGCGCCAGCGCGACATCGACGGGGACGGTGGCGGGATCGGCCTCCACCAGCAACGTGCGGCGGCGCCCGTCCACGCCGAAGCTGGCCGCCAGATTGGCGCAGACGTCCTGGAGGTACCGGTCGAACCGCACATTGTCCGTGCCGCCCTTGGCGTAGAGCAGCGCGTGCACGCGGGCGACGGCGTGGATGCGGCCAATGGCGATCTGGAGCGCCTGCCGCGTTTCCGGATTGGCCTTCTGGCCCTGGAGGTTCAGCAGGCTGGCGACCATCTGCAGGCTGTTCTTGACCCGGTGCTCCACCTCCCGGATCAGCGTGTCCTTGTGGCGCAGCAGGTCGTCGCGTTCGGCCAGCGCCGCCTTCAGCGCCGCGGTCCGCTCCTCCACCCGCCGTTCCAGGGTCTGGTTCAACTCCCGCAGGGCGACGTTCGCCTCCTCCAGATCCTCCGCGGTGACCTGAAGTTCCTCGATGGTGACCCGCAGTTCCTCGGCCATGCAGCCCTGGGCATGAACCGCGTCGTTCTGCGGCTGGGTATCCGGCCTCCGGACCTGGCACTGGCTCAGCCGGCCCGTTAGTTCGCTGGCGCTGCGCGTCAGGAACCGGTTGTCGGCCTGAAGACGATCCACCTGCTCCGCAAGGCGTCGCACCTCGGCGTGCGCGTCTTCCAGCGCCACCAACATCTGTTCGCGTTCCTGCTCGCTGGCCTCCAGCTTTTGCCGCAGGTTTTCAAGCTCGCCCCACCGCTCGTCGACGTCTCCCATGGTGTCACGCCTTCCACGGGTTGTTCCGGCATCAAAAACGGAAACGGGCGACCGGCCGAAAAATCGCGGCATGCCATCGGGTGAGCCGTCGGAAGGCCAGTTCCCGCCGGCCTGCTCCACAGGCCTACCCCGCCCGCCTACCCGGCAAGCCCGGCGGCCAGGTTGATGCTGAAGGCCAGGACCGCGGTGTTGAACAGGAACGACAGCAGCCCGTGCAGCAGCACGATCCGGCGCATGGTCGCCGACCGGGTGGTGACGTCGGACACCTGCGCCGTCATGCCGATGGTGAAGCTGAAATACAGGAACTCTCCATAGGTCGGCGAATCGTTGCCGGGGAAATCGAGGCCGTGCCCCTTCAGCCAATAGTCATGCGCGTACTGCTGGGCGAAGAAGAAGTGCACGAAGCTCCAGGACAGCAGCACCGTGACGCCGGCCAGCCCCGCGCTGAAGGGCTCGGTCGGGGTTCCCTTGGCCGCCAGCAGTTCGGCGATGATGGCCACCAGCGACGCGATCGCGGCCAGCATCGCCACGATCAGATCCACCCACTTGCCGCGGTCGAGCAGCCGCGCCCGGTGCTTCATGGAGATTACGGAGGCGTTGTTCATGAAGGACAGGACCAGGACGACATAGACGACGATCCCGACGTCCCAGCCGATCAGAAGGCTGGTCGTCCACCGGAAATACAGCCCCGTCGCGACGCCCATACCGATCATGACGGCCAGGGCCGTGGAAAGGGCCGGCCGGTGCCGGAAATGCCTCACCGCCTTGATCACGTCGGAATCCCCACGCGCGAGAAAGACCGGAACGGATGCCCCGCCGATCCTGTTCCTCCACGATGGTCCGTTGCCGTCTCGCGGAAATGAGGGGCCGATGCGCCGTCTTTGTATCCAACCGGGTCTTTGCACCCGACTGCTCCGGCCGCTGGTCGCCTTGTCCCTGTTGATGACCCTGGCGCTGCCCTTGTCGGGCTGCGGGGCGGTTGCCTTCCCCTGCCGGGTCGCGTCGTCCGTAATCAAGATCGTGCCCGTGGTCGGGCACGCAGCCGCCACCCCGACGGATGCCTGCGCCACGGCGATCGATCCATAAAGGCGGCGATGAGGGAGGTTGACCGCCCCCCTCCCCCCGCGCGCGACGTCAGTAGCCGACCGCCTCGCCGGGCTGCCGGCGGTTGTCGTTGGCGCCGAAGTAGCGGAACTTGCCCATGGTCTGGCCCAGCGCCGGCCCGCCGACCAGAACGGCGTCCACGTCGCCCCAGGGCTTTTGCTCGGTGATCTTGTAGCCCATGCCCTCCAGCAGCTTGCGGGTGTCGGCGGACAGCGCGAAGGGCTCCGCATAGACCACGTCCGGCTGCCACTGGTGGTGGATGCGCGGCGCGTCCGTCGCCTGCTGGATGTCCATGCCGTGCTCCAGCACGTTCAGGATCGTTTGCAAGGTGATGGTGATGATGCGCGAGCCGCCGGGGCTGCCGACCACCATGGTCAGCCGGCCGTCCTTGGATACGATGGTCGGGCTCATCGACGACAGCGGGCGCTTGCCCGGCGCGATGGCGTTCGCCTTGCCCTGGACCAGCCCGTAGAGGTTGGGGACGCCGGGCTTGATGGTGAAGTCGTCCATCTCGTCGTTCAGCAGGATGCCGGTGCTGCCCGCCGTCACCCGCGCGCCGAACCAGTCGTTCAGCGTGTAGGTGACCGCGACGGCGTTCCCGTCCTTGTCGGTGATGGAATAGTGGGTGGTGTTCGTGCCCTCATGCGGGGCGGTGCCCGGCGCCACGTCCTTGGAATTGGCGGCCTTGTCCGCCGGGATCACGGCGCGGATGGCCTCCGCGTATTTCTTGTCGAGCAGGCGGTCGATGGGGTTCTGGACGAAATCCGGATCGCCCAGCGCGCTGTTGCGGTCGACATAGGCGTGCCGCATCGCCTCGACCATGTAATGCACGGTCTGGGCCGAGTTGAATCCCCAGTCCTTCAGCGGATAACCTTCCAGGATGTTCAGGATCTGGCAGATCACGACGCCACCGGAACTCGGGGGCGGGGCGGAGGTGATGGTGTAGCCCTTGTAATTGCACTCGATGGGCTTCAGCTCACGCACGTTGTACTGCTCGAAATCAGCCTTGCTGAGGATGCCGCCGCCGGCCTTGCTGGACCGCACGATCTCGTCGGCGATGGGGCCCTTGTAGAAGGCGTCGGCGCCCTTCTCCGAAATCTGGCGCAGGGTGTTGGCGAGGTCCTTCTGCACCAGCGTGTCGCCGATCTCGTAAGGCGCGCCGTTCTTCAGGAAGATCGCCGCTGTCGCGGGGTCTTTCTTGAAGTCCTCCGTCCCGTCGTTCAGCAGGTTGACGTCGCCCTGCAACAGCGTGTAGCCGTTCTCGGCGTAGGAAATGGCCGGGGCCATGACCACGTCGCGCTTCAGCGTGCCGTATTTCGCCAACGCAGCCTCGAACCCGGCGACCGAGCCCGGCACGCCGACCGCAAGGTGCCCGCGCGTGCTGGCCTTGGGAATGGGGTTGCCGGCCTGGTCCAGATACATGGTCTCCGTCGCGGCGAGCGGCGCCTTCTCGCGGAAATCCAGGAAGGTGGTGCGCCCGTCGGCGAAACGGATGGTCATGAAGCCGCCGCCGCCCAGGTTGCCGGCCGCGGGGTACACCACCGCCAGCGCGTAGCCGACCGCGACCGCCGCGTCCACCGCGTTGCCGCCCTTGCGCAGGATGTCGGCGCCGACCCGGGATGCCAGATGCTGCGCGGTGGCGACCATGCCGTTCTCCCCCGGCACCGGCGGCGGGGAGGCTGCCCACCCCGGCGCGACCGCCATCATCACGGCAACGCCCATGGTCACGGACAGGTATCTGCGTCCCATGTCCCGTTTCTCCCTCATCCCTTGTTGGAGCGGTTGGCGACCCCGTTCGAACCGCGCGCATCACGCCGGATTCGTTTGGGCACCAAACGAGTGTGCCAAAGCGGCCTAGGCCCGGCAATCATCCGTCCGGCGTGACGGGACCATCCCGTCATACGCCTGCGGTTGCGCTCACGAACTGCCGATCAGGATGCCGGTGCCGAAGACGAGCAGCCCGCCGACCACCACCTGGAAAGCGGCCGACAGCAGCGGCGTGTCCATGTAGCGGTTGCGAATCCAGGCGATGACGGCCAGTTCGGCCAGAACCACCACGATGGCGACGACTGTCGCCGTCCAGAAGTCCGGGATCAGGTAGGGCAGCGTGTGGCCGAGCCCGCCGAGCGCCGTCATCAGCCCGCAGACGCCGCCGCGCAACCACGGGCTGCCGCGCCCGGTGAGGGAGCCGTTGTCGGACAGGGCCTCCGCGAAGCCCATGGAGATGCCTGCCCCGATGGCCGCTGCCAGCCCGACCAGGAAGGTCTCGCTGCTGCTGTGGGTCGCGAAGGCCGCGGCGAAGAGAGGCGCCAGGGTCGAGACCGATCCATCCATCAGCCCGGCCAGCCCCGGCTGAACGATTTGCAAAAGAAAGAGGCGGCGTTCGGAGTCGTGCTCCTTCTCCCTCACGCCGGCCGGGACGTATTTGGCCTCCAGCCGCTCCGCGGTCGCCTCGTGCCGCCGCTCCTCCGCGGCCAGATCGCCGAGCAGCTGCCGGATGGCGACGTCCTGCGATCGCTGCGCGGCACGGGTGTAGAAGCGCTTGGTCTCCGCCTCCATCACCTCGGCCTGCTTGCGCACGGTGTCGAGCCCCAGCGGCCGCGACAGCCACACCGGCTTGCGCTCCACGAAGCCGCGCACGTCCTGCCGGCGGATCAGCGGGATGTGGTCGCCGTAGCGCTTCTGGAAGAGGTCGAGCAGACGATGCCGGTGCCCGTTCTCCTCCTCCGCCATGGCACTGAACACCTTGGCCGTATCGGGATAGTTCTCGCGCAGCCCCTCGGCGAACTCGTCGTAGATGCGGCTGTCCTCTTCCTCCAACGCGATGGCGAGGGCCAGCAGTTCCCGCTCTGTAAGGTCGGAAAAATCCTTCATGCCCCCTCTCCCTGATGCGCAGTCCGGCGTAACGGGTCGCGACGACACGCGCGCGAACCATCCGTTAAACTGTAGCGCGACTTTGTCGTGACGAGGAGAAGGCGCGTGATGCGGCAAGAACCGGACGCGTCGGATGCGTCGCCAAGCCCGAAACGAAAAACCCCGCCAAGTCGAAGACTTGACGGGGTTTTCTTGATGGTAGCAGCGGAGGGATTTGAACCCCCGACCAAGGGATTATGATTCCCCTGCTCTACCACTGAGCTACGCTGCCATCGTGGCTACCATCATGATCCGGCTCGGTTATCCGCTTCGGTTTGTCCGTCGCGGTTCGTGCCGGGGCCGCTTATGTATTCCAGAGAGACCGGGGTGTCAACGCTGAAATTTCACTTTTTTGAGGAGAGGCGTTCAGGCTTCCGTTCCGGCGATCCAGCCGCCGCCCAGCACCCGGTCGCCCTGGTAAACGACGCAGGCTTGGCCGGGGGCCACGCCGTACTGGGGCTCGTGCAGTTCGGCCCGCGCCGTGCCGTCGAGGCCCAGGCGCCACGTCGCGGCGGCGGGCGGCTGGGCGGAGCGCAGCTTCACCTCGACCTCCAGGCCCTCGCCGGGCGCCAATTCGGGGCCAAGCCAGTTCACCTCGCGCACGGTTACCACGCGGCGCGCCAGATCGCGGCGCGGGCCGACGACGACGCGGCGCTGGGCGGGCTCCAGACGGACCACGAACAGCGGCTCCTCCTCGCCCTTGATGCCGCCGATGCCAAGTCCCTTGCGCTGGCCCACCGTGTAGTGGACCACGCCGCGGTGCCGGCCGAGCACGCGGCCGTCCACATGCACGATCTCGCCGGGCTCGACGGAGCCGGGGCGCAGCTTCGCCACCACGTCGGCGTAGGAGCCGTTGGGAACGAAGCAGATGTCCTGGCTGTCGGGCTTGGCCGCGACCTCCAGCGCGTAGCGCTCGGCCAGCGCGCGGGTCTCCGGCTTGGTCAGGCCGCCGAGCGGGAAGCGCAGGAAGTCCAGCTGCTCCCGCGTCGTGGCGAACAGGAAATAGCTCTGGTCGCGGCCCGGATCGACGGCGCGGTGCAGCTCCACCCCGCCCTGCCCCTGGATGCGGCGGACGTAATGGCCGGTCGCCAGCGCGTCGGCGCCGAGGTCGCGGGCGGTGTTCAGCAGGTCGCGGAACTTGACGCGCTGGTTGCAGCGCACGCAGGGGATCGGGGTTTCGCCGCGCAGGTAGGTGTCGGCGAAGTCGTCCATCACGTCCTGGGAGAAGCGCCCCTCGTAATCCAGCACATAGTGCGGGATGCCGATGCGGTCGGAAACCTGACGGGCGTCGTAGATGTCCTGCCCGGCGCAGCAGGCGCCCGGCTTCTGCAACGCGATGCCGTGGTCGTAGAGCTGGAGCGTGATGCCGACGACGTCGTAGCCCTCCTCGCGCAGCACGGCCGCGGTGACGGAGGAATCGACGCCGCCCGACATGGCCACGACCACACGGGTGTCCTGGGGACGCTTGGAGAGACCGAGGGAATTCATGGCGCCCTATATGGGCTGATCGGAAAAAAATTTCACCACCAAGACACCACGGCACCAAGAAGACACCACGGCACCAAGAAGACACCACGGCACCAAGAATCCACCCCGTACCGGGTGCAAGGATTCTTGGTGCCGTGGTGTCTTGGTGGTGATTACCAGACGGTGCCGAAGCCTGATCAGCCCTTCATGGCATTGTTGGTGCCGCCGGGCAGGCGCACGGTCAGGCCGTCCAGCTCCTCGCTCATGATGATCTGGCAGCCGAGGCGCGAGGTCTTGGTCAGGCCGAAGGCGAGATCCAGCATGTCCTCTTCGTCCTCGGACGCCTCGGCCAGCACGTCGAACCACTCCGGCTCCACGACGATGTGGCAGGTCGAACAGGCGAGCGAGCCCTCGCAGGCGCCTTCCAGATCCAGGCCGTGCTTGTGCGCGACCTCCAGCACGGACAGGCCGAGCGGCGCATCCACCTCGTGGCGGGTGCCGTTCGGCTCGATGAAGGTCATCTTGGGCATCGGGGTGCTCTCCTGAACAAAGGCGTCGTTGTGATCGCGTCGGTAAACGATGTCGGTGCTATGGCGTTTTCGAAGCCGGCCCGGCCCGCCGGCGGCGGGCTTCGGCGCACAGCGCCTCAAGCTGCTCCAGCCGCGCGAGGATGCGCGCGGCGTTGTCGGTCTGCCCGTTGCGGAAGGCTATGGCAAGATACTTGATGCAGGATTCCACGCGCTGGCCGAGATCGTTCGCCAGCCGGTCGATGGCGGCGGCGTCCTGCGCGGCGTCCAGTTGGGCGGAAAGCTCCGCCACCTCGTCGTCATCCGCCGCGTCACCGCCGGGATGCGGCGCGCCGGACAGGTCGAGCAGATAGCGCGCCCGGTGCACCGGGTCGCGCAGCGTCTCGTAGGCCTCGTCCAACGCGTCGGCCTGGGCGCGGGCGTTCGCCTGCTGGCGCGCGCCGCGGGCGGCGAATCGCTCCGGATCGAGCGCGCGGGAGAAGCCCGTGTGCTGGCGGGTCAGCGCCTCCGCCTCGATGTCGAACCGGTGCTCCAGCCCCAGCCGGGTGAAATGGTCCACCGGGCGGGGCGGCTGCACCGCGCCGCAGGAATGGCAGAACAGCGCGCGCGCCGCCACGGACCGGCCGCACAGCCAGCACGGTTCCAGATCGCCGTCGATGGCACCGGCGATCCCCTTGGGGAAACGCGGCGGGCCGGAATCGGAAGTGGTCATATCAACGTCCGTCGAAGCACTGGACCGAAAGGCCGCAGGAAGGGCGAATCGCCGTACATCCGGCCGGGTCATACCCAGAACCGGCGCGCGACGCAACGGTGGAAAACAGGGCCATGCGCGACACGTGCCGGGTCACACCGCGGGAACGCGCGCCAGCCGCCGCGCCATGGCGGCGCCCATCGCCGTGTAGGCGGCGGCGAAGCGGTCAACCGCCCCCGCGTCGCTGTCCCACCCCAGGCTGACCCGGATGGCCGAGGCCGCCGTGTCCGCGTCCTCGCCCATGGCGGCCAGCACGTGCGAGGGCTTCACCTTCCCGCTGGAACAGGCCGAGCCGGCGCTAACCGCCACCCCGGCAAGGTCCAGCGACATCACCTGGGTCTCGCCCGGCACGCCGGGCAGCGCCAGGCTGCTGGTGTTGCCGACGCGCGCGGCCCCGGCGCCCATCACCCGCGCCTGCGGCACGGCGGCGAGCGCGCGCGCCTCCAGATCGTCGCGCAGGGCGGCGAGGCGGGCCGCGGCGGGAAGCTCCTCCAGCGCGAGGCGG
>Ga0065721_10005624_pt1 | contig 19600 bp, 17 predicted proteins | sample Mesricmetagenome_FD_59108 | JGI IMG/M metagenome (GOLD analysis project Ga0065721, IMG submission 59108) | Mesophilic microbial community from rice straw/compost enrichment Sample: eDNA_1 v2 (version 2) | ecosystem: Engineered > Solid waste > Grass > Composting > Bioreactor | place: USA: Davis... | reverse complement strand
CTGGCAGCAGAGCGCATCGGAAATCCCTCCCCGCGCAACAAAATTCAACTGCCATGAGCCTTCCAGGCTTTTTCCTCCGGAAGCGTGAATCCTCGCATCATGACTTTTACCTATTTAGTCCACTTGTTTTAGAATGAATTGGATATGTACTTTAATCTCCGCGCCGAACTTATGGGGCTCGACATGTTTGAAGTGAATTCTTACCTAAAAAGTCCAGATTTTAGCGCGCAGATCTTTCGGTTTCAGGCTCAAACATCTTTTCATTCCGAGCCGGAACGAACCTGATACAACCGCTTGCGCGCAAGAAAAAATGAACAAATACTTACAGTTGCTTCTGCACTGATTCTCTTTGGTGCAGTTGGGGAAGCCTTTCGCGAAAGGACTTGAGGGGTATGAACAAACTCGTTGCAGAATTCATCGGCACGGCAGTGCTGGTGCTCGTCGGGTGCGGCGCGGCCGTACTTGGCGGAGACAATATCGGACAGGCCGGAATAGCCTTGGCATTCGGCCTGGCGATCGTTGCGATGGCCTACGGCATCGGCCCGATCTCGGGTTGCCACGTCAATCCGGCCGTCAGCCTTGCCGTCTTCATCGACGGGCGGATGAGCGCGAGCGAAATGGTGCAATACTGGATCGCCCAGTTCGCCGGAGCACTGGTCGGCGCGCTGATCCTTTTGGCAATCGTCGGCACCAATGCGAGCGGGCTTGGTGCGAACGGGTGGGGACCGGGATATCTTGGCGGATACTCGCTGGTTGCGGCGCTCGTCTTCGAGATCGTCTTCACCGCGATCTTCGTCGTCGTGATCCTCGGGGCTACCGGCCCGGGCTCCTCGCCCGGATTTGCCGGGCTCGCCATCGGCCTGACGCTGGCGGCGATCCATCTGGTCGGCATCCAGGTGACGGGCGTGTCGGTCAATCCGGCCCGCAGCTTCGGCCCGGCCGTGCTGGTGGGCGGCAATGCCCTCGCCCAGCTCTGGCTCTTCATCGTCGCGCCGGCCATCGGCGCGGTGCTGGGCGCCCTGCTCTTCCGCCTCAAGCTGCTGCGCACGACCGTGGCCGCCTGACCTGCTTTCGCCGTCGGACCACGGTCCGACGGCGCCCCCTCCCGGGGAATTGATTTGGCGCTCACGCGCCGCTAACAGCTTATCCGGTTTTCCGATCAACCGGATGTCTCGCGTTTGAACGCGCACCCGCCTCCCGACAATGCTCCGTTCGCCCCGCCCTTAACGGCCGGGGAGCTGATCGCGCTCGGCCGCAAGGTCACGGGCTTCCTCAAGGGCGAGGCCGGCGGACCGCTGCCCGGCTGGTACCATCCGGGCCGCGACAACGGACCGGTACTTTCGGCGCTGCACCAGGAACTCGCCAGGACCTATCCGGAGGCCGGGCCGCCGCTCTGGGCAGTGCGGCTGTGGACGAACATCCTCTGGCAGCCGGCGTACCTCGCCGTCATCGGCGTGCACTTCGGCGGGGTGCTGCCGGACCTTTCGGCCATGAGCCAGCGCTGCGCCGGCATCCACGCGGACGGCTACCGGCTCGCCGCCGATCCGCTCGCGGGCCTCTCCCAGGACGAAATGATCAGGCGGGCGGGCGCGCAGCTGAAGCAGCTTGCCGACAGCCTCTTCATGGAAGTCAACGCGCACGAAAAGCTGAAGCGCCTGCCAGCGCGGCGGCTGTTGGCGGATCGCATGCTGGGGCTGATGACCTTCATGCAGAGAAAGCGGCCGCAGCTCGATCCGCAGACGATCCGCGGCTGGTGCGCGCAGTGGCTCGCGGCCATGGATCTTACCGGCCAGGGCGACCTCGAATCGGTGCGGCTGAAGGATGGACGCGAGGCGCTGATCATCAAGCGCAAGGGCTGCTGCCTCGACTACCTGATACCGCCCGGCGTCTATTGCGCCTCCTGCCCCAAGCAGCCCGACGCGCTGCGCATCGCGCACCAGCGGGCCGAGACCGAAGCGCTGATGGCCGGGTAGGATTGCGCGCCTTCTATGGCGCGCCATCCGGAGGAGCGTACGCCCACCGGGCCACACCTCTCTCCGGAGGGCCGCGGGAGCTGCCTCAGCCACCTCAGTCGAAGACTTCCGTGCGGTAGACGCCCCAGAGCTGATCCTGGTGGACGTAGCCGTGATAGGTCGAGGCGCGGCCGTTCTCGGGCCTGTGGGTGGCGCTGACCTCGCACCACTGCCCGTCGCATTCCGAGACCTCGACGCGGAAACCCGAGCCGAGGACGGCCCGGGGAGAGGCCGAATCGTTCCTGTCGGGCAGGAGCGGCACCTCGAGGCCGGCGTTCCAGGGCGCGACATAGGCGGCGCGGTCGCCCGAGAGCAGGTTCTGGTGCACCCAGCCCTCCGAGCCGTCGACGTCGCGGATGCGGCGCCAGGTGTCGAACTCCTGGATGATCTCGACCGGCACACCCGCCTTCACGTAGACCCAGGCGATGTCGTAGCGCGTGCCGGGACCGACGCGCACGTTGATCGGGGTCGAGCGCGTGGTGGCGAAGCGCGGCAGCGGCAGGCCGGACGGATTGTCCTGCGCCATGGCGCGTTCGAGGCCGGCGGGGACCAGCAGCAAGAGAACGAGGAGGAGGCGCGTGAGCCCGGCCGCCAGGCGACCGGCGGGCGCCGGGACTTTGCGTTGGAACATGACTTTGCGTGGCGGTGCTTTTGACCTATCACTAGCCGAGTATCCTTAACGGGCGCTAAAGCATCAACTGGACCCAGCCGGGCGACCTGCTAAGCTTTCGCGCAAAAGACCATCAGGCGAGCGTTCTCCATGCCCCTCGGCCGTTCCGTTCCCTCACCGGTATCCATGGCCGCCATGCACGGGAAACGGGCATGATCGGCCCGCGCCCGCGCATTCTCGTCACCCGGCGGCTGCCCGCGACGATCGAGGCGCGCATGGCGACGCTCTTCGAAACCGACGTCAACGAGGGCGACGTGCCGCTGACCGGCGACGACCTCGTCGAGGGCCTTGCCGGCAAGGACGTGCTCGTCTCCTCGATCACTGACCGGATCGATGCGGGGCTGATCGCGCGGCTGCCGCAGAGCGTGCGGCTCATCGCCCAGTTCGGCAACGGCGTCGACAATATCGACATCGAGGCGGCCTGGGCGGCGGGGCTGACGGTGACCAACACGCCGAGCGTCCTGACCGAGGACACCGCCGACATGGCGATGGCCCTGATGCTGGCCCTGCCGCGCCGCCTGATCGAGGGCGGCCAGATGCTGGCGCGCGGCGGAGGCTACTGGGCCGGCTGGTCGCCGACCTCGATGCTGGGCATGCGGCTGCGCGGCAAGGCCCTCGGGATCGTCGGAATGGGGCGGATCGGCATGGCCGTCGCCCAGCGGGCCAGGGCCTTCGGGCTTTCCATCCATTATTATTCGCGCAACCGCCGCCCGCCGCAGGTGGAGGAGCCGCTGGGGGCGACCTACTGGCCCTCGCTCGATGCGATGCTCGAGGCAGTCGACATCGTTTCGCTCCACACGCCCCTGACACGGGAAACGCAGGGGCTCATCAGCGCCGAGCGGCTGAGGCGCATGAAGGCGGGTAGCTTCCTCGTCAACGTCTCGCGACCCGAGCTCGTCGACGAGCCGGCACTGGTCGCCGAGATCGAGAGCGGGCACCTGCTGGGAGCCGCGCTTGACGTCTTCGAGCACAAGAACGGCATCAACCCGCGGCTCCTGGCGTTGGCCGAGGCCAACAAGGTGATCATGACCGCCCACATGGCTTCGGCAACACTCGAAGCCCGCGTCGAGATGGGCGAGGCGGTGATCGTCAACATCCGCACCTTCATGGACGGACACCAGCCGCCTCACCTCGTGCTGCCCGAAGGGGGCGCGGGGATCGTGCGCCGGGCACGGGCCTGACTGCACCGCCCGAGTGTTGCCGCGAAAACCCAGTGCCGGCCGGAATCGGCGCGCGGGACGGCGAGGCGCTTGCCTCGCGCCGCCACCCGCCTCTATTGCTCGGTCGTCGCCGACGCCGCCCGGTTGAGGGACCGGAAGGTCAAGCGGCGATTGAGTTCCTCGTCCCGCCGGGCCCGGAGACCCGCCCTTGAGCCGCTCGACCCTCAGTTCCGCCCTTGCTGCCCTGATCCTTTGCGCGCTACCCGCCGCGGCGCAGGAGAACATGCCAGCGCCCCTCTCGCAGGAGGGTGAGACGCTGGTGCTGGAGACACATGCGCACCGGCTGGTGATGCCGCTGCCGGACTGGCTGTCGGAAGCGGAACGCAGCGGCGAGGCCCTGCAGCTCATCGATACCGAGTTCACCACCAACGAACGGCAAGCGGTACTGCGCATCCGCCCAAAGGGCGAGGACGCGCACAACTGGCGCACGCTCTATGCGGCGCGGATCACGCTGGAGCCGGAACGGCCGCTGATCGACTACCGGCGCTCGACCATGACCGGCTATGCGCAGATCTGCCAGCCGGAGCTCACCGGCTTTTTTCAGCTCGGGCCCGATGAAGGCGAAAGGCTGGCGCCGCTGGGGTTCGTCTGCGGGGCCTTCCTCGACAGGCTGGAGAACCTGGCGGGTACGGGGGAAGTCGTCATCATCGCCTTCAAGCGCACTCCCGAAGGCATCGCCTCGGTCTACCAGGAGTGGCGCGGCGCGCCGTTCGATCCGACCGATCCGGCAAGCTGGCCGGTGCCGACCGACGTCGTGGAAACGCGGGCCCGGGAGCTGCAGGACGACGCGCAGCTCCTGGCCGCCAGCAATTGACGCGCGCGGCGCTCTCGCCTAAGTCCAGCCAATGAGCAAGGACAACAGGCCTAAAGGCCCGAGCCAGCGGATGCTGCGCGTCGGGGAACTCGTGCGTCATGCGCTGGCGGCGATGTTCGCGCGCGGGGAAGTCGAGGACGAGGTGCTGCGCGGCGTGGTGGTGACCGTGCCGGAGGTGCGCATGACCCCCGACCTCAAGCTCGCCAACGCCTATGTGATGCCGCTCGGCGGCCAGAATGCCCCCGAGGTGGTCGAAGCGCTCAATCGCCACCGGCGGTTCATCCGCGGGCGCATCGCCCCGCAGCTCGACCTGAAATTCGCGCCCGACATCCGCTTCTTCGTCGACGAAACCTTCGAGGAAGCGAGCCGGATCGAGGCGCTGCTGCGCTCCGAAAGGGTGCGACGCGACATCGGCGACGACGAAGACGACGGGGACGCTTAAGGCCTTGGGAACGCAGGAGAAGCGGGTCAAGCGGGCCGTTTCCGGCTGGCTGGTGCTCGACAAGCCCTACGACATGACTTCGACGCAGGCCGTCGGCAAGGTGCGCTGGCTCTTTTCGGCCGCCAAGGCCGGGCACGCCGGCACCCTCGATCCGCTGGCGACCGGGATCCTGCCTATTGCGCTCGGGGAAGCGACCAAGGCCGTGCCGTTCGTCCAGGACGGACGCAAGATCTACCGGTTCGACCTTGCCTGGGGCGCGGCGACCTCGACGGACGACGCCGAGGGCGCAGTGACGGCAACGAGCGACAGGCGCCCCAGCGAGGCCGATGTTCGGGCCGTGCTGGCGCAGTTCACCGGACAGATCGAGCAGGTGCCGCCAGCGTTTTCGGCCCTGAAGATCGGCGGCGAGCGGGCTTACGACCTCGCACGGGCCGGCGAGGCGGTGGAGCTTGCCGCGCGCACCGTCTCCATCCAAAGCCTCTCGCTGCTCGCGCACGGGCCGCAGGTCTCGACCTTCGAGGTCACCTGCGGCAAGGGTACCTATGTGCGCGCGCTCGCCCGCGACCTTGCCGAGCGGCTCGGCACGTGCGGGCACGTGGCAAAGCTCCATCGCGCGGCGGTCGGCGACTTCACCGACACCGACGCGGTGCGTATCGAGGATCTCGAAGCCATGGACCTTGCCGCGCGCGACGCGGCCCTGAAGCCGGTCGCGGCGGCGTTCCAGGCTCTGCCGGAAGTGCGGCTGCGCGCCGACCAGGCGGCGACGATCCGCAACGGCAATCCGGTGCTGCTGACCGGCGCCGGCGCGCCCATTGCGCTGGAAGCTGCCTGGGCGAGCTTTGCCGGAGAGGTGGTGGCGACGGGTAGCGTCGAGCGCGGGCAGTTCAAGCCGAAGCGCGTGTTCAATCTCTAGACTCTGCCATCTTCTAGCGGAAATCGGGAGGCGGGGGGCCCTCCTCCTTCGAGGGGAGGGGCGAATCGTGCTTGCGGCACGCGCATTTGGGCGCCCCTACTCCTCCTCGCGCGGCGGGGCGAGGGCGGCGAGGATCGAGGCGTAGATGGAGGTCGGAGTGGTGGCCGAGATGGCGGTGTCGTCGTTGATGGTCATGACGACGCAGGTCTGGCTGCCGTCGCGCCCCGCCAGATGCGTGGTGAAGTTGAGCACGCCCGTCTCGCTGCCGCCCTTGTAGGCGACGCGCTGCCAGTCGGCGGCGGTGGCGATGCCCGGATTGATGGTCATGACGTCGAGATCGGCGACCTCGGCGACGAGTTCGCAGAGCCGTCGGGCCGGCACGTACCATTCGACACCCTCGTCGTGCAGCGGCAGGTTCGGATTGAGCGCAGGCATCGGGCGGCCGGCGATCTCGCGGGCGATCCGCGCCTTCTCCTCGGGCGAGGCGGCAAGGAACCGCTCGCGGGTTTCGAGGTCGCCCTTCAAGAAGAAGAACTCGCGGGTGGTGAGGGCGAAGTCGACGCCGAGCTTCTGCGAAAGCGCATCGCGCCCGACGACATCGATGAGGAGATCGGTCGCCGTGTTGTCGCTGATCGAGATCATCAGGGCTGCGGCCGTGTGGATGGTCACGGGCGAGCCGACGGGAAGGTTCTGCAGGATGCCGGTCGGCAGCGAGACATGGCGGCGCTCGAGCCGCACCACCTCGTCCCAGCTGTGCTCGCCGCGCTCGATGGCTTCGTTGAGGAGCGCGAGGACGGCGATCTTGAACGCCGAGCCGACGGCCAAGGGGGTATCGGCCTCGCGCTCGGCCAGCACCTCGCCGTCGCGCACGACGAGGTAGGAGATGGTGCCCTCCAGATCATCGAACTGGGCGGTGATGTCGGCTATCGAAACGTTGCTCTGCACCGGCGCGCGAAACAGCAGGCTCGATATGCGCCCCTCGGCATCGAGGGTGATCTGCACCGGCATGGAGTGGGTGCGCGTCTCGACCTCGTAACCGTCGGCCGTCCGCGTTATTTCCTCGGGCGCGCCGATGGTCGTCTTTATCTGGGCAAGCAACTGCTCGACCTGGGCGAGCGGCACCTGGGCCAGGAACTCGGGGGTGAACTGCTCGGCTGTCACCGGGTCGGGGCCGAGCAGGTCGAGAATCACCTGCTCTTCGGGCGGCACACCATCTTCCTGCGCGCGGACCAATCCAACCAGGGCCAGGACGGCGAACAGCACCGCTGCGAGCAACCGGCTCATCGACAACTCCTACTAACACACCCCGGTATAAGCGAGGCTAGCCCAGCGGACAAACTTTGCCAGTCCCCAAAACCACCGGGGCACGACGAGCTTGTGAATTGTGCGCACAAAGTTTGTCGCAACACATGCTGGCAGCAGGGCGCAGGCACGTCTATGTTGTGCGTACCGCATACAATACCGACAACAAGCAGACCATGGCCACACTCAGCGAGACAAAAGCTGCGAGCACCCCGGCCAAGGCCGGCAAGGGGCGTCAGCCCTGGTCCATCGCGGCCTATCTGCTGGCGCTGGCCTTCATCACCCTGGTGCCGTCCTTCGTCTTCGCCGGCATCCTGATGCAGCGCAACCAGCAGGCGCAGGAAGCCACCATCGAAACGCTGATCTCGGCGACGACCCGCTCGCTGGTCCTGGCCGTCGAGCGCGAGATCAACGCCAACATCACGACGCTGCGGGTGCTCGAAACCTCCGCGGCGCTGCACCAGGGGGATTTCCGCGCCTTCCACTCCTATGCACAGACCGCCCTTGCCAGCAGCCGAGCCAACCTCTTCATCGTCAACGAGGATTTCTCGACCCTGATGTCGACGGACGCTTCGTTCGGCGAGGAGGTGCCGCCGATCGCCGACCTCGAATCGATCCGGCGCGCGTTCGAAACCGACGCGGTGGTCATTACCGACCTGGTACGCAATCCGGTGACGCAGGACTGGACGTACAACATCCTTCTTCCGGTCGACCTCGGCCCCTATGGGGACAAGATCATCGCGCTCAACCAACGGGCCGACAACATCGCCCAGGCGCTGCTGACCAACCGGCTGCCGGACGGCTGGTCTAGCGCGCTGCTCGATGCCGACGGGCAGGTGATCGCCGCCTCGTTCGGGGCCGGCGGCACGGGCGAGATCTTCACCCAGTTCGACGCGCTCAACCAGCCGTTCTCGACCCGCTGGCAGCAGGTGCGCACCGACGGGAACGCTTACCAGACGGTCATCCAGCGCTCGGGGCTGACGGGATGGCGGCTCGTCTCCTGGGCGCCGGTCGAGGTCATCACCCGGCCGCTGCTCGATGCGCTGCTCTCGCTGGTGGCCGGCTCGATCATCCTTGCCGCACTCATCATCGTGACGCTCTTCTGGGTCACCCGACGGATCGGCTCGTCGGTGCGCGGGCTTGCGCGCGACGCGCGCCGGCTCGGGCGCGGGGAAAGCGTCGAGGCCAAGCCCTATCCTGTCGCCGAGATCGCCGAGGTTTCGCAGGCGCTGGCCGAGGCCTCGGCCCAGCGCCGGTCGGCGGAGGCGGAAGTGCGCTTCCTGATGCGCGAACTCGCTCACCGCTCCAAGAACCAGATGACGGTGATCGCTGCCATGGCCAAGCAGACGGCGCGCGGCGAGGAGGACATCAACCATTACGTGCAGAGCTTCGAAAAGCGGATCCTCGGCCTCGCCCGCTCGACGGACCTGCTGCTGACCCACGGGCGGGTGGGCGTTGAGCTCAAGGAACTCCTCAGCCACCAGATCGCCCCGTTCGGGCCGGCGGACGGGGAGCGGCTGAAGCTCGTCGGTCCACTGGTGCGCCTCAACGCGCAGGCCGCACAGATCCTCGGTATGGCGGCCCACGAGCTTTCGACGAACGCGGCCAAATACGGCGCGTTCTCGAACGACAAGGGCCGGCTCGACGTCACCTGGACGATCGGAGGGGAGCGCCTCGCCTTCCGCTGGCGCGAGCACACGCAGGCCCCCTCCGATCCGCCTCTCGAGAAGGCCGAGCAGGACAAGCCGCCCGAGCGCAACGGCTTCGGCACCACGGTGCTCAAATCAATGGTGGGGGGCGCGCTCGGCGCCAACGTCGAGCGGGTGCTGCACGCGGACGGCATCGAATGGCGCTTCGACATCCCGATGGCCTCGCTCCACCCGGACTACGCCAAGGAAGAGGAGGAGAGCGGCGAGGACGAGGACGCCTGATCGCGTCAGCCGCCCTGCCCTATGCTTTTGCGCCGATGCGGAGGATACTTCGGGCCGGTGCGGCAAACGGAAAGGGAGGTTCCCATGGTCACCCGTCTCAATCCTTATCTGGGCTTTCGCGACAAGGCCCGGCAGGCCATCGAGTTCTACCGCTCGGTCTTCGGCGGCGAACTCTCCATCAGCACCTTCCGCGATTTCGGCATGGACGAGAACCAGTCCGAGGGCGACAAGGTGATGCATTCGATGCTCGAAGCGCCGAACGGGCTGACGCTGATGGCGGCCGATACGCCCAACAACATGGAGTACAAGCCCGGCACCAACGTCTCTATTTCCCTCAGCGGCGAGGACGAGGCGGAACTGCGCGGCTATTGGGAAAAGCTCTCGTCCGGCGGAACGGTGACGGTGCCGCTCGAGAAGGCGCCCTGGGGCGACACCTTCGGCATGTGCTTCGACAAGTTCGGCATCCAGTGGATGGTCAACATCTCGGGCCAGCCGCTCGGTTAGCGCAAAGCGGCCAAAGGGACAAAAGAGAAACTTCTGGCCTTCGGGATGAAACTTGCGTATATCGCGCGCAAGCTTTTCCCTCGGAGGGAGAAGTCCATCATGGCCCCGCCTGGACGACATCCCGGCCGGGGCGGCTCGATCCTCCTGTCGAAAGGACAATCCGATGTCGATTGCTGCGGACCGCAAGGCCGCTCTCATCAAGGAATATGCGACCAAGAAGGACGACACCGGCTCGCCCGAAGTCCAGGTCGCGATCCTCTCGGAGCGCATTGCCAACCTCACCGAACACTTCAAGACCCACACCAAGGACAATCACTCCCGGCGTGGCCTTCTGAAGCTCGTTTCGCTCCGCCGGCGCCTGCTCGACTACGTCAAGCGCACCGACGAAGCCCGTTACAAGACCCTCATCGAAAAGCTGGGTCTGCGCCGCTAGACGGCGAACGAAACTCCGATGCGGGGGCCGGCATGGCTCCCGCATCTTTTCCATCCGGACCCGGATGGAAAGCGTAGACCGGCAGCGCAGGGTTATATGTCCTGCGTCAAGAGAGTGCGGAGCATGGCAGGATCATTGGCCGCTCTCGGAATTGCCCTTATGGCCCTCAAGCCACGGGCATGGTGATTTTCTGGGAGCGTCTCGTCGTCTTGCTCATGTTCCGGCCGCCGGGCCGTAACGGTGCCTTTTAAGCCTGCTCACGCACATGGGGTGCGGAGCCGGGCGGCACACCGGATGCGCATGCAGGCCCTACGCCCTGCGCTTTCCAGCCCCGCGTCCGGGCAGACATGAAAGACGATAGACGATGTTCGATCATCACAAGGTAGAACTCAACTGGGGTGGCCAGCCGCTGACCCTCGAGACGGGCAAGATGGCCCGCCAGGCGGACGGCGCGGTGCTGGCGAGCCTCGGCGAGACGGTTGTCCTCGCCACGGTCGTTTCGGCCAAGTCCCCCAAGCCCGGCCAGGACTTTTTCCCCCTGACCGTCAACTACCAGGAAAAATACTTCGCCGCCGGCAAGATCCCGGGCGGCTACTTCAAGCGCGAGGGGCGCCCGACGGAAGCCGAGACCCTGATCTCGCGCCTCATCGACCGCCCCATCCGTCCGCTCTTTCCCGACGGCTACAAGAACGAGACGCAGGTGATCGTCACCGTTCTCCAGCATGACATGGAGAACAATCCGGACGTGCTGGCGATGGTGGCCGCGTCCGCCGCGCTCACCATCTCGGGCATTCCGTTCATGGGGCCGATCGGGGCGGCGCGCGTCGGCTACATCGACGGGCAGTACGTGCTCAACACGCCCATCGACAAGCGCAACGACAGCAAGCTCGACCTCGTCATGGCCGGCACCGCCGACGCCGTGCTGATGGTGGAATCGGAAGCCGACGAGCTTTCCGAGGAGGTGATGCTGGGCGCCGTGATGTTCGGCCATGAGCAGAGCCGCAAGGTGATCGACGCGATCATAAAGCTGGCCGAGCTCGCGGCCAAGGAGCCGCGCGACTTCGAGCCCGAGGACTTCTCGCCCATCGAGACCGAGATGCTCGGCGTCATCGAGGCGGACCTTCGGGCCGCCTACAAGATCACCAAGAAGGAAGACCGCTATGCGGCGGTCGACGCGGCCCGCGAGAAGGTGAAGGAATACTTCGCCGCCCGCATCGAGGCCGGCACCATCTCGGGCGAGGCGATCAGCGACGTCTTCCACAACCTTCAGGCCAAGATCGTGCGCTGGAACGTGCTCGACACCGGCTACCGCATCGACGGGCGCGACCTCAAGACCGTCCGCCCGATCGTGGCGGAAGTGGGCGTGCTGCCGCGCACCCACGGGTCGGCGCTCTTTACCCGCGGCGAGACGCAGGCCCTGGTGGTTGCAACCCTCGGCACCGGCGAGGACGAGCAGTATGTCGACTCGCTCGAAGGCACGCAGAAGCAGAACTTCTTGCTGCACTACAACTTCCCGCCCTATTCGGTGGGTGAAGCGGGCCGCCTCGGCTCGCCCGGACGCCGCGAGATCGGCCACGGCAAGCTCGCCTGGCGCGCGATCAACCCGATCCGCCCGTCGATCGAGGAATTCCCCTACACCATCCGCGTCGTCTCCGAGATCACCGAGTCCAACGGCTCGTCCTCGATGGCGACCGTCTGCGGCACGTCGCTGGCGCTGATGGATGCGGGCGTGCCAATGCGCCGCCCCGTAGCGGGCATTGCCATGGGCCTTATCCTCGAAGGCGAGAAGTTTGCGGTGCTCTCCGACATCCTCGGCGACGAGGATCACCTGGGTGACATGGACTTCAAGGTCGCCGGCACCGAAGCGGGCGTCACCAGCCTGCAGATGGACATCAAGATCGCCGGCATCACCGAGGAGATCATGAAGATCGCCCTTGGCCAGGCCAAGGAAGGCCGCATGCATATCCTGGGCGAAATGGCCAAGGCCATCACCTCCAGTCGCGAGGAAGTGGGCGAGTTCGCCCCGCGCATCGAGACCTTCAAGATCCCGACGGACAAGATCCGCGAAGTGATCGGCACCGGCGGCAAGGTGATCCGCGAGATCGTCGAGAAGACCGGCGCCAAGATCAACATCGAGGACGACGGCACCGTCAAGGTCGCCTCCAGCGACGGCAAGCAGATCGAGGCCGCGGTCAAGTGGATCCGCTCGATCACCGACGAACCGGAAGTGGGCGAGATCTACCAGGGCACCGTGGTCAAGACCGCCGACTTCGGCGCGTTCGTCAACTTCTTCGGGGCCAAGGACGGGCTGGTGCATATCAGCCAGCTCGCCGACCAGCGCGTCGCCAAGACGACCGATGTCGTCAAGGAAGGCGACAAGGTCTGGGTCAAGCTCCTCGGGTTCGACGAGCGTGGCAAGGTTCGCCTTTCCATGAAGGTCGTCGACCAGGAGACCGGCAAGGAAAAGGAACGCGCCGAAACGGCCGCCGAATAAAGTTCCTTCCACTTCGAATCAAAAGCCCGGATCATGCGATCCGGGCTTTTGTTTTTGCGCAACAGGCGAAAACGTTCACTTGCCCGCGAGGAACCAATTTTCCTTGCTATCCGTTGCCCACTTGCACTCGACAGGCGTCGCAACGTCAGCTTAGCTCCTTGCCATTGCTGAAAATTCCAGGGATTCGTCTTGATAAACCGCCGTCTCTTCATGCTCGGCCTGCCCGTTGCTCTGGCTGGCTGCGCCAGTTCCGCCCGCGGGCCGCGCGTGCATGAATACGTGATCGACCCGCGCTACCTGTCGATGTACGGGCCGATCACGAGCGAGCCGTTCCCGGTGCCGGCCGTCGACCTCAGACGCATCGATTCGCAGTTCTGGCGGCAGGAGGTGAACTATCCGACCTCCGAGCCTCCCGGCACCATCATCGTCGATACCCCCAACCGCTTCCTCTATCTCGTGCAGCCGGGCGGCACGGCGATGCGCTACGGCGTCGGCGTCGGGCGCGAGGAGGCGCTGCAGTTCAAGGGCACCGCGCGGATCGGGCGCAAGGCGCAGTGGCCGCGCTGGACGCCGACCGCCAACATGATCCGGCGCGAGCCCGACCGCTACGGTCCCTATGCGGGCGGCATGGAAGGCGGCATCAACAATCCGCTGGGCGCACGCGCGCTCTACCTCTACCGGGGCGGGCGCGACACGCATTTCCGCATCCACGGCACGCGCGAGCCCTATTCCATCGGCACCAATGTGTCCTCGGGCTGCATCCGGCTGATGAACCAGGACATCATCGACCTCTACGAGCGCGTGCCGACCGGCGCCCGGGTGGTGGTGCTCCAGTAGGAGCACCACGCCGCCCCGCATTTTCGCTCTTCCTGTCGATTCGCTCCCTGCTGCTTCGTCGTAACCAGGAACGACAGCAACGGCAGGAGAAGCGCGCATGCCCAAGGTCACTTCCAGGGATGGAACCGCCATCGGCTACGACAGCAAGGGGAGCGGCCCGGCGCTGATCCTCGTTGCCGGTGCCACGCAGTATCGCGGGGTCGACGAGACCACGCCCGTCGTGGCCGGAGTACTGGCCGATCGCTTCACCGTCATCACCTTCGACCGGCGCGGGCGCGGGGAATCGGGCGATACGACGCCCTATGCGGTCGCCCGCGAAATCGAGGACATCGAAGCCTTGGTCGACGTCCATGGCGGGCGCGCCGCGCTCTTCGGCATGTCCTCGGGAGCGGTGCTCGCGCTGGAGGCCGCCGCCGCGCTCGGCGACAAGGTGACGGGCGTGGTGATGTACGAACCGCCCATCGATGTCGAGCAGAGTTCGGAAGCCTCCTGGAAAGAGCATGCCGAGATGGCGGCGCTCGCGGCCGAGGGACGGGCGGGCGACATGATGGCCAAGTTCATGGCCGGCGTCGGCATGCCGCCCGAGGCGATCGAGGGCTTCCGGCAGAGCCCGGCATGGCCGGCTTACGAGGCGGTGGGACTGACGCTCGAGCACGACTACCGCGTCCTTGCCGAGGCGACCGACGGCGACCGCTACCCCGACCGCTGGGCCAAAGCCCGCATGCCCGTGCTGGTGGTCGACGGCGACGCGAGCTTTCCGTTCATGAAATCAGGCGCCGACTGGGTGGCCAGAGGGTTACCCAATGCCAGCCGCAGGACGCTGCCTGGGCAGAGCCATGAATACGACCCGCATGTCGTCGGAGCGGTAATCGCCGAGTTCCTGGGAGGATGAATCTCCTCCCCCCTGTTAGTACAGGGGTGATCCGCGCCAGCGGGCCACCCCTGCCCGCCCCGGTTCGGGAGCCACCTTCCCCACAAGGGGGAGGGAGATACATCGTGCTTAGCCGATCGCGCTCAGCGGGGAGCCCCGGACTTACGCTCGATCAGCAAGCCGATGCCGTCGAGGATGCGCTCGAGGCCGAAGGCAAAGGCACGGTCGGGATCCCCAAGGCCGTAGGCCTCGCCGGTGACGGGGCCGACGCGCGAGGAGACGGGATAGGCCGAAAAGTCGATCGTCTCGAGCAGCGGCTCGATCGTATGCCACCACTCGTCGTCGGTCAGGCCCGTCAGCTCCTTGACGCGGCGGGAGCGGGCGAGGTCGCGCGTGGCGCCATAGACGTAGTTGGCCACCAGCGTCACGCACATATCCATCTCGATCTCATCGAGACCTAGGCCGTCGACGGCGCTTAGGGCGACCTCGTAGCCGAGGAGCGTGTTGGGGCCGAACACCGGGCGGTGCGTGTAGAGCTCGAGCAGCCAGGGATGGCGCAGGAAATGATCGCGGTAGGAGTGGGCGACCCAGGAGAGATTGTCGCGCCAGGCCTGTGGAGCAAACCTGGGGGCGGGCTTGCCTTCAGGATCGACGGCGGCGGCGTCGAGCATCAGGTCGAGGAGCTCGGCCTTGCCCGGAATGTAGGTGTAGAAGGACATGGGCGAGATGCCGACGGCTTCGGCCACGCGCCGGGTGCTGACGGCGGAGAGCCCTTCGGCATCGGCGATGGCGATGGCGGCGGCGATGAGATCGTGCAGGTTCGCCTTGGGCTTGGGGCCGCGCCGGCCTCCTTCGTCCTTACCCCAGAGCAGTTGCAGAACCTTGAGCGGGTCACCCCGGCCGGCGATCTCTTCGGACATCTCTTCTCCCGAAAATAACTCTTTACACCGCACGCAGTTTTGTTAAACCTTGTACGCCGCACGAGGTTATAGAACCTCTGCGCCCATGTCGACTCTATGAGCCCAAGCAGCCTGCTGACATGCCGTGTCAGCAGGACTGGACGAACTTTGCCCGCATCCACCCAGCCGGAGTGCCAGCCATGATCCATGCCCGAGATCTCGTGCGAACGTTCAAGACCAAGACAGGTCCGGTCGAGGCCGTGCGCGGCCTGACCCTCGATGTCGGCGAGGGCGAGCTTGTCGCGTTCCTCGGCCCCAACGGAGCGGGCAAATCGACATCGGTGCGGATGCTGACGACGCTCCTGCCGCCCACGTCCGGCTCGGCCAATGTCGGAGGCATCGACGTCGCCGCCGAACCGGCGGCGGTGCGCCGGCAGATCGGCTATGTGGGGCAAGGAAGCGGCGCGGGCCAGTACTACAAGGTGCGCGACGAACTGCTCACCCAAGGCCGCGCGCAGCGCATGGACGCGGCAGCGGCCAAACGGCGGGCGGGCGAGCTCATCGAGATGCTGGAGCTTTCGGGCCTCGAGGAGCGGACCGGCTCGACCCTTTCGGGTGGGCAGAAGCGGCGGCTGGACGTGGCGCTGGGGCTGATGCATAGCCCCAGGATCCTCTTTCTCGACGAGCCGACCACCGGGCTCGACCCGCACAGCCGCGCCAATCTCTGGGAGCACATACTGAAGCTGCGCAAGCAGACGGGAATGACGATCTTCCTCACTACCCACTACCTCGACGAGGCGGACACCATGGCCGAGCGGGTGATGATCATGGACAATGGCCGGCTCATCGCCGACGACACGCCGGAGCGGCTGAAAGCCGATCTTGCCGGCGACCGCATCACGGTGCGGCTGACGAGCTCCGGCGAAGCCGAGCAGGCCGCCGGCATGGCCGCCAACCTGCCGGGCGCCCGCGAGGCGGAAATCTCGGGGCATGCGGTGAGCGTCACCGTGCGCGAGGGCGAGGCGATCCTGCCCGAATTCATCCGGCGGCTGCACGAGGCCGGCGCGCAAGTCGCCACCGCCTCGGTCAAGCGCCCGACGCTCGACGACGTGTTCCTCAGCCTGACCGGCCGATCGCTGCGCGAAACCGCCATCGCTTGAAAAGGGAGAATCCGAATGACGTTCGTTGCAGACATCTGGACCTCGTTCACCCGGGAGATGAAGCCGCTGGTCTCGGGCTGGGTTTGGCTTGCCTTCGGGCTCGTGCAGCCGCTCCTCTATATCGGCCTCTTCGTGCCGCTGCTCGGCGGCATCGGCATCGAGGGACCTTCGCCGCTGCAGTGGTTCATCCCCGGCATGATCGTGATGCTCACCCTGTTCGGCACGGCGATGGTCGGCTGGAGCCTCACCGAGGAGCTGCTCTCGGGGGTGCTCGAGCGGTTCCTTGCAACGCCGATGAGCCGGCCAGCGCTGCTGATGGGCCGGGCGCTCAAGGAGCTTTTCCCGCTGGTCTTCCAGGCGGTGGTGATGATCGTCATCGCCATTCCCTTCGGTCTCCAGCTCTTTCCGCTCGGAATGCTCTATGGGCTCTTGCTCCTCGGGCTCTTCGGCGTCGGCGTGGCGGCGCTCTCCTATGCGCTCGCGGTCGCCGCCAAGGACGACACCCCGATGTTCTACATGGTCAGCCAGTCGGTAGCCTTGCCGCTGATGCTGCTGGGCGGCGTGCTCCTGCCGATGGAGATGGCGCCCGGCTGGCTCTATACGGCCTCACGGTTCAATCCCCTGACCTATGTGGTGGAAGCCGAGCGGGCGCTGTTCGTGGGCGAGTTCTTCACCGCGAGCGTCCTTTACGGCTCGCTGGTGGTGCTCGCGGTGCTCGTCGTCGGGCTGGCCGTCGGCTCGCGGGTCATCCAGCGGGCCTCGCTCTAAAGCAAGCAACCCGCCGCGGAGAGCCGCGGCGGGTTGCAGATTTCAGCGCCGCCGGACGGTCTAGAGCGAGCGCTGCACCGTCTCGACGCGGAAGCATTCGATGACGTCGCCGGCGCGGATGTCCTCGTAGTTCTCGAAGGCCATGCCGCATTCCTGGCCGGTCTGGACTTCCCTGACCTCGTCCTTGAAGCGCTTGAGGGTCTTGAGCTTGCCTTCGTGGATGACGACGTTCTCGCGAAGGAGGCGCACACCCGCGCCACGCTCGACGATGCCGTCAGTGACCCGGCAGCCCGCGACCTTGCCGACCTTCGAGATGTTGAAGACCTCGAGGATCTCGGCGTAGCCGATGAAGGTCTCGCGCCGCTCGGGAGCGAGCAGGCCCGACATCGCCGACTTCACGTCATCCACCAGGTCGTAGATGATGTTGTAGTAGCGGATCTCGATGCCCTCGCGGGTGGCGAGGTCGGCGGCCTGCTTGTTGGCGCGCACGTTGAAGCCGATGATGATGGCGCTCGATGCGGTCGCCAGCGTCACGTCCGACTCGGTGATGCCGCCCACGCCCTGGTGCAGGATCTGAGCCGAGACTTCCTCGGTGCCGAGCTTTTCGAGCGAGGCGACGATCGCCTCGACCGAACCCTGCACGTCGCCCTTGATGATCAAGGGGAACTTGGCGATGCCCGACGCCTTGAGCTGGTTCATCATCTGCTCGAGGCTGGTGGCGCCGCCGCCGGCGGTGCGCTCGCGAATCTGGCGCTGGCGGTACTCGGTCACCTCGCGGGCGCGCGCCTCGCTCTCGACCACCGAGAAACGGTCGCCGGCCGAAGGCACCCCGTTGAAGCCGAGGACCTCGACCGGGGTCGAAGGCGCCGCTTCCTTGACCTGCTCGCCCTTGTCGTTGATGAGGGCGCGCACTCGCGCGAACTCGGTGCCGGCAACGAGGATGTCGCCGACCCGCAGCGTTCCGCGCTGGACGAGGACCGTCGCTACAGCACCACGACCGCGATCGAGCTTGGCTTCGATGACGAGACCCTCGGCACGCCCGTCGGGCGCGGCCTTGAGCTCGAGCACCTCGGCCTGCAGGAGAATGGCTTCCAAGAGCTTGTCGAGGCCCTGCTTGGTGTGGGCCGAAACCTCGACGTCGAGAGTCTCGCCGCCCATGGATTCGACGAACACCTCGTGCTGGAGGAGCTCGGTGCGCACCCGGTTGGGGTCGGCGGAGGGCTTGTCGATCTTGTTGATGGCAACGATGATCGGCACGTTCGCAGCCTTGGCGTGTTTGATCGACTCGATGGTCTGCGGCATCACGCCGTCGTCGGCCGCCACCACCAGCACGGCGATGTCGGTCGCCTGGGCGCCGCGGGCACGCATGGCGGTGAACGCCTCGTGGCCGGGGGTATCGAGGAAGGTGATCTTCTGGCCGGCCTGCTCGACCTGGTAGGCGCCGATGTGCTGGGTGATGCCGCCGGCTTCGCCCGATACGACGTTGGCGTGGCGGATGGCATCGAGCAGCGAGGTCTTGCCATGGTCGACGTGGCCCATGATGGTCACGACCGGAGGCCGCGGCTTCAGGTCCGCAGGGTTGTCCTGCGAGGGCACGTCGAAGAGGCCCTCCTCGACGTCGGCTTCCGACACGCGTTTGACGGTGTGGCCGAGCTCGATGGCGATGAGCTCGGCGGTGTCGGCGTCGATAACGTCGTTGATCTTGGCCATCTGGCCCTGCGTCATCAGGATCTTGATGACGTCGACGGCGCGCTCGGCCATGCGGTTGGCCAGCTCCTGGACGGTGATGACGTCCGGAACGATCACCTCGCGGCTGAGCTTGGGCTGGGCGACCTGGTTGCGGCCCATCTTCTTGTCGCGGCGGCGGCGCATGGCGGCCAGCGAGGGACCGCGATCGCGGTCGCTCTCGGCGCCGGCATTGACGACGGTCAGGCGCCCGCGCCCGCCCTCGTCGCTGCCGCGGCGAGCCGGACGCTCCGCCCCGCGCGAGGCGCGGCGGGCATTCTCGAGTTCGGCCTCGGTGACCGAGGCACGGTTGCTGGGCGGAGCCTGGCGCGTGCGCCGGCCATCGGCTTCGCTGGGCGGAGCCGGCGGCACATTGGCGATCGGCGCCATGCCGCCGCTGGTGCGGCGCTCGCCCGTCGGCCGGCGCTCACCCGAGGGGCGAGCATCCTGACCGGGACGCGGCGAGGCGTCGCGGCGCGGGGCCGGACGGTTCTGCTGGCCGGGACGGCCGGAAACGAAGCGGACGGACTTGGGACCGCCGGTGCGCTCACGCTCGTCGGCCGCCGGCTCGGGGGCAGCGGCGGGCGCGGAAGGGGCTTCGGCGG
>Ga0065721_10050510_pt1 | contig 19602 bp, 16 predicted proteins | sample Mesricmetagenome_FD_59108 | JGI IMG/M metagenome (GOLD analysis project Ga0065721, IMG submission 59108) | Mesophilic microbial community from rice straw/compost enrichment Sample: eDNA_1 v2 (version 2) | ecosystem: Engineered > Solid waste > Grass > Composting > Bioreactor | place: USA: Davis... | reverse complement strand
CACCGCCTACGGCGCTGAACCCCTCCGAGAACCTCCGCATGCACATAGCTCCTGGGATTACTGTCGGTCATATGCCTCACTCTTACATAAGTGTGAGGAACTGTCCGGTCATTTTGGGGGCCGCTTCAGCAAATGCGCAATTCTTTGACCGCCATTGCTTGGATTCTGGCCTTGGGTGGGTTCAGCGTCCAGGGCTATGCCCAGACGAGCAGTGGCGATAGCAGCTCAGGCACCGCGAACGGGACGCATGAGTCCACCGAGGGTGAAATCATCGTGACCGCTCGCAAGCGCGGCGAGTCGATTCAGGATGTCCCGATCGCGATCGCGGCCGTTACAGGCGACACGCTGCACGAGAAGAACCTCATTACGTTCGATGAACTGCCGTCGCTTACGGCTGGCTTCACCGTCACGCGAACGGGAAACAACGTGCCGGTGTTGCGCATCCGCGGTCTCGGCACCGGTGCGGGGAACGACAGCTTCGAGCAATCGGTCGCGGCCTTCCTCGATGGGACCTATGTCGGCCGCTCGTCAGAATTCAACCAACCGATCTTCGACTTGGAACGCGTGGAAATCATCAAGGGTACGCAGGCGTCGCTGCTCGCCAAAAACACGAGCTTGGGCGCGATCAGCATGGTTACGCGCAAGCCGGGTGACCGCTTCGCCGGTAACATCGGCGCGAGCTATGAGTTTGAACTGGGCAGTTATACCATGGACGCTGGAGTTGACATTCCTCTCGGCAATTCCCTTGCGGTTCGTCTGTCCGGCCAGGTCGGTCGTCAGGGCGGCTGGGTCACGAACCGCATTCTCGGGAATGAGAACGACGTGAAGCGGTGGGCCGGTCGCGCGATTGCCGTCTGGAAGCCTGCCGAAGGCCTCGACGCAACGCTGCTTTACCAGCAATATGAATCCAAAGCACTCGACCAGCCCATTGAATATGTCGCGGATGTCCTGGGTCGCGCGCGCTCTTTGGCCTTGGCCAGCGGCTATACGGGTTTCGAAACCGATCTCGATGGCCGAAATTTTGCCACGGATAGCTTCGGGGCCCAGACAGACAAAACAAGTGGTCGCCGTGGGATCGCGACAGTGAACTATGGTCCTGGCGACTATACGCTCACCTCGGTTTCGAGCTACTCGTCCTTCGATCAACGGCGGAAGTTCGATGCCGAGTTCCTTCCCGGTCCGTATCTCACTGCCAATCCGAACAATCTCGGCAACGAGCAGTTCACACAGGAAGTTCGGCTGAGTTCTCCCGCGTCCCGGGCATTCAACTTCGTGGTGGGCGCCTTCTATCTGCACGAGCGTTTCGACTATGATCGCCTGCTGGTTTCAAACATCGTGCCGCTGACAGGCTCGATGGAGGAGCATTTCAGTCTCAAGACGAATACCATCTCGGGTTTCGGGCAAGCAAATTATGAAATCAGCCCGCGATTCACGGCAAGCTTGGGACTTCGTGTCACCAACGAGCGCCGCGAGGCCAGCTTTGATCGGGTGACCTTGACCCCGGGCCTTCTCACGACCCTCGTATATCCTGCAATCGCGCCGGCAACGCGCAAGAAGGCGGCGACGAATCTCGACGGCTCGCTCGGTGTTCAGTATCAGTTGTCGCCTGGAAAGCTCCTCTATGCCTCCTTCTCGCGCGGGACCAAGGGGGGCGGATTTCTCAACGCCCCCACCAGCGCTGCAACCGCGGCTTATGGCCGGGAACGAGCGGATACATTCGAAGCCGGCACCAAGCTCAGCTTTGGTCGGAGCTTTCTTAATATCTCGTTGTTCCAGACAGATCTCAGCGACTTCCAGACCGCGCTTTTCAACGGAACGGCCTTCATCATATCGGCCGTGGACGCACGCAGCCGCGGGGTCGAATTGGAGGGAGGACTTCAGGTCGACGACCATTTCCGTATCAGCGGCTCGATGACATACAATCATGCTCGCGACGAGAATGACGAACTGCTCGTCAATGCGCCGAAATGGAGCGGCAACGTCAATGCGTCCTATGACCGCGATATCTCGACCGACCTAAGGTTGAAAGCAGAAGCCGGCGTCGAATTCCGCTCGCGCGTTCTCTACACGAGCGAGGCGCAGACCCTCGGATTTGGAACGGACCCCACCGTGGCGCTCTCTCCGTCAGGAAACCCGTACGGTCGGATCAATGCAAGAATTGCGCTGGGCGATCCGGATGGCCGCTGGGAGTTGGCGTTGATCGGGCGAAATCTCGCCGACAAGAAGATCGTTGCCTATGGATTGCCCGCGCCGTTCGTAACCGGCGCCGCAGTCGGCGCGCTCGACCTTCCGCGGACGGTCGCCATCCAGCTGACTGGCCGTTTCTAACGATCTTCGCATAATGATGGTGGATCTGCGCGTGCATCGCCTTTTACTTGCTGGAAGGCATAGCGAGAAATAGAACTAGGCGATGTACGTGTCCGTTCAGAAGGGGACTCGGCGGGATCGATCGATTCTGTGACTCTTGAAAGGGGAAACTCGGCGGCATGGCTATCGATACTGTGCAGCCTCGTGCGAGCCAAAGAGGCAAGATTGCCCGGGATCGGTTGCTGCAGGCAACGAGCGAATTGATGCGTGAGCGCAACGCGCTGGACGTTCCCGTTGCGGATATCGCGGTCCGGGCCCGCCTGAACACGGCTCTTATCCGCTATCATTTCGGCAGCAAGGAAGGACTTATCTTCGCGCTTTTGGAAAGGGACATGCGGGAGGCAGTGGAAAAGGTAAGTGCGCTTGTCGCGCTCCCAATTCCGCCCGAGCAGAAAATGCGGATGCATCTGCATGCAATCAACAGCATGTTCGCAAACCACCCATATTTGAATCGCCTTATCCAAGCGACAGGAGAGACGGCACACCCCACTTCTATGATGGAGCTCTGCGACCGCCTGCTTCGACCAGCGGCAGAGGCGCAGGCACATATCCTGGAAGCCGGTGTTTTGGCGGGTGAGTTCAAGCCCGTCGATCCTGAGCAATTCTACTTCTTTTCGCTGGGAGCGTGCGATGGGCTTCATTCCAGCCCCTTCTCTATGCGCGCCCTTTTCGCGAAAGAAATCGATTCGGACGCTCGTCAGCGATATGCCGAATTCACAGTCGATTTCATCATGGCCGGGTTGTTGCTTGCGCAGGATAAGTGGCGCGATAAGAACGGCGCAGCGATTGATTAGGCGCACCCACCCGATGCTGTATTGCAATGGCAATTCCTCTCCATCCTGCGCTTCAATATGCGAGATCGCCTGCATGGTTCGTCAAGGCTCTCCTCGGCATGATCGAGTTTGCCGATGTGCTCACCGCGCTGGTTCCCAACCTAGTTCGTGGATCGGCTGGGCCGAGGCGATCACCACATTGTGAAGATCGGCAAGATGCTCGCGTACCTCGGCGGCCGCCGCCTTGGCGTCGCGATGCCGCAGATGTACTAGCAGGCGCTGGCGTGACGCGACAACACCGCCCCGGAAATTCGGGCGGGCTTTAAGCAATACTTGACCCACGACTTCGCTCAGCGAGTGAATGAGAAAGACCAGCATGTCGTTCTTTGCGGCAAAGCCCAGCAAATCATAGAACCGCGCTACGGCCGCAACCGTACGGGGCTCGTCCTCGTAAATATCAATCGTGGCGACCTCGTCGATATTCTCTTGAAGTCGTGCAAAATCTTCATCGGTTCCCCGTTGAGCCGCCAGCTCAGCCGTGAATTGCAGGAGGCATGTTCGGGCTTCGGTCAAATTCTCGAGGGAAATCGTGCCGAGGAAAACCAGGTCTGTCACGGCTCGGATCATCGTGTTCGGATCGCCAGCACGAATGAATGCACCCCCGGTTACGCCACGGCGCAGTTCGAGAATTCCTGCTTCCTCGAGCGAGCGGAGTGCTTCGCGAATTACCGGTCGGCCCACCGAGAAAACCTCGCACAGTTCACGTTCGGATGGCAGTTTATCGCCGGGTTTGAGTTGTCCGCTCGCGATTTGACGCCGTATATCTATGCAAATGTCTTCGAAGAGTCGTGTTGTCATTTCGATCTCGCCGTCTTTGAAATATCTTACCTTATTATGACTTCGAAGGAGCGGTCAAATGCGACATGGGCGTTGGCCGCAGTGTGCCGTTTCCCGCGCGTGCATTGCCAAAAACTATGCGTCGTATTCGGTAGTCAGGCGCGTTGGCGGTGTTGCTGCGAGCCACCAGCAAAAAGGTCTTACATTTTGTGCTTGGCCGGATTATGCACCAAATTCCAGCAGTCGCTCGGCCCTCATGGGGTAAAGCGATCGAAATAAGGATGCGGAAATATGGCATTTCCTACGGCGGTCGGCGTGTCCCACTTTGTCAAAGTCGCTGGACGACAAATTCACTATCGTTCTTTTAATTCGACCGAGGTCGAAAAGCCGGGGCTTCTGTTCATTCATGGGATGTGGGCTCACTCCCACTGGTGGGACCATATCGTCCCTTTCTACCTCGACCGGTTTCGAGTGATAGCAATGGATCTTGGCGGCATGGGCGACAGTGACAAGGCCGAGCACTATTCCGGAAAGGGCTATGGTCATGAAGTCCTTGCTGTCCTCAAGGATGCGGGGTTTTCGCGCGCGACAGTCATAGCACACAGTTTTGGCGGGACGCCGGCGCTCTTCGCCTGTCACCTTGATCCCTCGGCGATATCGCATCTCATCCTGGTCGACAGCAGACTTGCAGTACCCGGGATGCCGGCGCCAACCGCCGAGCAACGACGGATGTCGAAATTCATGCGAAGAGTTTATGAAAGTCCCGAGATTGCCATCGATCGCTACCGGCTGATTCCGCCCGGTGCACCTGTAGCACCCGAACTCCTGGCGAGAATTGCGCGATACGGGCTGCGAGAGGAAAGCGGCGGATGGACATGGAAGTTTGATATCAATGTTGACCCGGAATTGACGGACGATCCCAAGCGAGTGATACCCGGGGACATCATGACGCCTATAGATTACATCTATGGCGAGAAGAGCGGCGTAGTCGATCCCGAAATGGTAGAATTAATTACTGCGTTTCTCGGGACTTGTGGAGAGCCAAGGATGTTGCAAGGAGCCTATCATCACATCGTCCTTGAACATCCAGAACTGCTAGTTGAAGCCTTGGATGAAGTGATCATGGTGCGAATGGCCTGAACGGTGACGCCCCATCGCACTGTCGAAAGCTGTTAAAATTATGCATATAGTTCAAGGAAAATCGGTGCGCCGAATATAGTCCTATAGTTGACGGGGGGAGCAGCCTGAGACGTTATTCGGTTCCAGTCAGTTGGTGAGATTATATATAAACCCTGAAATCATGTATATTCAGAAATCATGTGTCGGCGGAGCATCTGCTGCGATCGATCGAACCAGGTTCGTCGATCTTTTCGATCGAATATCTGCAACCCTATTATAAACCGTCCGATGTGACAGGCCGCGCCGTTCGCGAATATCTGGAATTGCTGGACGATGCGGCGTTTGGCGGTTCGATGCCTGTCCAGCCCAAGTGGATCGCACATAAACGATGATGTCGACGGGCAGAAGGAACCGACCGGCATCGCTGATCGCCGACATTCAAATCGGTTTATCGTCTCCGCGCGAGATCGACATAGTGTAGTAACCGCCCCGTATCGAGAGCAGCGAGGAACTGGACGGCGCTATCGACCTGATCGTCATGCTTGCCGTGCGGGAAGCTGGCGAGCTCATCCTCGAACGCCTTGAGCCAGGGCGCCTCGCGCGGCGCCCATATCTCGCCACGCTCGAACTTGGGCGACTGCTGCGACGCGCGGTCCTGCTTCGAACCGATCGGATCCTTGGGCTGCAACCAGCGGTTGCCGCCATCGTGCCAGATGTTCTGAAGCAGGCTGATGCCGGAACCCGCGCGTTCGACGAACACCAGATCGGCCTTCCATTTGGCACGCTGCGCATAGACCGCCTTTTCGAGCGCATAAAATTCCAGCCGCTCGCGATAGACATCGAGCAGATAGCAGTTCTTGCCCGACAGCGCCCACGTCGTGCAGACGCTGTAATCGTTGCTCTCCTGGATATCGTAAGCGGTGTCCCAGCTTTGGCAGATCGCCTGCACTTTCTGAGGCGGCGGCGGTTCGTCGTAGCGCGAGAGCCATTGCAGCTTGAACAGTGCCCCGCCGGGCGGCAGCGGGCGCTGATTATATTGCGCCTCGAAATCCCGTTCGCCCATCGCGGCGCGCAGGGCTGCGATCTCTTCCTCGTCGAAGCGGTCTTCGTGCAGGATATTACCCGCAGGACGTTCAGCGGGGATGCCGGGCGACAAGAGGATTTGTTGATCGCGATCTGCGATCAGGGGCAGGCAGAGCTCCTGCCATCCGCCCTGCGCCAGCAACTGACCCGGCAGATCCTCCATGTGGAGGCGCTGGGCGACGATGACGATCCTGCCCTTCTTCGGATTGTTGAGCCGGCTCAGCACTGTGCTTCGGAACCAGCTCGCGGCGCTTTCGCGCACGGTTTCGGAATGGGCGTCGGCGGCTTTGATCGGATCGTCGATGATGATGAAGGCGCCGCCGCGGCCCGTTAGCGTGCCGCCCGCCGACGTGGAGTAACGATAGCCGCCACGCGTCGTCGTCAGCTTGTCGAGGCTCGCGCGCTTGGGATCGATATGGGTCCTGGGGAAGATACGCCGATACCAGTCCGACTCCATCAGCTTGCGCGTCAGGAACGCAAAGTCGCGGGACAGGTCATGCGCATAGGAGACGCAGATGATCTTTTCGCCGGGGTTGCGGCCCAGGAGCCACGCCGGAAAGCAGACGCTGGCGATGAAGCTCTTCATCGTTCTGGGCGGCATGGTGATGATGAGGCGGCGGTTCTTGCCCTCGGCAAGCCGAATGAGCTCGTAGGCGATGGCATCGATATGCCAGTTTCGCAGGAAGGGCTCGTCGTGCAGGACACGGAACGCGCCCTGGACGAAGACGCTCAGGTCCTCGCGGGCGAGCGCACGAACGGTGGCCGCAACACGGTGGGGATCGAGCGCCGGCATGGAAGCATGTTCATTCATAGTCGATGTCTCCCCGCATCATAAAATAGTGCCGCAATGTCTCAAGATCGTGGGCGATGTCCTCCTCGGGGATCGGACCGTCATCCTCGGGCGGCCCGTAACGCTCGTAGAGCGCGACGAACCGACTGATCGCCTTGAGGTCGCCGCTATTGGCCTTTTTGGCCAGTTGGCGCATGCTCAGCTCGATGCTGGCGACTTTGCGTGTTTTGCCGTTGATCTTCACCGGCACCTTGTCCTCGGCCACCTCGCGCACGAGAGACGTCATGTTGCGGGAACCAGGTCGGCGTCCCCCGAGCTTGTTCTTCGCCTTGAACTGGCTGTGCTTGGGCGGTTTTCCATAGCCCACTTCGTAGGAGGACTCGCTGCTCTCCGGCGGCAGGTCGCTGTCAGCCATGATCTGCCTCCGACGGCTGATCGGCACGCTCTGCGTTCCGCACCGCGGACAGCTCGGTGAAGGTCTCGCCGGTATCGGCGAGGACAGCGTCCTGACCAGTGAGCCGCTCCCAGCGGCGGACGATGACATCGACGAAGCCAGCATCAATCTCGATACCGCAGCAGGCGCGGCCCGTCTTCTCTGCCGCGATCAGCGTCGTCCCGCTGCCAAGGAAGATATCGAGGACCGTGTCCCCGCGCTCGGTGACATCGAGCAGGGCATCGACGCACAGCTCTACGGGCTTGGGCGTGGCGTGCGCTTCGAGCATTTCGTTGGCCGACGAGCCGCGCCGGTTGGCACCGGGGGCGAGCCAGAGGTTGGTCCTGTTGCGGCCGTGGCGGCCGAGTTCGACCTGGTTGACCCGGGGCGTCTTCCCCTTGCAGAAGACCGCGATCAGTTCGTGGGCGGAGCGATAGAGGCTGCCCATCGCGCCGGCTTGCTTGTACCAGACAATCAGATTGATAAGGCTCAGGCCAGCGGCAAAGCCCGCCGCATAGAGGCGGTGGATCGAGCGCCAGTCCATGAATACGAACGCGACGCCGCCGTCGGCGAGCGGCGCGGACAAGCGCGCCAACACCTTGTCGAGGAACGCCTGCCACTCGGCATCGTTCAGCTCGCCCGACGCCATGAGGAATTCCGCATGGGTCTTTTTACCGAGGCCACTGACATTGCCCGCGATCGGGACATTATAGGGCGGATCCGTCAGCACGGCATCGATAGTCCGGCCATCTAACAGTTGGGCATAAACTTCCCGGTCCAGCGCATTGCTGCAGAGGATCCGGTGATCGCCCAGCAGCCAGAGATCGCCGGCGCGAGTCACCGGCACTTGTGGCACATCGGGGATATCCTCGTCGGTCGCGCCTTCTTCCTCGCCCGTGTCATCCAGCAGGATGATGTCGATTTCCTGCGCGCTAAATCCCGTCGAGGATAGGTCGACCTCGAGGTCGACCAGCTCCGCAATCTCGATGCGCAGCTGGTCGAGATCCCATTCGCCCAGTTCGCCGGAGCGATTGATTGCCAGCATAAGCTTGCGGATCTCGGTCGGCGAGAGATGGGCGACTTCGATGGCGGGAACGTGGTCCAGCCCCAGCCGCGTCGCCGCTTCGACACGGACATGGCCATCGACGATCTCGCCCTCGCGCACGAGGATCGGCACCGTGAAGCCCAGATCGGAGATGGAGGCCATCAGCCGTCTGACATGCGCGGCGGTCGAACGCCGCGTGCGGTGAGGGGAGGGGCGTAGTGCAGATAAAGCCATGATCTGCAATCGCAGTTCCGGCAGCAGGTCGTTGCGGGGACTGTTGCTGATCTGTTCAGCTAGATCCCGTTCGGCATCGAGCTTGCGTCGCCGCTGCGCCGTCTTTTCCAGCTTCTGGCGTTTGAACGCTTGATCTCTTTCCAGTCTTCTCTGCGTTCCCATATTGTTCCATCCCAACAAAAAACCGCCGTCGCTTTCGCGCGGCGGGTCCGGAGGAAGCTCAGCCCGCTCACGCTAAAGCGTAAGTCAAAGCCGACCACTCCACTCCTTGGTTGGGTCGAACGTGCATTCGTCTCCGAATGCATAGCCATGAGATCAGATACCGTTCCCCGACGCAAGACCCGATCTGCCGTCATGCGACGAAACGAGTCACCAGGCTGCATCACGCCCCGCACGCGGACAGGCTTCGCGATGGGGGAATCCAGTCGTGGGCATCCGTCAAACTATCTGGTGTGATCCCTGGTCTTTTCGTAGGCGGAGAGCATGGCTGCGATCGGAACGAGAATCGAAGAGACGGGGACCTTGCTTCGCGATGCGGGCGGGTTCTCGCTCCGCCGCGATCTCGGCGGTCGCTGGAAGCTCGACCTGCATCGCGTTCCCGTCGACTTTGTCGAAAAGCGGGTTCGGATCACCGGCGTCGTCGTGAGCGAAGGTCTGGTCGACGTCGACGGCGTCGCGCCTGACACGGTTTTGGTCCCGCCCTCGAAGGCGACATAGCCCTTCCACGCTAGGGCAACGGGGCGCTTGCATCACCGACGCGGCGGTTCGAGCAACTGGATGTTTGTCAGTTTCGAGTTGTTCTTGAAAGCCGTCTTTCGGAGCACTGCGTATCCGGCAGGAAGCGTCACCCATATTTCATTTCGCCGATGCATGAGAATTTGCAATTTCAGTGGCTTGTCTGGGTGCCGGCTCCCTTTCGCTGCAAAGCAGACGAGCAAGGTAGAAGGGCCATATGGTGCATCTATATTCATAACGTCGTGTGATAGTCATCGAAGCAGAATGATTCACTTGCTTTCATGTGCCATGAGAGCATTGTCCATTGTGAATCATTTCTTCATTGGATAACATTGTGCCCGAAAGATTTCCTGTAAAAAAGATGGCAGCTATCCGGCGCCCCAGGTCCGTTTATCCTTTCGAGGAGATGCAGGACGTGGGTGATTATTTCGATGCTCCTGATGATATGGGATGGGTGCTGGGGCAGGAAGGAAAGTCCGCTCGTCGCCACTCCATCTTGTCCTCCGCGCGCAATTATGCGCAGCGCCATGACAATGACTTCAAAGTCGCGACGACGATCTGGTACGATCGCAACATGCCCTTTGTCCGCTGCCAGCGGGTTGAGGCAGGCCCCCCAGGCGAGGTGGTCGAAAAGCGCTTCGATGTTCACAGAAAAGGCGAGAAAGCATAGGAGGCTTGACCCTCTTCAACGACCGGAATCAGCTCATGTGCGAAGCGAAAATCTACCGTCCTGCGAGGCGCTCAGGATCGCGCCACTGATTTCCGGCTGATCTGGAGACATCGGTCCATCAAGGGTTTCATGGCCGATGGGATTTCCTTCGCCGGAAAAACGGTGTCTTTTGGGAGAATGGGAAGCGGATGGAGCGTCCTGTCACCGAGCCGCTGCTCAAGCTCGAGCGATATCAGGATGATGGCCCGCATGGCCTGATGACCGCCGCGCAGAACTTCCTGCAAGTCCCGGTCCGCCTTTTCTATGACCGCATGCAAATCCTCAGGTGCATGCGGCATTCGGCGTGACTTCGAATGGACCAGCATGTTTCGCAGGGCGATTACCTTATCCAGCGCTTCCATCGCTGCGCCATCCTCGGCGAGCGATTGCTGGCCGATAAGCCGAGGGACGAGCGCCCATTTCGCATAGAGGCCGAGACGATCGAGATGCTTGTCGACCATGCGGGCGGGCAGATGCCAGGACGCATAGTCATAAACGGCCGCTTCCAGGCACATGCAGGATAGGACGATCAACTTGATTGCGGATGGGGCAGCGAGCTTGATCCAGCAATTGTTCGAACCGACATGTTCGAAATCGGCCGAGCGGGCGTCCGAGGTTGGCAGCGGATAGATATGTCGGTCGCCCCACGTCGTATCCCTTCCCGAAAGGCGCGTTCGATTTTTCGCGTTGATATTGTCGATCGTCTGGCCCCGATCGAGATAGCCGCCGACATAAGGCATCGTCTTGAAATCAGCGTGGTCGCCATTGCGCAGAACGGTGTGCTGCCCGCCCGTCGAGACATTCGGCAGCAAAATGTAGCGCCCGGCGAGCCCGGGCAGAGTGTCGAGTGCCGGACCGATATCCGGGTAGCTATAGTCGAGCTGCACGACTTGGCGGCCCTGCAGCATCTTGTCGTCGAGATCGGCCAGCACAATGCCGAGCTTGCCCTGCGCCTGACGGCGCCAGTCCTCGGAAAGATCGGCGTCGAAAAGGATGAGGCATTGGACGCCGTGACGCGCCGTCAACTCCATGCCGGGAAAGAGCAAAGATCGAACGCCGGATCGACGGCCGCCCGTTCGGCAATGACGCCTTGGACATAGGGCACCATGATCATCTCGTGGTGGTCCGTGAGCGCAATCGCATCGAGACCAACCGCGACGCAATGATCGATAAAGCTCTCCGCCCACGCTCGCCTTTGTCGGTCGACATCCTCGGCGCTCGCCGGCTGACCATCGAGATCCAGACCTATGCCGATCGGACGAACGCCGCTCCAATTGGGATCCCGCGGCGTGTGCAACTGAAAGTCACATTTTCGCCAATGGGCAAAGCTCATTCCATTCCCCCTTCCGCAGCGCCTGCGCTCATGACTAACCGCAGGCTATTGCCTACCTCTTCTTATAGTTTGAATGATCGCCGCGTCAGCGTAAAGCGAAGCCAAAACAGAAGAGACTTACACTTCGTAGGGTCAAAGCGATAGCACGACATCGCGAGTTGGATGCCGCGCTCATGTGATCCCCGGCCCGCCACGTCCGGGCCCGATCGTCAAGTTCACGCCAAGGTGCCGCAGATTCTGGCGTCCGGCTTTCAGCACGGCAGGGACAAGGTCTGGCTGTGACACAGCATTCCGAAGCGAGCAGCGCTTGACTCGGCAAGGCCGCAGCGGACATAGTGCGGCTTGAACATAGGGGGAACAGAACGGGCGCCCACAAGTCGCGGCGCCGCGGCGGAAATAGAATGAACGAAAAACAGGCTTTTCTGTTCGGCTCGGTGCCGCCCGATCTGTTTCGCGTCTTCGCGGGACCTTCGCGCTTTTTCTTCGCCGATCTTCTCGCCCATTTGGCCGAGGATCCGTTCGGACACGCCGGCGAGATCGCGACTCGGCGCCGCGTTCAGGCCGCGATCGAGGAATATATCGACCGGATCGGCCGCGCCGCTGCGTTCGAGGCGCTTGCTGCAGACACTGCTGAGGCCAAACAAGCCGCGGACGGCGCCGCCGTACCATCCGACGCCGGCACCGTCGAAAAACACACGGAACCTTCGGCGCCCCCCACCAAGAGCTATGTCGCGGCCTACGACCGGCTGAAGGCCACCGGCTGGCTTGTCGAATATCGTGATCGCTATCGGCGCGTCGTTGACTTCGATCCCTCGGCGCGGCTCGTGCTTCACACGCTTCTCGACATCCGGAGCGGCCGCGTCCGCTCCTATGGCGGCGCGGTGCTCAATGTGCTCACCCTCCTACAGTCGGTCGAAGCCGATCTCGTCGCAAAAGCGCTGAATCTGCGCGAAGCTGCGCTCGCGGCGCGCGGGTTCATGAACCATCTGCGCACCGTCGCGGGAACCATGCGGCGCGTCGAGGCGCTGATCATGGCGCAACCGAGCGCAGCGGGCATTATTCGGCAGTTCGTCGCGCGTTTCATCGAGGCCGAGGTTGTGCAGGATTATCGCAATATCCAGTCGCGCGAGAGCCCCTATCGTTTCCGCGGCCTCATTATTGAGACCGGCGAGCGGCTGCTCGAGAATGAGGATGCGATCGCAGCGATCGCGAATGGCTGGAAGCTCGGCGGCATAGCGCGCGACGAGGGAGAAGCCCGCGAGGCGATCATCCAGGATCTTCGCGACACGGTGCGCGTATTCGCTGCGATCGACGATCATGTGCACGATATTGAGACGACAACGTATCGCATCGAGCGGCGGATGACGAATGTCGTCCGCTTCAGCGACCGGATCGCGACGGTGAGCACCGACCGGCTGCTTTACGCGCTCGAACTCCTCGGCCAGTCCGATATTGCGCCGTCGTCGCCGGTCGAGGCGCGCGTTCGCCTCCAGCTCGAGACGCTGCCGCTTGCACCGACGCATCTCTACAGTCCGCCGCGCAAGCGTCGTCCGCCCGTCGAGCGCGTCGTCGAGATCAAGCCACCCGATATCGCGCTCAAACGCTACCTAGAGGCGGTCGACTATTTCTCGGCGCGCGTCGGCGTCACCCCTGCGAAGCTATCGGCCTATGTCGAACGCAGCCTTGGCGAGAAGGATGAAGCCGGACCCGAGGCGTTCCCCGTCGCCCATATCGACGATTTCATCCTGTTCGAGCGGCTGCACGAGGTGGGGCTCGCTCCGCTCGACCGGCTCTACGAATTCGTCGAGAAGGAAGGCGACAGCGCGAACGACTGGATCGAGAGGCGCGACTTCGTCGTTCGCCGCAAGAAGATGGTCGATGGCTGAGCTTCGAGAAGTCTCGACGATCCTCGACACCGGCAAGGTCGAGCTTGAGGATTTACAATCGGCGTTGCAGGCGATCCTTTTTCATCAATGCCTCTACGAGGATTGGCCGCATCCGCCTTCATACCGGCTGCTCGCCCGTCATCTTGCGCACGTCCAGCCGATCCTGGCGGCGTTCGGCTATGGTCTCCGGCATCATCCGGTCGCGCACATGCTCGTGCTCGAACCGACCGCCCCCGTCTATGGCCTGCAGATGGCGCGGCTCAAGAAAGACGAGACCGCGGTCCTCATCGTGCTTCGCCTGCTCTACAGCGAGGGTATTAGCGCGCTCGACGAATATGGCCGCGTCGAGGCGACGACCGACGACATCCACGATCGGCTCAAGACCTGCGGCGAGGAGCCGCCGCCGATCGCACGCCTGCTCGATATCCTGCGCGCGCTCCAGCGCAAGGGGCTAGTCCGCGTCGGCGATTTCGATGCGACCGAGCAGCTCACCGTCGTCACCATCATGCCCGGCGTAACGATCCTCGTCTCAGACGTCTATGTCGAGGCGGTTATCCAATGGCTCGAGGCGCGCGCGCTCGAACGCCTCGACGCCGAAGGCGTAATCGGGATGCCGAGCAGCGACGGCATGGACATCCAAGGCAGCCTAAACCGATCGAACGGTATTAGCGGAGAGGCGGCATCAGGCACCGATGATCTGACCGCCGACGCGGGTCCCGACCCCGAAACAAAGGCCGAACTGCCTGCCGACATGCTGAGCGCGATCGCGGCCCATCGCGACAGGCTCGGCAGCGACAAGATGCTCGTATCTTCGGGCAGCGTAACGGAAGATGGCAGCGAAGCCGTCCTGGAAGAAGACCCTTGGGAGGACGTCGACCCAGGGAGCGTGTCCCCCAACGATGAAGGCGCGACCTATGGCGCCAATGATGACGAAGAGGGCGGCGACAACCCGGCGAGCGATGACGAAGGGGACGAAGAAGGACCGACCGATGTACCGGCTTGAGCGCATCGTGCTCAACAATTGGGGGCGGCTCGAACCGCAGGATATCGTGCTGCGCGGGGCAAGCGCGATCCTTGGGCCCACGGGTGCCGGCAAGAGCACGCTGATCGACGCGCTCCAAGTCATCATGACCGGCGCGAACAGCCGCTACTATGACCTCAACAAGTCGACCGGCGGCCATAATGCGCGTACGATCCGCGATTATTGTCTCGGCGCTGACGACCATATCTCGCCCGACGCCCCCGCGCGCAGCGCCGCCGATGCGCTGATCGCCCTCGCCTTTCGCGACCAGAAAACCGGAAAGCCTGTATCGGTGGGGATGATCTTCAGTGCCAGCGCGGACGAGACGAACCACTCGGTGCGCAGCCGCTTCGTCGCGCCCGACTATCTCGTCCGGATCGACGATTTCATCGAGGACCGACCCGGCGGCCAGCGCGTCGTGCCGACTGCCGGCAGGCTCATCGAGCGATTGAAGCAGCTCTGTCCCAAGCTCAAGCAGCATGCGACGGCGCAAGCCTATGTCGACGATTACCTCACGACGATGCGTCGGAGCGGCGCGACTCCCGACCCGCACCAGGTGCTGCGCAATTTCAAGCAGTCGGTCGCCTTCCAGCCGATCGACGACCCGACCGAGTTCATACGCAAGCATATCCTCGAAGAAAGCCATATCGACGTCGAGGCGCTCAAGGGCTCGATCGAACGCTACCGCTTTCTCGAAGAGGAAGTCCTCAAGCGCGAGGCGCAGCTCGCCGAGATCGCCGAGGCGCGGCGCCGCCTTCAGCTGTGGGCCGCCCATGTCGCGCGCCGGAACGTGCTGCAGTTCATCATCGCGCACGGCGAACGCCGCCGTCACGACATCCTCATCAAGCGCGTCGAGGCCGACCGGCTCGATATCGCGCGGCAGGTCGAGGACGAGGGCGCGGCGAAGCGGCATCACCTCAAAGCGATCGAGAATCTCCAGGAAGAGCATCTGCGGCAGCGCGCGCTCCTCCTCGACGTCCCCGAGGCGGTGCAGGCGCGTGCGCTCGACGCCGACTTGGCGCGCCACAAGGAGAAAAAGACCGCGGCCAGTACTGCGGTGCAGCGCCGCGTCGGCCAGATTATGCGGCTCGCGGGGCTCTCGCAGCTCAGCAACCGCATCCCGGGCATGTACCGCGACGCTCTCGACGCGATCGGAGAATTCGTCGGCCGCGTTCACGGCAAGACGCCCGAGGCGCTGCTCCCGATCGACGTCGACCTCGCCCTGCTCGAAACGCGGATTGTCCCGCTTCTCGGAGCCGAAGATCATTTTGGCCGCCAGATCGAGGCGGTGAACGCCGAGATTGTCGCCCAGCGCGCCCGCGCCGACGAACTGGAAGCCAGCCTCCGCGACGCCGGCGACGGTGCGATCCTTTCGCCTTATGTGCGCGACTTCATCGCGGTACTCGCGCGCGAAGGCATTCAAGCGACGCCGCTCCCCGAGATCGTGGACGTGTCCGATCCGAACTGGGCGATGGCGCTCGAGATGCTCCTCGGCCTCAACCGCGAGGCGCTCATTATCGCCCCCGACCGCGTTGGTGAGGCGCTCAACCTGCTCTGGCGCGACAGGCAGAGATTTGATCGCTGCCGTCTCGTCGACACGCGCAAGACCGGTGGCCGCGAGATCAAGCTCGACCCGCTCTCGATCGCCAACATCGTCGTCACCGCGGACCTCGACGCGAAAATCTTCATCGAACGCCAGGTGGGCCGGTTTCTGCAGGCGCATACCGACCATGATCTCGAAGTGCTCGACCAGGCGATTACCAAGCGCGGTAAAACAACGCAGGGCCTGGCGCTTCGTGTCTACCGGGACATCGAACCGATCTTCGGCAAGGCCGCGCAGCAGGCGAACGCGGCGCGCGCCCGGCAGGATCTGGCGGACGTGTCTGCCGCGCTCGCCGCGAACATGGCGGCGCGCGACAAGCTCCAGGCCGCGATCGCGACCTTCGCCGCGATCAGGGACGAGGAGTCCGACGCGCTCGCCCGCTATCTCGGGGACCTCGCCGAGGCCGAGGGCAATCTCAGGAGCATTACCGTCGCGCGCACCGCGATGAAGACGCCCGAGGAAAAGAGGATCGAGGAGGAGCTCGACAAGATCGCCACCGACATCGAGCTCTACAAGCGCGAGATTGCCGAGGACATCGAGCCCCGACTGAAGGAACTTGGTGACGCCGACGTGAAGAAACAGGTCGATCTCAGCGGTTATCTCAAGGCGCGCGAGAAATACCAGGCCGAGGAAGAGGAGCTTGCGGCGGCCGAGGAAAGGCCGCCGATCAGCCTGCTCCTCGAGATGCTCGACACCGAAGACCGGATCGTGAACGCGCGCGCGCAGGTCGGGGTCAAGGCCGAGATGGCGCCCGCCGGGCGGGATCCCGCGGCGGCGCTCCACGATTTCGTGGCCGAGGCGCGGACCGAGGTCGAGCCGCTCAAGCAGCGCGCTGAGGAAAGCGCGCGGCGCGGGCGCAACGGCTATTTCCAGTTCTGCACGACGCACCTCGACGAAGCGCCGCTCAAGGACCCCGACGATGTCGCGATCCTGCGCTGGTGCCGTACGCGCGAGCAGATCCTGGAGAAGGACGAGCTTATCCGGTTCCGCGCCGAGTTCGCCGAGGCGCGCGAAAAGATGGAGATTGATCTGACCGAGGGCCTCATCAACCGGCTTTCGGACAAGTTTAAATCGGCACGGCAGCAGATCACCCGGCTCAATCGAAGCCTCGAAGGCCGTCGTTTCACCGGGCAGAGCTACAGCTTCCGCATCTCGGTCAATCTCGCGATGAAGCCGGTCCACGAGCTAGCGATCGCGATCGCCGATGCGCCGCAGCGGGGGCTCGGCATGCTCAAGGACGACGATGTCGATCCGCGTGTCCGCGCAGGCTTCGCCGAGCTCGAGAAGCGACTGTCGGACGAGCAACTCGTCAAGGAACTCCGCGACTATCGGCGCTTCTTCGATTTTGAGCTCTGCATGACGAATGCCAAGGGGCAGGAGACGACGCTCAGCAAGCGTTCGGCGACGGGATCGGGCGGCCAGAAGCAGGCGCCCTATTATGTGGCGGTTGGTGCGGCGATGGCTTCGGCCTATTTTCCCAAGGGCTCGGCAGGCGATGCCGAGGGCGTCGGGCTTGTCGTGTTCGACGAGGCCTTCAACAACCTCGATGCGCCGAACACGCGCGCGCTTTTGTCTTTCTTTGACGACATGAACCTGCAGGTGATCATTGCCGCGCCCGACAAGGTGCGCGCGATGTTCCTCGAGACCGTCGACACGGTCGTTTCGGTCAACCGGCATCCGCTGACGCAGGAGCCTGTGCTCACTACGACGCACCCCTCGAAGCTCGCACGGGACACGCTCGCGGATCTCAACCCGGTCAACCGCGGCGTCGAAGCCTATCGGCCCGCAAACCCCCCGTGGGAAGCGGCCGTATGAAGCGGCGAAGCGACGGCGCCGCGCTTCTGAACGACCTCCTCGACCGTTACGAACGCGGCGCGGGTGCCGCGCGCCGCATCATCGCGCGCCCAACGCTGGCCTTCGCCTCACCCGAACAGCGACACCGCCTGACCGAGACACTCATCGCGGCGCGCGACGCAGGCGCGGTGTCGATCGCATATGACCGCGACGCGGCGCATCTCATCTCCATCGTCGAGCTCATCGATCCCGACAGGCTTTACGCGCATCTGGGTCGCACGCCCAAGGCCAGCCAGACCGGTTCGGCGCTCGACCGCCTCGGCGGCGTCAAAGCCTCGACCGGGACGGGTCGAGCACTTGCGGGCTTCATTGCTGACCGCTGGACAGCCGGGAAGCGAGCGCTTGGTCTCGGCCCCGACGCGATCGACGCGGCGCTTGCCCTGGTCCGCGCCGCCGATGCAGCGATGACCGAACTGCCGGGGGCAGGAATTGCGCTACGCACACGTTCGACCCGCTTGCTCGGCGACAGCAAGGCGCTCGAACGCTCGCTTCCGAAGCTTCTCGCCTATTTGAAGCTCTCAGGGCGCATCGCCGCCGACCTCACCCTCAAGGAGGCGGCACGCGCGCTCGGGCTTGAGAAATTCGCGCAGCCTGTCCTCGTCGCCGGCCCGCTTACGATCGCCGGCGCTGCCATCGATAAGTGGGCCTACGCCGGCCTGCCGCCCGAAGCCACGCAAAAACTCGCGCTCGCGAGTGATGTGCGCTCGATCCTCACGATCGAAAATCTCGAAAGCTTCAATCGCCACGTCCGCGAATGCCGTCAGAGCGGCGATATCGTCGTTTACACCGGCGGCTTTCCCGCGCTGGGTGTGGTGTCGACACTTTGCCGCCTTATCGAGCTTTCGCGCGTGCCCGCGATTGCACATTGGGGCGATATCGACCCCGGCGGCGTGCGCATCGGCGCCCATCTCGAACGCGTGCTGCCCGTGCCGGTCCGCCCGCATCTGATGGCGATCGGGATTGCCGAAGCGCATGGGAAAGCGTGCGCCGCACGGAGCGCGATCAAGCTCGACCCAGCCTCGGCTTTCGCCGAGCTCGGCGCCTATCTGGCGACCCCTGGCGCGCGGCTCCTTGAGCAAGAGCTGATCGATCCGGCCCCGGTCGTGACGACACTATGACCGCACTTCTCCGCTGCCGCGGCGTGCTCTCCGAGCTCGTCGAGCTTTTTGGAGCGCCATCGCCGCCCCGATCAGCGGACGCCGACGATCTGGCCCGGCGAAGTCGCGGTCGTAATCCGTGATGTCAATGGCGTGCAGCTGGTCGAAGCGATGATGTGGGGCTTCCGTCCCAGGCCTTTATCGCCGCTCACCATCATTCCGCATCTCAAGATCGCCCGTGGCGCAGTGGCGATATGATCAAGACATTCAATCTCGCGCTCAGCTTCAGCTCAAATCCTCCCAATGGTCAGTTTCCCGTTAGGTCGGTCATCATGCCTGCAATTTACCGGCAAGGTTTGCGAAAATTCCCGTTAGCCGTTCACGGGAATTTGCTGCGAGGCTTCAGTGAAAATGGGCAGCTTTCCAGCTTTGCTAACCGAGCTGAGGCCTCAAAACGACGAAATTCCCGTTATTTTCCCGTTAAAACGGGAATCCCGCACCGGAGACCAGTTCGCTGCAGACTGCGTGGCGCACCACGGCCTTATTCAGGCCATCCCAGATCATCCCAAAAAATTCGGGCTCTTCCCCGTGAACGGGGGATGAGGGTGGATCAGACCCGATTGATGACGCCATTCCAACCGCAAAGAGCGAGCACGCGCAAGCGGTAGTTGTGAAAGTTGCGG
>Ga0065721_10050504_pt1 | contig 19613 bp, 15 predicted proteins | sample Mesricmetagenome_FD_59108 | JGI IMG/M metagenome (GOLD analysis project Ga0065721, IMG submission 59108) | Mesophilic microbial community from rice straw/compost enrichment Sample: eDNA_1 v2 (version 2) | ecosystem: Engineered > Solid waste > Grass > Composting > Bioreactor | place: USA: Davis... | reverse complement strand
GAGACTCGGCTAGCCGCGCGAGCAAGCCTCCGTTTGCGGACGTACTCCATGACGGGTAATCCCGCGACGGCCTGGAAAACCCGGTGGAAGTGAAAGTCCGAGAAACCCGACAGCTTCGCCAGATCGGAGAATTTGAGCTCCTCCCCCAATCGGAGCTCGATCTCGTCCACTACCCGCTGGATGACGCTTTCGTACGTCTGCATTCGGCAACCTCCCTTCCCTAGTCATTGTACCCCAACAAGAACGTTTGTTCTTGATGTTTTTTGCTATTTCGAAGCGTCGCAGCCGCGTTTTCCTTAGTATAGCAGAGGGAGTCCGGCCCTATGGTTTCCGCAGAGAAAACAAGGTCGGCCGAAGCCCTTTTAAGTGAAGCGTCGCTTCAATCCCAAGGCGGAAATGCGCGCGCTCGGCGGCTTGCATCAAGGCCTCGTCCGCGCTGGTTAAGCAAAAAATCGTCCCGTTCTTCTTCAGAACCCGCCTCATTTCCCGAAGAAGATCGCCGTATAGCGAGGGAATGTCCTCGTTCGCCGCGATCTGGCGGCCGAAGGGCAGATTGGTCACGATCTTATCGATCCGTCCGGAAGCGATCGGAAGCTGCCGGGCATCCCAACGCCGAACGCTTACCCGCTCGAGAGCGCCGATATTTTCCTTCGAGGCTGCCACCGCCTCCAGGGATACGTCCCCGCCCTCGATCCGGCCGTACGGATATTCGAGGCGTTCAGCCAGAATCGTTCCCGAACCGCAGCACGGGTCGACGAATACATCCGCCGGTTCGGGATTAGAGATCCGGACAAGCGCGTGGGCGACGGTTGGACGCAGGGCGGCGGAAGTAAATTTCCTCTCCTCGCCCCGATAACGGAACTTCGCGTCCGTCAGTTTCATGCCGAACACCGCCTCCCGATGATGGACGTCCAGCCGGAATTCCATCTCGTGCAGGCCGCCGCTAACTTGTCGCCAACGGGAGTCCCGCCTGGCAATCCCGCGGGCGGCCGCCTCGGCCGCGTCGAAACGCGAATAGGCGTGATTTCCGGCACGGCTGGCATTCACCTTGAAGCCAATTGCTCCGAAATTCAACTCGCCCCGAATCGGTTCGCAACGATAGATTTCCCGCTCGATATCGGCCAGATGAATCTTATGCGGTCCGACTTCGAACCGATGAATCAGCCGATACAGGTTATCCGCGGTGCGCAGAGCCTTTAATGCCTCCGGCGGCAGATCCGAGGCAAAATACACTTTGCCTCTTTCGATGCTTAGAAACGCGCCGTCCGCGATTTTTTCCCGAATTTCGTCCTTCAATACGTGTTCCAGCCCCGGCAATACCGTGGCAAAAAATTGCGCCATGATGAAGATAACCCCTTCGCAATCGGATTTCCGGGCACAAAAAAACGCGAATGAACCAAAAGTTCACTCGCGTCTCTTATGCGCGTCAACAAGCTACTCCTAAGCAAGAGTATGCCCGTGTAAAGAGAGTGATTGAAAATTTTCGTTCTTTGACAGCCGAACGCACGCCGGTCTCCATGTCGAAACAAAACCCCTGCTAACGGGTTTCTCGCATGCCGTTCTCGCTATTCAGTTGTGATTAGCAACCGATAACGACTGTCAAAAACACGGCCATTTTCAAAGCACTACCCCTCCATCCCTTACGAATAATTTTATTTTATACCAGATAGGACGATTGTTCAATTCCTCATTCCCGGCAGACCATCAGCTTGTTGCCGTCCGGATCCTTGACGACGAACCAATGGCCGTGCTCGATCTCCGTGACGAGCTCGACTCCGAGCCCTTTCATATAGTCGAGCGAGCCTTGCAGGTCGGCGGTCATCAGCATGAACGCGGGCGTCTCGATGGACGGCGCGCCTCCGGGCTCGTTGCCTCCCCACATCGGCATCGTGTCCAGGACGATGCCCGCCCCCTGCATCGGCAGCGGACAGAGATGGCCGGCGACAATCTCGCAATCGGCTTCGTTCAGTCCAAGCACCCGGCAATACCAGGCGCGGGATTTCTCGATATCCCGTACCGGAACGAACAAGCTTCCGACTTTGTTTTTGATCGGGCTTGCATTCGCGGCGCTATCTTCCGTCTGACGGACTTTATTCACGGCATTCCCTCCGTTCATGACTTTTAACGCTCGGGGTACGACGACCGGCCGATAGCCTTCCGGCAGTTCTTCGCGCTGCGCCATGCCGCTCGCCTCACCTCTCCTCTTCCTTCGGGCTCTGAATCGGCAGCGAATACCTGGAGAACCCTTCGGCTTCATAATCGTAACGTTCGCATATGACATAGCTTCTGCCGCCGGAGCCTACGACGAGTCCCTTTTCCTCGACGAACCGGTCTATCGCCTGCCCGGCCGCCTCGAAATCTCCGTCCTTGTTCGGCACGACGACGCATCTCTGAGCGGGCAGCACCGTCCTGAAGTACCACTCCGGAATGCCGTCGAAAGACTCGGCTTCGACGCAGAGAATATAAGCGTGCCTGTCGGCTTCCGCTTGCGTAGGGACTTCCGGCCAAATGCCGAACTGAACCGAAGGATTCTTGACGGACGGAAAATATTTCGCGGAAGACAGAAGCGCCTCTTTGGCATGATGATACTTGCCGCTCATCTCCTTCAAGCTGATGCAGGGAATGCCGATCAGCTTTAATTCGCCGTGCTCCACGATTCGGGGTTTCATGTCTTCCACGATGTTCGCCTCGCTATTCGTTCGTTGATGAATGACTTTGAATGCCGCGGGAACCCTCTCGGGCTTATAGCCGCCCGGACGGGCCGGGAAAGCCTTGCGGGCCGGCGCCGCGCCGCGATTTCTCGGTTTCTTCTCGGGATCGTTCATGTCGAATTCTCTCCTTTCGGCACAATCGGAACGTACACCTTCACGACGGCTTCCGTCTCCGGGTTCGCGCCCGGCAGGACGAAGTACTCCGCGAACCATTGCCGCTCGTCGTCCAACCGGTAGCGTCCGTTAGCGGCGATCCACCGGTGCATCCTGCCGAGTACCCCGGCCATCGATCCGTAGGCTTTCGTCGCGCAGCAAGCGTGCGCGCCGGATCCCAGCCGTTTTCGATGGAGTCCCTCGGAGGGCGCGTCCGAAGGTTCGGCCGTAAGGATTCCGTTTTCCCACCAAGTCTCTTCGAAATCTTTCGCTCCGTACGCGTAAGACATGTAATAACGCCCTTCTCCGGCTTGGCGGGCCGCTTCCGGCTCTCGCCCGTACCACTCGATCAACCGCCGTTCGGCGGCCATCTGGGCTTCGTCCCCGTAACCCCGGCAGAAAAGCGCCTCCCGCTCCGGCAGATCGACGACCTCGATCGGTTCGGGCCGCTCCTTTTTCCGCACCGGCAAATACAGGTTCATTCGGGTCACCTTGCCGTTGTACGCGACGAACTCCTCGACGTAGGGGTGCGTGTCGATCTCGAACGCGCTGGCAGGCAGCCATTCGGACACGAGCCGATTCCAGCCGTCCCGAACGGTCTGCGCGGGCATCGCCGGCACCTTCCTCGCGGCGTACAATCCGCCCTCGAACGGTTCTTCCGCTAACGAGCCGGCCAAACCGGTCTCGCCCTCATGGACGATCATCACCTTGTAACCGTACCGAGGCCTGCCGTCCTCGTCGGGAAGGTCCACGTTGCGGCCGAAGATCCGGACTTTGGCGTCCTTGGACGATCGGCGGGCCGTAAGCTCTCCGAACACCGCCCGGAAAGCCTCGTTCTCCATCCCCTCCTCCTCTTCGGACACGTGCAGGTATACGAAGGCTCGGCTTGGCAGGAGCCGGATGACCTTCACGTCCGGAAAGCGCTCCGCGTTCTCCTTGTCCTCCGGATAATCGACCTTCTCCCGCAAGCGAATCGGCTCGAAGCTGAAGTAGATGTCCGCCTTGCGATAGGCTGCCGGAGTCAGCCCGACGATCTTCTTGAACGCCTTCGCGAACGAATGCGACGACTCGAAGCCGCTGTCCCAGGCGAGAGCTTCCACGGAGCTTCGCGAATGGCGCAAGCGATCGGCGGCGACGCTGATCCTTCTTCGGCGTATGTAGTCCTTCACGGGATGGCCGGTCAGCGCGTAGAACATCCGGTACAATTGGGCCACGGAGACGTAGGACTCGTCCGCCAGGCCGGAAAGGTCCAGCTCCTCGCTCAAATGCGCTTCGATATAATCGATCGCCCTTTGCACGTGCTCCGCGTAGCTCATTGCCGTCACCCGTTTTCTCCGTCGTCTTGCTTTTCATTATAGCAAAGGGATCGGGAGCCGATAGGTTCAAAATTATCGGAAAAGTTCCGCCGGCGAACTTCGCGGACTGCAATTCCAGACGAAAAAAAGACCGGCAACCGCTCTTCAACAGAGGGTTCCGGTCTCTATGGCGAGATTCACGTCATAATATGCCCGCCCGTCACGTTAAGGGCTTGGCCCGTCATGGCGCTGCTCGCGTCGCTTGCCAGGAATTGGATGACCGAGGCGACTTCCTCGGGCTTGATAAACCGCTTCATCGGCACGTTCGCCCAATCTTTCTCGACGTCTTCCAGCTTGAGGCCCTCGGCCTCCGCATGCATCCCCATCACCTGATAGATCCGGTCGACGAGAATCGGTCCCGGGCATACCGCGTTGACGCGAACGTTGTGGTCCACCAATTCAAGCGCCAGCGTCTGCGTCAGTCCGAGAACCGCCCATTTGCTGCTCACGTAATCGGATCTGTACGGCAAGCCTCTGCGCGCGACGTTGCTCGCGACGTTCACGATCCGGCCTTCGTTCTGCTCGATCATGTACGGGATGACGGCTCGCGTCACCCGCATCGTCCCCGTCAAGTTAATGTCGAGCGTATTTTCCCAGTCCTCGGATTTCATGTCTTTGACCAGACTCGCCTTTCCGTTGAAGCCCGCATTGTTCACCAAAATATCGATGCGGTTCCGGAAATAATCCGCGGCCGCGCTAACCATGGCCTTCACTTCGTCGTCGTTGCGGATGTCGCACAGCGAATAAGCCGCATTCCCGCCCGCATGGCGGATCTTCTCGATTGTGTCCGACGGGTCTTGAAAATCCCCGATAAACACGTTAGCTCCTTCTTTGGCCAGCTCCAACGCCACCACTTGGCCCAGCCCGGCGGCGGCACCCGTTACGATCGCGTTTTTTCCCGTAAACATGCCCATGATGAATACCTCCCGTTATCCTATTGTAAGCGACGGATGTTTCTCGAAAATTCGATAATCGTGCGCGGGCAACAGAATCGCGTTCTGCTCCCTTAACCATCGATAGCCTTGCAGCACCTCCCGGTAATCGGTGCAATAGCCGAGAGGAATGTTTTTCTCGATATGCTCGTACAAGTAGAAGGCGTCCCCGACAATGATCGCGGGCCCTTCCTCGGTCCGCACCTTCACGACCATCCCCCCCGGCGAGTGCCCGCCGACCCAATGCATCGTAATTCCGGGGCAGATTTCCGCTTCTTCGTCGACCAGCGTCAGTCGGGTAAAGGCTTCGCCGGCCAAGTAGGCCAGAGGCCCGCGCGGGAAGCCTTCCACCGGACAGATCGGCAGGTTGGCCGGGTCCATGACGTGAAACCATTCCTTCCGGTTGACGACGAACCGCGCCCGGGTAAATTGCTCCGCATTCCAATAATGGTCAAAATGCAGATGCGTTAACAGGACCGTATCGATCTCTTCGCAGGACGTTCCCAGCTCTTGCAGCAGCTCGCCCGTATCCTTGCTCGCCCCCAAATGGCCGAAGCTCCGCTTCTGTTCTTCCGTATACGTCTTGTCGATGCCGTCCATCCCCGTATCGACCATGATTTTACGGCCGTTCCCCTCGATAAGAAACGTCACGAGGCAGATTTTCTGCGGGTCATGAACTCCGTACCCATGATCGTAGACGACCGTCCCCGGCGCAAACCAGTCAGCATTCTTCAATATGCGGACTTTATACACGGAAAACCGCCTCCCCTTAGAATGGTTGACCGTATTGGCTCAATGCCGACGGATTGATCTCGATTCCCAAGCCGGGCTTCTGCGGAATCGCGATTCTGCCGCCCTCGAATTCCAGCTTCGTGAAGAGCAGCTCGTCCCGCAGCGGATTCGGATTCCGGTCGTACTCGATGACCGGCTCGTTCTGCAGGGCGACCGGGTTCGCCGTATGCGGAGTCGGCGGGATGCAAGCCAGGACGTGAAGCGCCGAGAATAGCGCCACTCCCGAACCCCATACGTGAGGAATGACCGTTACTCCGAAGCTATTGGCCAATGCCTGAATTTTCATCCATTCCGAAAATCCGCCCGTGACGCACAGGTCCGGCTGGGCGATATCCACGCAGCCTTGCAAGATCAGGTCCCGGAAGCCGTAGCGGGTGAATTCGCATTCGCCGCCGGCGATCGGAACGGTCGTCGCGTTTCGGACTTCGCGGTAGCCCGACCGGTCTTCCGGAGTTACCGGCTCCTCGAAGAAGCGAACGTCGAAGGCTTCCAGCCCCTTGGCCATTCGAATCGCCGTATGAACATTATAGGCATGGTTCGCGTCGACGAGCAGCGCCGAATCCGGTCCGATCGCTTGGCGAATGGCGGCGACTCTCTCGAGGTCCGCTTCCACGCTCAGCAGCCCCACCTTGATCTTCAGCATGGAGAATCCCGCGTCCACGTATGATCGGGCTTCCTCTTCCAAAGCGGCCAACGATCCCTTATAATCCAGGTAGTCTTCGCCGCGATAATAACAACCCGTAGCATAGGTCGGCACGCTTTGGCGGAAAGCTCCGCCCAACAAAGCATGGACCGGCTGTTTCAAATATTGCCCGCATATATCCCATAAAGCGATGTCGATCGCGCTCATTGCTTCGATATAAGTGCCCTTCTGCCCGAAATCGCGGGTAAAGGCGTACAGCTCTTCCCAGATTCTGACCGGCTGCATCGGGTTTTCGCCGATCAGCTTCGGCCGCAGCACATGCTTGATCGCCGCCGCCACCGGCTCCGGAGGACCGTATTGGCCTCCCTCTCCCCAACCCGTAATTCCTTCGTCCGTTTCGATCTTCACGAGAAGACTGTTTCTTTCAGGAAACGCGCATTGGGAGGAATAAAATCGTTCTTTACCTAAAGGCGTCCTTAGGATATAAGCGGTTATATTCGTGATTTTCATGTATGGCTTCCTCCAGGCATAAGGAGTATTTAGCGAGCCGCCCCGTCTTCGCCGGCCGGCCCGCTAATCTCCTCGTTCGTTTTTCCGAATATTTTGAAAGCGAAACCGCGTTTCTTTACTTCAAAAATGGCATGATTTATACTTACTAGGCATACTTTCCCCACAAAAGTATGCGGCTTCCATGGAATTAGTATTGCAGATCGTTCTTGACTTGGTTGTCGTAATACTCCAGCGTCAGGTCCTTGTTATCCTTCATATCGAACGTCTTGAAGTCGATATAATGCGTCGGAGGATCGATCGTTTCCCCGTCGAGAATCCTCTTTACTAATTCCATGGTGACATCTCCGTAATAAGGAGAAGCTTGTACGTTGACAAAGAAGGAGCCGTCGATCACTTCCTTGATCGCATCCCGGAATCCGTCCTTCGAAGCGATATAGCCGACCAGTTCGTCTCTTCCCGCTTCCTTGATCGCTTGAAGCGCGCCCAGGCTCATCTCGTCGTTATGCGTCACGACGATGTCGATCTGGCCTTTCGGGTATTTCTGCAGGAAGTCGTCCATCACTTGCCTGCCCGGCGCGCGTTGGTAATTGCCGCTCTGCGAGTCGATGATCTTGATGTCCGGATACTCGTCCAGAATTTCCCGGATGCCTTCCGCGTTATCGATAGCCGGAGAAGCGCCCACCGTTCCCGCGATCTCGACGACGTTTCCTTTGGGAGCGCCGTTCTTCTCGGTCAATTTCTCCACGATCTGCCTGCCCTGAATCCGTCCCGCTTCTTTCCAATCCTGAACCAGCTTCACCACGTAAGTTCCGCCGATCTCGGCGGCGATCTCGCGGTCGATCGTGATCAGCTTGACCCCCGCGTTCTCGGCCAGCTTCACGGCTGGCGCCACGGCTTCTTCCTGTACGGGAGAGACGACCAGAACGTCCGGCTTCTTCGCCAGCAAATCTTCGATGTCGGACAATTGCTTGGACGGATCGGCTTTCGCATCGGCCCAAACGTAATCGTAACCCGCGTCCTTCGCGGCTCTTTCCATATCGTTCGTGTTCGTAACCCGCCAGGAGTTGCCGTTGTCCCCTTGAGAATAGGCGACAAGCGGCTTTTTCGATCCGACGTCGCCCCCGGTGCCGGATGCGGAACTCGTAGCCACGGCGTTGCCGGAAGATCCGTTATTTTCTTTGGTGCTCCCGCAGGCCGTCAGGACAAGCGCAAACGCGAATACCAGAAATACGAGCGTTCTTTTTTTGAACATGTGGAAATACCCTCCTTGAATAATATCCTGGCCTCGCCAGACTAGCTGCCTACCATTATCCGAGTTCCATCGCATCCCACCTTTCCATGCGTCATGAGAAGGGGCATCCCGCGATTAATGCCGACTGCCTTGTTTGCGAATGTTGACGTAGATCGCCAGGATGATGATGATCCCTTTCAAGGCTTGCTGATAAAACGGAGATACGCCGAGCAGGTTCATGAAGTTGTTCAGCATGGCGAAGATCAGAACCCCGATCATGGCATGGCTCAGCTTGCCTTCTCCGCCGGAAAGAGCGACTCCTCCGATCACGACCGCGGCGATGGAATCAAGATTGTACGAATCCCCGGCGCTAGGTTCCCCGATGGCCAGACGGGACGTGAACAAAATCCCCGCGATCGCGCACAGCAGCCCGGCATAGACGTAGACGGACATTTTGGTGCGGCGGGTGTCGATCCCCGACAGCTTGGCCGCGCGTTCGTTGCCTCCCGTGGCGTATACCGCCTTGCCCCAAGTCGTGCGATGAAGCAGGAACCACGTCGCCAGAACGAGGACGATCCAGACATAGACTTGCAATGGAATTCCTAGCGGTCTCATGGACCCGAACGTCAGAAACTCGGACCGGATGTTGAATATCGGTTCTCCCCGGACCGCCGTGGAGCTAAGCCCCCGGGCGATCTCCATCGTCGCAAGCGTAACGATAAACGGGGTGAGCTTGATCCTGGTGACGAAAAATCCGTTAAAAGCGCCGAACAGCGCTCCCACCGCGACCGCCAGCAGGATCGACAGCATCAGCCCGATATCCTGTTGGATGACGTAGGCCAATGAAGCCGCTGCCATAATGGCGCCGACCGATAGATCGATCCCGCCCGTCAGAATGACCAGGCACTGGGCGATCGTCAAGATGCCTACGATGGCGCTCTGCGACAATAAGTTCCGGATGTTCCCCCACTGGAGAAACGTTCCGTCGGTCATCGCCGTCATCAAGACGATCAGCAGCGCCATCAAGACGATGAGCCGATATTCGAAAAGCTTGCTCCATACGAGCGTCTGCGGCCTTTGGCCCGCAATCTTCAACTGTTCCAAGTTCTCCCCTCCTCTAGCTGTCTCTCTGTCCGCGAGTGTTGATATATACGGCCGCCAAGATGATCAGACCTTTCAGAAACTGTTGGAAGTACGGGGACACGCCCATCAGGTTCAAAATATTGCTGATGACCCCATAAATAATGACGCCTACCATCGCTCCCTTGACCGCACCGACTCCGCCGAACAGACTTGTTCCCCCGATCACGGCCGCGGCGATGGAGTCCATCTCGTATCCGACGGCTTTATCCGGCAGCGCCGCGCCGATGCGCGAAGTATAGATCATGGCCGATATCGTGGCCAAAAACCCGCTCAGCATATAAACGACATACTTGATTTTCTTGACGTTGATCCCCGTCAGCCTCGCCGCTTCCTGGTTTCCGCCCACGGCGTAAATATGGCGGCCGGTCGGATGGTACTTGAGGAACCGGTGGAATATCAAGAGCACGCCGAACCAGATGAAGATAGGTACCGGAATCCCGAACAACGTGGAGTAAGCGATGTTCTCAAAGGCCGCTGCGGGCACCTTCACAGTCTGGCCGTCCGAGAAGACGAGCGCCAGCGTTCTGGCGATGCCCATCATGCCGAGCGTCACGATGAAGGGATGGATGCCCCGGTTCGCGAAAAAGCCGTTCACGAAGCCCAGGAGCGTCAAGCATCCGAAGGTGGCGGCGATGGCAACCGGTACGCCGGCGTCCATCGTGGTCGCCAGCAGCACCGAGCCCAGCGCGATGAAGGAGCCGTGGGAGAGATCGATTCCCGCCGTCAGCATGACCATCATCTGAGCGATGGCCAGGATGCCGATGATCGACATCTGGCTGAGCAGGTTGGTGATATTCTGATACGTTAAAAATTGTTCCGATAACAGCGACGCGATGACGATCGATAAAACCAGCAAGACGTAGAGATTATGATTCCGAATGAAAGCGGTTACTTTATGGAGCTGAGAATTCCCTAGCGGCTGCGCTTCACTCTTCATGGCTACGAACTCCTTGCGTTCAGATTTTGCGGAATGGCATAACGCAATATTTCCTCCTGGGTCGCCTCTTCCATTCTTAATTCTCTAGTGATCCGCCCTTCGGACATGACGAGGATCCGGTTGCTCATATTCAGGATCTCGGGAATCTCGGACGAAATCATGACGATCGACAGCCCTTCGTCCGCCAGCCGGGCGATCAAGCGGTATATCTCCGCTTTGGCTCCTACGTCCACGCCTCTCGTCGGCTCGTCCAAGATCAGCACCTTGCCGCCCACGGCCATCCATTTGGCGATGACGATCTTCTGCTGATTTCCTCCGCTCAAATTCCCGGCTTTCTGCTCCATGGTCGGCGTTTTGATCAACAACTCGTCCACGTATTGCCGTACCGTGCTTTTGATCTCGCCCCTCTTCAGCACGCCGAACGCGGATACCTTGTCCAGGATCGTATAGATGGCGTTGTCTTTCACCGAGTGGTTCAGAACGAGTCCGTCGACTTTCCTTTCTTCGGGGACGTAACCGATTCCGTATCGTTTAGCCTGCTTGGGAGACTTGATGTTCAGTTCGACGCCTTCGAGCTTGACGGTTCCCGAATCGATCGGGTCCGCCCCGACCAGGCAGCGGGCCAATTCCGTCCTGCCCGCGCCGACCAGACCGGAGATGCCCAGGATTTCGCCCTTGCGCAGGTCGAAGCCGATCTCGTGCAGCACCCCTTTGCGGGACAAATTCCGAACGGACAGCACGACTTCTTCTCCGACCGGCTTCGTTTTTTCCGCGAATTGATTTTTCAGCTCCCGCCCGACCATCATCGCGATCATTTCGCTTTCCGTGATCCCTGCGACGTCCCGGGTCGCGATCCACTGTCCGTCCCTCAAGACGGTCAAGCGATTGCCGATGCGGAAGATCTCCTCCAGCCTGTGGGAGATGTAGATGATGCCCATCCCTTGGCGCTTAAGCTTCTCGATGATCTCGAACAGGATCTCCAACTCTTTGTCGCTCAGCACCGCCGAAGGCTCGTCCATGATTAGGATGTTGCTCTTGATGACCATCGCTTTGGCGATGGCGACCATCTGCTTCAAGGCTACGCTCAATTCGTCGACCGGCTTGCGGACGTCGAATTGGATGCCCAGGCTTTCGACCAGCGCTTGCGCTTCCCGATTGACGCTTTTCCAATCGATCGTCCACCGGTTCTTTAATCTCTCGTTCCCGAGAAAAATATTTTCCGCGGCGCTTAAGCAGCCGATGAGGTCGAGCTCCTGATAGATCGGGCTGACACCCAGCCTGCGGGCTTGAATCGGGCTGGAAATTTTCTCCTCCTTGCCGTTGATCCGAATCTCGCCGCCGTCGGGAATGACGGCCCCGGATAAGATTTTGATCAGCGTCGACTTGCCCGCGCCGTTCTCTCCCAACAGACAGTGAACCTCGCCGGGCTTCAGCGTGAAATCGACCGAGCTCAACGCCTTTACGCCTGGATATTCCTTGCGGATTCCCTTCATCTCCACGACGAATTCCGTGGTCATGACATTCCCTCCCGTGTTAAGCCCTGTAGAAGTTGTTCTTGAACGCGAGGATTAACGACTCTTTCGTCGAGCGAATATGCTCGCGCATTCTTTTCTCGGCCAGTTCGCCGTCTCGCTGCTTGATCGCCTGGAGGATAAGCCAATGCTCCTCGCTGGATCTCTTCAGCCTGCCCGGAATCGACGAGGACAGCATATGCAGGCGCTGAATATGGACCTGCAGATTGGACACAATGGATAACACTCTTCCGTTGCCCGCTACCTTCAGGATGACGTTGTGGATCTCGTTGCCCTTGGCGAAAACGGTTTCGGAGTTCCGATCGTCGAGGTTCCGGTCGGCATCCGTCAGCGCGCTTTCAATAACGGAGATGTTATAGTCGCTGAGCAGCTCGGTGGCGATCTTCGCGCTGATGCCTTCGAGCGCCTCGCGCACCGTGAATATTTCCTCGATATCCATGAGGGTCAGACCTTTGACGTACGCGCCTTTGCGGGGAATCATCTCCACCAGGCCGTCCTGCTCCAGCTTTCTCAGAGCTTCCCTTACCGGAGTGCGGCTTACCTGGTATTCCTCCGCAAGCCCTTCCTCGGTCAACGGCGAATGGGCCTCGATCTCGCCCATCATGATCTTCGTCTTGATCGTTTCATAGACGATATTGGAACGAGGAGCGCCTTCCACGGCATTCGGATGGATCGGACTCACGTGAACAACCTCCTTGATTCGGATTCGAAAACATATTGTCTTCGGATTGTATACAATCCGTATTCTGTTGTCATTGTATCACTGCTATGAGATGAAAAGCAACCGCCAAAATTGTCGCCGTTTACGAAAAACGACGGCTCTGTATTTGGTCGGAATAACGAATAGAAAGAAGAGACGGCGTCTCTTATCGCGTCTCTTCTTTCTTTTCGTGCCTCTGCTTGCTATTCACGGCCTTCCCGGTCTGGGGCAGCTCCTTTATTTGTATTTGGACGGAGGAACGCCCATCATGCCCGTAAACGCCTTATAGAAGTTCGAATAATCCTCGAATCCCGCCCGGCGGGCCGCTTCGCTCGGCGCAACCGACAGCTTGAGCAGCTCGGCCGCCTTGGCCAACCGTTTCATCGTCACGTATTTTTTGAACGAACTGCCCGTCGCTTTCTTGAACAGATGCGAGAAGTAATATTTATTGATATGAAACCGGCTCTCGATCTCGTCCAACGGGACGTTACGATGCAGATTGTCGTGAACGAACGTCATGATCAGATCCAGCTTCTCGTGAGTGTCGTACCGGAAGTCGATCGATCCCGGATAAGCGGAGACGAGCTGATTGAGATGCACCAGCAAGCGGACAAACGTCAGCTCGATCAGCAGACCGCGCTCCGGCAGTCCGCTCCGTTCATGCGCTTCCATCTCTTCGAAATACCGATGCAGCCCCTCCGCCATGACCAGTTCGCCCGGCAACCGATTGAAGCTGCCCGGCTTTTTGCGCTCGAAGTACCGGAGCAGATCGTACTGCTCGTCGCAATAGTGCACGCAAAACTCCGGCCGGAAAAACAGCAGCACGCGCTCATAGCTGTCCTCCGACGCAAAATAAGGCCGATGCAGCTCCTTTTTGTTCAGAATGATCAAATCGCCGGGATTCAGAGGGTAACACGCCCCCTCCACCTGGTACTCCACGTTGCCGGAAACCAGATAAAACAGCTGATAGCAATTTAACATATACGTATGGTGCTGGCTGTTGTGCGGCTTGTCCGTCGTACGCCGGGTATAGATAAACGCGCCGTTTCGGAGCCGAATTTCGGCAAGCGACTGCTGCATCGTATCCCCCCTGTTCTCGTGCAGCACTATCGCAATTTTACCATGGAACGCTGCCGATCGAAGCAACTTTTGCAATGTTTTCAGCAATGCAAACCCTTTCGCTGCCAATGGCCTGCGCCTATACTGAGACTATTCAAACCTTATTTCGGGAGGATGGGCCATGCCGACGCTGCTGCGGGAAGATCGAACCTTTATCGAGGACGTCTGGAGCAAGATGGAGAAAAAGCTGGCGGTAACCGCCCGGCGCATTCAGGACAGCATGCCGTACACCACGGTGGACGGACGGTACAACGACTGTCAGGAATCGGATCGCGCCTGGTGGACCAACTCGTTCTGGACGGGGACGCTGTGGCATCTGTATCGGGAAACGGGCGACGAGACATACAAGCACTACGCCGACAGCCTGGAGACGAAGATGGACCAGGTGCTTCACGGCTACGATGAGCTGCATCATGACGTCGGCTTCATGTGGCTGCAATCCAGCGTCATGAACTACGAGCTGACCGGCCATGAACGTTCCCGGCAGCGGGCGCTGCTGGCCGCCAGCGTGCTGGCTGCCAGAGGCAACATCGCGGGCGGCTACATCCGCGCCTGGAACTCGTGGGAGACCGACAACGCCGGCTGGGCGATCATCGATTGCATGATGAACATTCCGTTGCTGTTTTGGGCGAGCGAGCAGAGCAAGGACGACCGCTTTAAGCACATGGGCGTAATGCATGCGGACAAAACGATGAGCCATTTCGTACGGGACGACGGTTCCGTCAATCACATCGTCGTTTTCGATGAAAAAACGGGAGAATTCATGGACAATCCGGCCGGCCAAGGCTGCGAGAGCGGCTCCTCATGGTCGCGAGGCCAGGCGTGGGCCGTGTACGGCTTCGCCCAAGCGTACAGCTGGACCAAGAAAACGGAGTATCTGGCGACGGCCAAACGGATCGCGCATTACGTGACGGCTTGTCTTGCCCAAACCGGTTACGTTCCGAAGTGCGATTACCGGCAGCCCGCCGATTCCAGCCTGATTGACAGCAGCGCGGGCGCGATCACGGCGTGCGGTTTGATCGAGATCGCCAAAGCAGTCCCCCCCGGCGAGAAGCAGCTGTATCTGCAGGCGGCGCTCGCGATTTTGAGGGCGCTGGACGAGCGCTGCGCCATATGGGATCTGTCCGACGAAGCGTTGCTGACCGGCGGCACGTCCCAGTTCCATCTGCGCCATACCGGCGGCTATGAAGTGGCCAACGGCGCCTTGATCTACGGCGATTATTATTTCGTCGAGGCCATCTGCAAGCTGAAGGAACTGGCGAAGCCATAAGCCGGAGCGCGAAAGCGCCGGTCGGCCGGTCGGGAAATCTCAAAAGCAATAAAAACGCTTCGGTACGTGGTCGTCCATTCCTCCAAGAGGAAAAGCCCGGTGTCTCTCATAGCTGGAGAGACACCGGGCTTCCTCGCAAGATACCCTATTTACTTATTCTCCAACGCGCGCAGGATGACCGTTGCGGCTTCGCCCCGGGTGGCCGGCGCTTGAGGCTTCATCCGGTTGCCCGGCGTTCCGGTCAGCAGCCCGAACTCCGCGGCGGCCGCAACCGCTTCTCTGGCCCAAGCGGAGATTGCGGCCTGATCGGCGAAGGATTTGTCTGCGCTCTTCGCCTCCCGGCCCAGCGCCTTCACGACGATCGCCGCCATCTGCTCGCGCGTGATCGGATCGTCGGGCGCGAACGCGGTCGCGCGATATCCCTGAACGATTCCGTGCGCGTGCGCCGCGGCAATCTCCCGCTCCGCCCAATGGCCCGCCGTGTCGGCGAACGGTTGCCCTTGCTTCTCGGACAGGCCGAGGACGCGGACGAGCAGCGCGACGAACTCCGCCCGGCTGATCGGCCGATCGGGCTTGAAGGTGCCGTCCTCGAAGCCCTTCGCCGCCCCCACGCCGGCCAGCCGCTTGACGTTCTCTTCCGCCCAATGCCCGCTCAAGTCGGTAAATTCGGCCTCGGTTCCGCCGTTTTCTTGCGGTTGACCGGACGGATCGGCGAGAATCGCCACCTTGGCCGGACGGTCGAGGGTGCCGCTGATCTCGCCGTTCTCCTCGTCTATTTTCAGGTCTTTCAATTCCGTCCACTCGTTCGCGTCTTCGTTGAGCCAATAGAGACGATAGTCCGCCTTCTTGTCGCCGGTCGTTCCGCCGGTCAGACGGAGAACGACCGTGAACGGCTTGGAAAACTCGCCCGGCTGATCTTTCTGGAACGAGAACACGTTGCTCGCGAATAATTGGCCGTCCGCTAGCGGCAGTCCCTTGCCCTCGACGATCTGGTCGACGGTCAGATAAAACGGCCGCTCGAACGCGCCGGCGGGAAAGACGATGCGGCCGCCGTCGAACCGAACGGTTCCGCCGTCCACGCCGATCAGGTGCACGTTCCCCGGAAGGGAGCTGCCGCCGCCTGACGATCCGGAGCCCGTATACGGAGCCGCGATCCGGAATCGACTCGAAGAGACGGCAGACGAGTTGCCGGCCAGATCGGACGCGCGAATATGCAGGATCCAGCTGCCGCTTGCTCCGCGATGGCCGAGCGTCTCGCCGCTCGCGAACGGCGCCCAGCCCGTCGCCGGCGCGGACGGCTCGACGCTCCACGCGTACCGAAGCGACGCGGGGTCTGCCCCGCTGCCGTCATCGCCGACGACGACCGCCGAGGCGGCCGACGCGGCTCCGCTTTCGTCGCCGTTCGGGCTGAAGGCGACCGCCGGCGGCGTCTTGTCGATCTTCACCGCGAGAAGGGTATCGAACGTTATACCCGCTCGATCCGTCACTCGAATGACGAGGCTGTGCGAGCCCTCGTCCGAAACGACGATCGGACCCGAATAAGCTTGGGCCGGCCCGCCGTCGATCGAATACGTCAGCGACGCGATCGAGCCCGCGCCCGCGGCGACGTATACGCTCGCGGTGACGCTTGCGTTCGTCCATGTCCCGTCGGCGTAGTCGCTGCCGTCCTCTTTCGTCACTTCGATCGCCGGCCGGTTATCGACTCCGCGCAACCCGTTGTTCTCCAGATCGGCGATCCGGCCCGTCTGCCCGTCGTAGGAGAACGTTACCGATTGTTCCGGCTCGAACCGGTCTCCGAGCGCGAAGACAAGCTCTCTCGTCCCCGCGCCTTCGATGCCGGCGATCGTTAGTTCGCGGCCGTCGGCTCGAATGGCGACGCCCGTCGCGTCCGGGGCGAGAACCTCTTCGTCGAACGTCACGATCAAACGGTCGGGATTCTCGTGCAGCTTTCTCGCGCCGACGATCGTCGGCGGAGCCGCATCCAGCCCATGGCTCGCCGCGACTCCTTGCAGGACGGGATAGCTTCGCCCTTCTTCGATCGTCCAGATCGAGCCGAAGTTCCATTCGGCCGGATAGGTGGCCCGCTTCTTCAACTCGGCCGTAGACGCAGGCGTCCCCTTGTCGCCGTCGGTATGCCCGGCGGTCTCACGATCGTAGAAACTGGCTTCCTCGCTGGACACGCCGCCGAACGCTCGTCCCACGAGACCTCCGACGCTGCTGCCGCCCGTTACTAGTCCCGCCGAGTAGGATTGCTGGATTCGAGCGACGTTCCGCCCGACGAGACCCCCGACTTCGGAGTTGCCCGTCACGCTTCCGATCGCGAAGGAATTGCCGATCGTGCTGTTCATGTTCATCTCGTTTCGTCCCGCCAGGCCGCCGACTTCGGTTCTGCCGTTAACGCTGCCTAGCGCATAGGATTGGTCGATCCTGCTCCAGTTTTCCCCGGTCAATCCGCCGACTTTGTTCACGCTGACGACATCGACGTCGGCAAAGGAGCGGTTGATTTCGCCCGAGAAGTGCTGGCCCACCAGGCCCCCCGTCAGACCTTCGCCCGTTACGCTTCCCGTCGCGCCCGCGTTTTCGATCCGACTGTTCTGCGTGCTCTGTCCCGCCAAGAGGCCTACCGCGTTGCGTCCCGTAACATCGCCATCGATCAAGATCAAGTTGCGCACGCTTCCGCCTTGGATCTTGCCGAACAAGCCGACGTAGCTGGCGGTTGACCGATCGATCGTGAGGCCGCGGACCGTATAGCCCGACCCTTCCAAGCTGCCCGTGAACGGGGAATCGTTATCCCCGATCGGCTCGAAGCCCGCTCCGCCGTTCCAGCCGACGGTCTCCGAAGCGTCGATATCCGCTCCGAGGACGTAGTGGGCGTTCAGTTCGTTGCTTATTCCTTGTAGTTGCTCCGCCGTCGTAATCACGTACGGACTTTCCTCGCTCCCGTCGCCCGTCATCGGCGCGGCCGATGCGGCCGATGCCTGAAGCGGAATCGATCCGATTAGCAGCAATAACGCCATGTACCATGAGAGCAGCCGTTTCATGTCTCGCCATCCTTCCCTTCCCTAAGGCCGTTCCGATTTCGACAATCTATCCGGATTATATCGAAATGCGCCGAATCCCGAATCTAACCTCGGTTATAGGCTCGGTTATAGAAGAGAAGCCGCCGCTTAACCTTGAATCTCTTGGCCTCGCTTGATCGCTTCCATGCGGTTCGTCGCCTGCAGCTTGCCGTAGACGTGGTTAATATGCGTTTTCAACGTGCCCATTCCGATGCCCAGCGCTTCGGCGATGGCCGCATTGTCCATGCCCTCTTCCATGCAGCGGAATATCGTCAATTCTCGCGGAGTAAGCAATGTCTCCAGAGCGCCGTCGACCGGAAGCGAGACGTCGGCCGCCCCGCTGCCGAAAGCGGCCAGCACTCTGCGAACGTAAGCCAGAGGCGGCGCGTTTTTGTCGCGAATATTGCCTTTGAGCCGCTGCTGCACGTAGTCCGACAGCAGCTTCGCGACCGGCTTTCCCCGATCGGCGAAAACCCGGATATAGTCGTCGGGATAGGCGAATTTCAAAGCCTCTTCCAGCTTGAGCAGCGCCCGTTCCGGCCTGCCCCCCGTCCGCAGCATGATCGCTTGAAGCACTTGGAGATCCAAAGCGTCCATCGGACGGCGGCCCTTCTCGGCGATCGTGAGCAGCTTTTCCGACAAGGCCCACGCCTCTTGTCCGCGTCCGGTCGCCATCAACGCCCGAACGAGAAAAACATACGCGAACAGCTGGTAGACGGACACCGGATCGTCCGGCGACACCCCGTAGCGCGCCATCCAAGCCGAAGCCGCCGCGGTATCCCCCCGATCCAGCCGCTGCGCGGCCATCTCCGCCTCGAGCAAGATCAGCGCGTCGCCCGCGCCGTCCTTGCGCGCTTGCCGCATCGCCTCTTCCAGCCGCAGCTCCGCCTGCGCGTCGTCCCGCCGGGCTTTGCTGACGCGCGACAGGAACAAGCTTGCGGGGACGTACGCTTTTTCCGGCTGATACCGGATGCCTCCCTGCAAAGCCCGCTTGAGATAACGCTCCGCCTCTTCCAGCTCGTTCCGCTCATAGAGCAATTCGCCGTAGCAGATCAGGACCAGGTCCTGAAGCCCCATCGGCTCCATGAATTCGATCATGCTCGAGAAAAAGGCGTCCGCAAGCCCTCGCGGCAGGTGCTTGCCTCGCTTGCCGTTGTACGATCTGTACACCGAAGGAGACAGCGGCATTTGCGGTGCCGCGAAGATGAGATCGGTCCCTTCGGGACTGTATTGAAGCGATAGCCGGATATAGCGCAGCCCCTCCATCATATCCATGTCGTACTGGGTCGCCTTGAAATTTCGGACGTAGTAGAGGTAGCCCAGGTAACGGTTCTTTTCCTCCAGGCGCCACTCGGCCGAGACGCTCTCGAAATGCCGTTCCGCCCGTACCAGATAACGTTCCGCAAGCGTCGGCTCGCCGGCCCATAGCAAGGAGAACACATAAGAGAAGTACAGATACGGATGCCGCCGGAGGATCGGCTCGGGAATCGCCGCCAACCAGATCTTGAGCGTGGAAAATTCCCTGC
>Ga0065721_10004835_pt1 | contig 19613 bp, 14 predicted proteins | sample Mesricmetagenome_FD_59108 | JGI IMG/M metagenome (GOLD analysis project Ga0065721, IMG submission 59108) | Mesophilic microbial community from rice straw/compost enrichment Sample: eDNA_1 v2 (version 2) | ecosystem: Engineered > Solid waste > Grass > Composting > Bioreactor | place: USA: Davis... | reverse complement strand
GCGCACGTTTTGAAAAAGCACTCGATTTATTGAAGAGCAATCCTGTAGTGGACTCGGAAAAAATCGCCGCGATTGGCTACTGCTTTGGCGGCGCGGTCGCGCTCAGCATGGGGCGTTTGGGACTGGATCTCGATGGCGTGGTGAGTTATCACGGTGCTCTCGAGGGGCTGGCGCCAGTAAATGAAGGACAGGTGAAAGCGCGTTTTATGGTATTTAACGGCGCGGCTGATCCATTCGTGCCGGAAGAGGCTAAACAGAAATTTAAAACGGAAATGGACGCGGCGGGTCTGCAGTACGAATTTATTGACTATCCAGGCGCCCTGCACACCTTCACTAATCCGGAAGCGGATGAAAAAGCCGAAGCCTACGGCCTCCCGCTGAAATACGATCCGGCGGCTGATCAGGATTCCTGGCAAAAAACTCAGGAATTTTTCCGCACCATTTTCTGATTGCATTCGCGGCGGACATTCCGCCGCATTTGGTCAGAAACTTAACGCAAAAAAAGCCCCCGATCTGGGGGCTTTTTATTTGCAGCAGGCGATGCAGTTTTAGATGCGGACTTCTTCGATCTGGGTCGCCGCAATGCGTTTGCCATCTTCCGCACCTTTTACGAACTGCGCAATTTGATCGAAGTTCATATAGCGGAAAATCTCGCCGCTCATGGAATCGATTTCCTTCGCGTAGGTCAGGTATTCCTCCGGTGAAGGCAGGCGTCCCAAAATTCCGCCGATGGCAGCCAGCTCCGCAGAGGTGAGGTACACGTTGGCACCGTTGCCCAAACGGTTGGGGAAGTTGCGTGTGGAAGTGGACAACACGGTGGTGTTGTCCGCAACGCGCGCCTGGTTACCCATACACAGCGAGCAGCCGGGCATTTCGGTGCGCACGCCGTTGCGGCCGTAGATGTTGTAATAACCTTCTTCCATCAGCGTGTGCTGATCCATTTTGGTCGGTGGCGACATCCAGAAGCGGGTTTTCAAACCGGCTTTGTTTTTCTCCAGCAATTTTCCGGCAGCGCGGAAGTGGCCGATGTTGGTCATGCACGAACCTATAAACACTTCGTCCACTTTGTCGCCGGCAACCTGGCTGAGCAGACGCGCATCATCCGGGTCGTTGGGCGCACAAACGATAGGCTCCTTGATTTCGTTCATGTCGATTTCCAGCACTGCCGTGTATTCGGCATCGGAGTCGGCTTCCAGCAGTTCCGGATTGGCCAGCCAGGCTTCCATTTTGCGCGCGCGGCGCTCCAGGGTGCGCTTGTCGCCGTAGCCTTCGCTGATCATCCAGCGCAGCAGGGTAATGTTGGAAGTGAGGTATTCCGCAATGGTTTCCTTGGACAGTTTGATGGTACAGCCGGCGGCGGAGCGCTCAGCAGAGGCGTCGGACAGTTCGAAAGCTTGTTCGACCGTCAGATTTTCCAGACCTTCAATTTCCAGGATGCGTCCGGAGAAGATGTTTTTCTTGCCTTTCTTCTCAACGGTCAACAGACCTTCTTTGATGGCGTAGTAGGGGATGGCATGTACCAGGTCACGCAGGGTGATACCCGGCTGCATTTGTCCTTTAAAACGCACCAGCACGGATTCCGGCATATCCAGCGGCATTACGCCCGTAGCGGCGGCGAACGCCACCAGACCAGAACCGGCGGGGAAGGAAATACCGATAGGGAAACGGGTGTGGCTGTCGCCGCCAGTGCCGACGGTGTCGGGCAGCAACATGCGGTTCAACCAGCTGTGAATAATGCCGTCGCCAGGACGCAGAGATACACCACCGCGGGTCATTATGAAGTCGGGCAGAGTGTGCTGAGTTTCGATATCAACCGGCTTCGGATAAGCCGCAGTGTGACAGAAGGACTGCATGACCAAGTCAGCGGAAAAGCCCAGACAGGCCAGGTCTTTCAATTCATCGCGGGTCATGGGGCCGGTGGTGTCCTGTGAGCCCACAGTGGTCATACGCGGTTCGCAGTAAGTGCCGGGGCGAATGCCCTTGGTGCCACAGGCGCGGCCAACCATTTTCTGGGCGAGGGTGAAGCCTTTGCCGGTATCGGCGGGTGCAGCAGGGGTGCGGAACAGCGTGGACGGTGGCAAGCCCAGGCTTTCGCGCGCCTTGCCTGTCAAGCCGCGGCCGACGATCAGGTTGATACGGCCACCTGCGCGCACTTCATCCAACAGCACGTCAGACTTCAGTTCGAACTCGCTGATGACTTCGCCTTTTGCGTTGAGAATCTTGCCGTCGAAAACGCGAATCTCGATGACGTCACCCATATTGATGTTGTCGACAGGCGCTTCAAACACCAGCGCACCGGCGTCTTCCATGGTGTTGTAGAAGATCGGCGCGACTTTGCCGCCGATACAGATACCGCCGCCGCGTTTGTTGGGCACGCCGGAAATATCTTCGCCGAAGTACCAGAGTACGGAGTTGGTGGCGGATTTACGTGAGGAACCGGTACCCACGACGTCGCCGACGAAAGCAACGGGCAGACCTTGGCTCTTAACAGCTTCGACCTGTTTCAAGGGGCCTTTAGCGCCGGGCTCGTCCGGAGTGATGCCGTCGCGCGCCATTTTGTACATGGCCAGTGCGTGCAGCGGTATGTCAGGGCGGCTCCAGGCGTCCGGGGCAGGGGACAGATCGTCGGTGTTGGTTTCGCCGGTAACTTTGAATACGGCGACTTTGACGCTTTCGGGAACGGCGGGTTTTTTGGTGAACCACTCGCCCTCGGCCCAGCTTTTAATCACGTCCTGGGCGTAACTGTTGCCGCTTTTCGCACGCTCTTCCACATCGTGGAAAGAGTCGAACATCAACAGTGTGTGCTTGAGCTCTTCGGCGGCAAAAGGTGCGAGCTCGGCGTTATCCAGCAGCTCCACCAGAGCTTCGATGTTGTAGCCGCCGTGCATATTGCCCAGCAATTTGATGGCGTATTTTTTGTCGATCAGCGGTGAAGAGGTTTCACCCTTAACCAGCGCTGTGAGAAAACCCGCTTTCACGTAAGCCGCTTCGTCCACTCCCGGCGGTACGCGGTCCGCAAGCAATTCCACCAGAGTTTGCTCTTCACCCTGGGGTGGGTTTTTCAACAGCTCCACCAGTTCGGCAACCTGCTCGGGTGAAAGGGGTTTTGGGGGAATGCCTAAGGCAGCACGTTCGGCGACGTGTTTACGGTAAGCTTCGAGCACTGGGAAATCCTCTGTTGAATGGGTTTACTCGCCTAAGCAGGATCTCTGCCAAGCGAGGCTATCGACCAACGGATCGATGGAGTGGACCTTAGTCCGGGAGGTGCCGGGCCGCACCAAGCAATCTTGCGTCCTGGCCATTTTTCGGGCGCGAATTCTACACCAAGCGCAACTGCCCTGTTAAGTGAACACCGATAGACGCTGACGAGGTGCGCGTTATCGAAGGGCATCCTCTGGATGGGTTGGCACGGCTTTTCAGTAGGCTGTCCCCGGCAACTGTGCTAACATCGCCGCTTTTTAACGGCAGTACGGGACCCGCTTCACCAAGGCCAATTTTGTGCGTGCACAGGTGGCGGTTTACGGTCTCTTCTGTCCCTGTTTTCTGAGCACTCTGACAATAAGGAATGCCTGCACTCATGGGCGAAATCGCGAAAGAAATTCTCCCGGTCAACATCGAAGACGAACTCAAACAGTCCTATCTGGATTACGCCATGAGCGTTATCGTCGGGCGCGCCCTGCCCGACGTGCGCGACGGCTTGAAGCCGGTTCACCGTCGCGTGCTTTTCGCGATGAATGAACTGTCCAACGACTACAACAAACCCTATAAAAAATCCGCTCGTGTGGTCGGTGACGTAATCGGTAAATATCACCCCCACGGCGACTCCGCGGTTTACGACACCATCGTGCGTATGGCACAGCCGTTTTCCCTGCGCTACATGCTGGTGGACGGGCAGGGCAACTTCGGTTCAATCGACGGTGACAGCGCGGCGGCCATGCGTTACACCGAAATTCGCATGGCGAAAATCGCCCATGAATTGTTGGCCGACCTCGATAAAGAAACCGTTGATTTTGTCCCCAACTACGACGGCCAGGAATTGATTCCGGATGTGCTGCCAACGCGAGTGCCCAATCTGCTGGTCAACGGCTCCTCCGGTATCGCCGTGGGCATGGCCACCAATATCCCACCGCACAACCTGCGTGAAGTTGTCAAAGCCTGCGTTGCCCTGATCGATAATCCAGACCTTACCGTCGATGACATCATGGAATATATCCCCGGTCCGGATTTTCCCACCGCCGGCATTATCAATGGTCGAGCTGGAATCGTCGAAGCTTATCGCACCGGTCGCGGCCGCATTTACGTGCGCGCTCGCGCCGAGGTCATTACCGATGAAAAAACCAATCGCGAAACCATTGTTATTCACGAGCTTCCGTACCAGGTCAACAAAGCTCGCCTGATCGAAAAAATCGCCGAGCTCGTCAAGGAGAAAAAAGTCGAGGGTATCTCCGAAATCCGCGACGAATCCGACAAAGACGGCCTGCGCGTGGTAATCGAGATCAAGCGCGGTGACATGGGTGAGGTGGTGCTGAATAACCTCTATTCCCAAACGCAAATGGAAACGGTGTTCGGCATCAATATGGTCGCCCTGGTGGACAACCAGCCGCGCCTGCTGAACCTGCTGGACACACTGCAATTATTTATTCGCCACCGCCGCGAAGTGGTGACCCGCCGCACCGTTTACCTCTTGCGCAAAGCGCGTGAGCGCGGCCATGTGTTGGAAGGTTTGGCGATTGCCATTGCCAATATCGATGAGGTCATCGCACTGATCAAACAGTCTGCGACCCCAGCCGACGCCCGCGAGGCGTTGATTGCCAAAGGCTGGCCGGTTTCCGTGGTGAGTCAATTCCTCGAGCGCGCTGGCGCCGGCGCCTGCCGCCCCGACGATCTGGAGCCGCAATACGGTTTGCGCGATGAGCATTATTATTTGTCGCCCGTGCAGGCAAAGGCGATCCTGGATCTGCAACTGCACCGCCTCACCGGCATGGAGCACGACAAGCTGCTCGCCGAATACGAAGAAAAACTCAATCAAATCGCGGAATACCTGGAAATTCTCGGCAACCCCGTGCGTTTGATGGAAGTGATCCGAGAAGAATTGGAAGCAATCGAAAAAGATTACGGCGACGAGCGCCGCACGGAAGTGCAGACTTCTCGCTCCGACCTGACCCACGAAGACCTTATCAATGAAGAAGACCGAGTGGTGACCATTTCGCACTTGGGTTATGCGAAGAGTCAGCCGCTGGATGCCTATCAGGCGCAGCGTCGCGGTGGTACGGGTAAAGCCGCCACCGCCGTAAAAGATGAGGATTTCGTTGAGCATCTGTTGATTGCCAATACCCACGATTATCTGCTCTGTTTCACCAACGTGGGCAAGGTGTTCTGGCTGAAGGTCTATCAGATCCCCATCGCCGGCCGCACCTCTCGCGGGCGTCCAATGGTCAACCTGTTGCCGTTGGAAGAAGGCGAGCGCATTACCGCTGTTATGCCAGTGAAAGAATTTGACTCCAACCAATTCATTTTTATGGCCACGGCGTTGGGCACAGTGAAAAAGACTCCGCTGGAGCAATTCTCTCGCCCACGCAGCGTCGGTTTGCGCGCGATCGAACTTGACGAGGGCGACGTATTGGTCGGCACCGCCATCACCGATGGCAGCCGCGATGTGATTTTGTTTGCCTCCAACGGCAAAGCGGCGCGTTTTGATGAAACCCAGGTTCGCTCCATGGGCCGTATCACCCGCGGTATGCGCGGCATTCGTTTGGAGGAAGGCCATAAGGTCATCTCCATGGTGATTCCGCAGGAGAATGGCAAGGTTCTGACTGTCAGCGAAAACGGTTACGGCAAGCGCACCGATGTAGAGGAATTCCCGAAAAAAGGTCGCGGTTCTCAGGGCGTGATCGCGCAGCAGACCAGCGAGCGCAACGGCAGTCTGGTCGGTGCGGTGCAGGTTTTTGACGGCGACGAAATCATGCTGATTTCCGACCAGGGTACTCTGGTGCGCACTCGTGCGGATGAAGTGTCACTGCTGAGCCGCAATACCCAGGGTGTGCGTCTTATCAAGACTCGGGACGGTGAACATATCGTCGGTCTGGAACGAATTGAAGAGCAGCCCGATCAGGGCGGCGATTCTGATGTTGAGGGTGGTGGCGATTCAGCCGCTGAAGAATAGGTCCATTTGATGATCCGCCGCCCCGGCGGTCATTGAGAGATTCCACGTGAGTCAGAACGAGCATCCGGAAGGCGACGAGCTGGGCGCCTCAGAAAAAGAACTGCTGACACAATTGCGCGACCAGATCGATGAGATCGACGCGCAGATCGGTGATCTGATCAGCGCCCGCGCCGAGTGCGCGCAGCGGGTGGCGGAAATCAAACGGCGTTTCAGTCCAGGCGAAATACCGATTTTTTATCGCCCTGAACGCGAAGCCCAGGTGTTGCGCCGCGCCATGGAGCGCAACAAGGGACCGCTCAACAACGAAGAATTCGCCCGGTTATTTCGCGAAATCATGTCCGCGTGTCTGGCGCTGGAAAAGCCGATAAAAGTCGCCTATCTCGGGCCGGAAGGGACGTTTACACAGCAGGCGGCAATCAAACATTTTGGCCATTCCGCGCAGACGGTTTCGCTGCCGGCTATCGACGAAGTTTTTCGCGAAGTCGAAGCAGGTGCGGCGCAATTTGGCGTGGTGCCAGTGGAAAATTCCACGGGGGGCATCGTCGCCCATACGCTCGACAATTTTATGGAATCCAATCTGCACATTTGTGGTGAAGTAGTGCTGCGCATCCACCACCATTTGATGGTTTCCGATGTCACCAAAACAGACAAAATCTCCCGCATTTATTCGCATTCCCAATCGTTTGCCCAGTGTCGCAAGTGGCTGGAAGTTCACTATCCCAACGCCGAAAAAGTGCCGGTTAACAGCAATGCCGAAGCGGCCAAGCGTGTGAAAACCGAATGGAATTCCGCAGCGATTGCCGGCGAAATGGCGGCGGAGCTTTATGGGCTCTCGATTCTGTCCGGCAATATCGAAGATCGTCCGGATAACGCCACGCGTTTTCTGATCATCGGTCAGCAGGTGGTAGCCGCCAGTGGTGATGATAAAACCTCTGTGGTGGTCTCCATGCGCAATGAGCCGGGCGCTCTGCACAATTTGCTGGAGCCGTTCCATCGCCTGGATATTGATTTGACCAGAGTAGAAACCCGGCCGTCGCAGACAGGACCCTGGACCTATGTGTTCTTCCTGGATTTTGTCGGCCATCAAGATGACGAGAAGGTCGCGGCCGCGTTGAAAGATGTCGCCAAAAACGCCGCTGATCTCAAAATTCTCGGCTCTTATCCAAAAGGCGTGCTTTGAGAAACTTTGGCCGGCGGTGGTGCGCCGTTTGTGTGGGACAGTGAGTGATAAACATGACGTCAAGCCAGTCAAAGCCGGTGCGGCAGCTAGTGGTAATTGGGTTGGGCCTTATCGGCGGGAGTCTTGCCATGGCAGCCCGCCGTCGCGGTCTTTGTGACACCGTCATCGGTGTGGCGCGTAGTGAGGATGTCTGTTCCGCTGCCGTGACCATGGGGGTGGTGGATTCGGCCGTTTTGTCGCTCGCTGAAATCGCTCCGACTCTCGGTGAGGGTGATGTTATTTTTATCGCGGTGCCAACGCTTTCAGTGCGCAAGGTGTTGGAGCTGGTGCGCAACCATGTATCACCAGCGGTAACGGTAACGGATGGTGCGAGCGTCAAAGGCAGTGTGCTGCGCGACGTGGAGGCCATTTATGGCGAAGTGCCGTCGCAAATCGTTCTCGGCCACCCGATTGCCGGTTCGGAAAAGAGCGGTGTAACGGCTTCTAATCCCGATCTTTATGTTCGCCACCGAGTAATACTGACGCCGACTCCCGAAACTGGAACTGATCATTTGCAACGAGTGACAGCGCTGTGGGAAGGCGTGGGCGCGGAAGTGTTGCATCTTTCTGTGCCGGAGCACGACGAAATTCTGGGTGCGACCAGCCATTTGCCCCACGCCATTGCTTTTTCACTCGTTGATACCCTGGCGCATGACAGTAATAACGAACAGATCTTTCGTTATGCCGCTGGCGGTTTTCGCGATTTCACCCGGATTGCCTCCAGTGACGCGGTGATGTGGCGGGACATAATGCTTGCCAATCGCCAAGCGGTGGTCAAAGCAATCGATCTGTTTGTGGCCAACGTCACACGCTTGCGTCAAGCCATTCAGGATGAGGACGGCGATACGCTGTTCCACACCTTTGAACGCGCCAAAACCGCTCGCGATCATTTTTCCAAAATGCTGGCAGAGCGTTCCGGCATAACCTTAGACAAAGAATAACCTTTGGCTCCCTCATGTCTTTTTCTATAATGGCCGCCGTTTTGATCAAGGCCGGCTTTCAGCAGGATTTTTAAGAGTTATGGCACACGATTATTCGATGACCCACCTCAAACAACTTGAGGCGGAGAGCATTTACATCATTCGCGAAGTCGCGGCGGAATTTGAAAATCCGGTGATGTTGTATTCCATAGGAAAAGACTCCGCAGTCATGATGCACTTGGCGTTAAAGGCCTTTGCTCCGGGAAAACCACCTTTTCCTTTGATGCATATTGATACCACCTGGAAATTTCGCGAAATGATTGAATTTCGCGATAAGCGCGTCAAAGAGCTTGGCTGGGATCTGTTGGTGCACATCAACCAAGATGGCTTGGATATGGGCATAGGCCCATTTACCCATGGCAGCGCCAAGCACACCGATGTGATGAAGACCCAGGCGCTCAAACAGGCCTTGGATAAATATGGCTTTGATGCCGCTTTTGGCGGTGCGCGCCGTGACGAGGAAAAATCCCGAGCAAAAGAACGCGTTTATTCTTTCCGCGATCGCAATCACCGCTGGGACCCCAAAAATCAGCGCCCGGAGCTGTGGAATCTGTACAACAACCGCGTCGATAAAGGCGAAAGCATTCGTGTTTTTCCTCTATCGAACTGGACTGAACTGGATATTTGGCAATACATCCATCTGGAAAATATTCCGATTGTGCCACTGTATTTCGCGGCCAAACGCCCGGTAGTAGAACGCGATGGCGTTTTGATTATGGTGGATGACGAGCGTATGCCGCTGAAGGATGGCGAAAATGTGGAAGAAAAAATGGTGCGCTTCCGCACTTTGGGTTGTTATCCCCTCACTGGTGCCGTCGAGTCCACTGCCCAGACATTGCCGGATATTATTCAAGAAATGCTCTTGACCAAAACCTCGGAGCGGCAAGGCAGGGTGATCGACCATGACAGCGCCGGCTCCATGGAAAAGAAAAAGCAGGAAGGTTATTTCTGACCGGTTGGAATATTCAATATTGAATGCGGCTCTTCCCGCGCTTTATCCAGATTTTTGCAGGAGTTAATACGTGTCTCACCAATCGGATCTGATCGCAACGGATATCAACGAATATCTTGCTCAGCACGAAAGAAAAGAATTGTTGCGGTTTTTGACATGCGGTTCCGTGGACGACGGAAAATCCACGCTGATCGGCCGCCTGTTGCACGATTCCAAAATGATTTATGAGGACCAGCTGGCGGCGGTGAAATCGGACTCCGCCAAGCACGGCACCACTGGCGAGAAAATTGATCTTGCGCTGTTGGTTGACGGCCTGCAGGCAGAGCGCGAGCAGGGCATCACCATTGATGTTGCCTACCGCTATTTCTCCACGGCAAAACGCAAATTTATTATTGCCGATACTCCCGGGCACGAGCAGTACACCCGCAATATGGCGACCGGTGCATCCACTTGTGATCTGGCGATTATTTTGATTGATGCGCGCCACGGGGTGATGACTCAAACCCGCCGCCACTCATACATCGCGTCTTTGTTGGGTATTCGCCACTTGGTGGTGGCCATCAACAAAATGGATCTCGTGAATTTTGATGAAGCGCGTTTTAATGCGATTAAAGAAGATTATTTGGCGTTTGCCAAAAATCTGGGTGAGCGCGAATTTTTCTTTGTGCCAATTTCCGCATTGGACGGCGATAACGTAGTAAATCCCAGCGAACGCAGTCCTTGGTATAAAGGACAGTCGCTGATGCAAATTCTGGAAACAGTGGAAATTGCCGGCGATAAAAATATCTCGGATTTCCGTTTTCCGGTGCAATACGTCAACCGCCCCAATCTGGATTTTCGCGGTTTTTGCGGCACTGTCGCTTCGGGCGTAATTCGTCGCGGCGATGAGATCAAAGTATTGCCCTCCGGTAAAACCAGTAAAGTCAAAGATATTGTGGTTTATGAAGGCAGCCTCGATGAAGCTTTTGTCGGACAGGCGGTAACGCTGACATTGACAGATGAGATCGACATCAGCCGCGGCGATATGCTGATCAAAAATGGCGAGGAGGCGGCGGTCACGCAAAGTTTGCAGGCGCATCTGGTGTGGATGAATGAGACCGCATTGCAAACCGGCAAACAATATTTATTTAAGTTTGCCAGCAAGGTGACATCCGGTGCAGTGGCCGCCATTGATTATCGCGTTGATGTCAACACCCAGGCGCATACGCAAGTTATGCAAATGCAGCTCAATGATATTGCGGTGGTGAAGGTTGCGCTTGAGCAAAAGGTGGTGGTCGATCCCTATCAACGCAATCGCGCAACTGGGTCGTTCATCATGATCGACCGTCTTACCAATGCCACTGTGGCGGCGGGAATGGTGATCAATCCCACCGTGCAGCAGGATTTGCCGACCGGTGAATTTTCTGCCTTTGAGCTCGAATTAAATGCCTTGATCCGCAAACATTTCCCGCATTGGCAAGCGGTGGATCTGCAATCTTTGATCAAGTCCGGCCGTTGATTTGTAAGCCAAGGCTTACACGTAATTTGGCTATAGCGACTAGGAATAGGGCGGAGCGTGGAAATATAGTGTGCGGGTTGGCTTCGCACACCGCGGTTAATCCACCCGGCGAGAGAAAGGCTGATTTGGGGTTCCCCCGAATTTGCGCGGTTGGTGCAGATGCTGTCAACGATGGGTCACGGAGTCGACCCTTTCGCTCGCCGCTAAAANGGAACTTTGATCATGAAAAATTTTTCTNTTCGTTTAATTGCCGCCCTAATCTGGGTTTCACTTTCNTGGTTCGTGTCTTCCGCATTTGCCGCTGGTCCAACCGGTGCNCAGGAGGTTCCTGCAGCCAAAGTTCAAGCGATTGCTGAAGACAAAATCAACGTCAATACCGCAAGTGCAGATGCGCTGGCGGAAATTCTGACGGGAATAGGTCCGAAGAAAGCCGAAGCAATCGTGGCCTACCGTGAAGCCAACGGCCCATTCAAATCCGTGGACGATCTGCTTCAGGTCAAGGGTATTGGTCCCGCCACGTTGGAGAAAAATCGCGATCGCATCAGTCTTTAACAGGACCTTAATGCAAGCCCGGGTTGACCAACCCGGGCTTTTTTATGTCAGAATTCCCACCGCTCATTTGGCGGTTTTGATTTTGCATCGGAGTTCTGCATGGTTTCACCAAGTTCACTCACAATCGGCCCGCGTATTCTTGTGGCCTTGGATTTCGATACCTTGGTGCAGTGCGAACGGTTTCTGGATCATCTCGACCCATCTCTCTGTCGCGTAAAAATCGGTAAAGAATTATTTACCGCTAGCGGGCCAGCAGCTGTGAATGCGGCGCAGTCCCGCGGGTTTGATGTTTTCCTCGATCTCAAATTTCACGATATTCCTGCGACCGTCGCCAAGGCTGTTAAAGCGGCGGCGGACCTCGGCGTGTGGATGGTAAATGTGCACGCCTCGGGCGGCCCGCGCATGCTGGCTGCCGCGGCTGAAGCCCTTGCCAACCATTCTCAAAAACCTTATCTCATCGGTGTTACAGTCCTGACCAGTATGGCTCAGGATGAGTTAAACCAGATTGGTATCAATACGTCGACGGGGGATCAAGTGTTGCGGCTTGCCAGATTGGTGAAAGATGCTGGGTTGGATGGCGTTGTATGTTCCGCGCTGGAGGCAGAATCCATGAAAGCCCAATTCGGCAAAGATTTTGTGTTGGTGACTCCAGGCATCAGGCCGGAAGGATCTCCCGCCGACGATCAGCGCCGCATAGTGACTCCCAAACAAGCAATGCGTTGGGGCAGTGATTATCTCGTCATTGGCCGGCCCATTACTCAGGCCGCAGATCCCGCTTCGGTGTGTCGGGATATAGCTCAATCCCTGGCTTGAGGCCTAGTTCTTGCGAATTTGCGAATCGAGTATTTCATGAATAATCCGCAAAAAAACGTCTCCGTTGTTACCATCGATGGCCCGAGTGGTGCTGGCAAAGGAACTCTGTGTCGTTTGGTCGCCCAACATACTGGCTACCATCTGTTGGACAGCGGCTCCTTGTATCGCCTTACGGCGCTGTCGGCTATGCAATTGGGTGTTGATCTGGACGATATGGAGCAGGTGACTCGTGTGGCTCAAGCGTTGGATATACGCTTTGAAGTTACAGACGCGGGCACCCTTATTTATCTCGCCAGTGAAGAAGTCACAAATGCGATCCGCCGTGAAGATGTCGGGATGACTGCCTCAAAGGTGGCGGCTTATCCTCCTGTGCGCGCGGCGTTGTTGGATCGCCAAAGAGCTTTTGCGCAGGAACCGGGACTGGTCGCGGATGGTCGTGATATGGGCACGGTGGTGTTTCCCCATGCGGAAGTGAAGATATTTCTCACCGCCTCGGCGGAGGAGCGCGCCCGCCGGCGCGTGCTGCAATTGCAGGAAGCTGGTGAAAATCCGGACATGGCTGCGATCCTGGCGGATATCCGCGCTCGCGACGAGCGCGATTCCAAACGTTCCGCCGCGCCCTTGGTTCCGGCGGATGACGCATTGATTCTGGATAGCACGGATCTTTCCATAGAGCAGGTGTTGAACAAGATTCTGGAGCAGGTCGCGCAGCGCGCACCTGCTGCCCAATCCTAGAGAGGTGGCGCGGTGATAAAGCAAATCTGGCGGAAATTCACTCTGGTCCTTCTTTTTATTTGGTGTCTCGTGCTGATCTTGGTGGGCGCCAGATTTGCGCAGAATAATGCCGACCTGATTTCCCTGGACCTGATCCTCTGGCAACTGCCACCGCTCTCCTCTGGTTTGCTTCTGACCATTAGCTTATTGCTCGGCGTACTCCTTGGTGCCTTGATGTTTTTGCCGGTAGTTCTGGTGGCGCGAAGTCGCGTCCGCCGTCTGCGTGCGCAATTGCTGAAAGTTCAGCAGCATTCCCCTGTTCCGGCTACAGGATTGGCTGTACATCAGTGATTCATGCGCGAGGCCCCGATATTGGGGCATCCAACTCTCTCAATTGTCTTACCGGGCATTAGGCATACTGAATGCTACGGTTGAGCAGGTGACACATGGACGGATTCCTGTTTGCCATTCTCGTTATTGCTGTCGCTGCCGGGTTCCTGCTTGGCCGGCGCAGTATCGGAACCCAACCTCCCGCTGTTCACGCCTCGGCGCATCACCGCTATCTGGAGGGTTTGAAGTATTTGCTTAACGAGCAGCCGGATGCCGCTATAGATACTTTGGTTTCCGAGTTGGAGGTGAGTCAGGAAACGGCGGAAGTGTATTTTGCTCTCGGAGTACTTTGGCGGCGTAAGGGAGAAATGGATCGGGCGATACGGGTGCATCAATCGCTGCTTGATAACACCAATCTCACCTTGGAACAAATGCAGCAAGCGCAGTTGGAACTGGCGTTGGACTACACCCATTCGGGTCTCTTGGATCGGGGGGAAGTGTTGTTGCAGGAGCTTGCTGAAAGTGCGCGACCGGCTATCCAGCAGGCGGCCGGACGGGAACTGGTGCTGCTTTATCAGGAAGAGCAGGAATGGGAGAAGGCTATTGCCGCGGCAGATGTACTCTGCGGCAAGTCTACGGCGCAAGACAAATCCTTTTGGCGAAATCTGCAAGCTCATTATTACTGCGAATTGGCTGAGCGGGCTTTGGCTGCTCCCGATTGGAATCAACCGGGGTTATTTTCCTCCGGTATTGCGACAACACCTGAGGCCGCTCAAATTGCAAAAGGATGGTTGAAACAAGCGCAGGCTAGCGTGCCGGCGCACCCTCGTATCTTATTGCTGCGGTCCTTAATGGATCTTGCTGACAAAGATATAGATGCTGCTCGTGCCGCTATCGCTTCTCTGCGTCTGGAACCGGGGCTTGCCATGGTGGCGGTTCCGCTCCTGATGTCGATCAATGGCTATGATCGTGACGAGATCTGGATTAGCCTTTCGGCTTTGTATCAAAACTCTGACGACACAGGGCTTATCCCTTTTATTGCTGAATGTCTTTATAGAAGGGAGGGAGCGAATGAGGCTATGAACTTTCTGGTCAAGGAGCTGCAGCGGCATGAAGGACTCGGATCTCTCGTGCTCCTTCTGAAAGCTGCCGCTGACTCTCTCCAATATGAGTCTCTCCGGTCGGTCTTGCATCAGGCCCTGCCTTTCCGCTTCACCTGCCATCAATGCGGCTTTCAAGGTCGCCAGTTCCATTGGTCTTGCCCCAGCTGCAAAACCTGGCTTTGAGCCGGAACGACCATCCATTTGCAATAAATGAGGCTTTCTGGTAAGGTCGCGCCGCCTCAAACTGTGCTGTGCATCAAACAGCCAGATCAGGTGAGTCATAGCGGTTACGTGCTTTACCAGCACCGCAGTACGCAGCCGTTTAACTTAACAACCCCGTGCACTGGTAGTGCGGCCGCCTGGTATGCCCCAGGCCATCAAATGAAGGTTATTTTAATGAGCGAGAGCTTTGCAGAACTCTTTGAAGAAAGTTTAAGAACCATCGATATGGAACCCGGCACCATCGTGACCGGCGTTGTGATCGATATCGATGATGAGTGGGTGACTGTCCACGCAGGTTTGAAGTCTGAAGGTGTTATTCCCGCGTCCCAGTTCCTGGACGAGAACGGCAAATTGACCCTCGCCATTGGTGACGAAGTCCAGGTTGCCCTGGAAACTGTCGAAGACGGTTTCGGTGAAACCCGTCTGTCCCGTGAAAAAGCCAAACGCGCCGAATCTTGGAAGGTACTTGAAGCTGCCAATACCGCTGACACCGTTATCAAGGGTGTTATCAATGGCAAAGTTAAAGGCGGTTTCACCGTTGACGTTGCCGGTATCCGCGCGTTCCTGCCTGGTTCTCTGGTTGACGTTCGCCCCGTGCGCGAAACTACTCACCTGGAAGGTAAAGAGCTCGAATTCAAAGTTATCAAGCTCGACCAGAAGCGCAACAACGTTGTGGTATCTCGCCGCGCCGTTATGGAACAAGCCAACTCCGACGAGCGCGATGAACTGCTCGCCACCCTGCAAGAAGGTATGGCTGTCAAAGGTATCGTCAAGAATCTTACCGACTACGGTGCATTCGTTGACCTTGGCGGCGTAGATGGTCTGCTCCACATCACTGATATGGCGTGGAAGCGCATCAAGCATCCGAGCGAAATCGTCAGCGTTGGCGATGAGATCGACGTTAAGGTTCTCAAATTCGACCGCGAGCGCAACCGCGTTTCTTTGGGGCTGAAACAACTCGGCGCAGATCCTTGGCACGAAATCACCCAGCGTTATCCGGAAGGTTCCAAAGTCAAAGCTCGCGTTACCAACCTCACCGACTACGGCTGCTTCGCTGAAATCGAGACCGGTGTTGAAGGTCTGGTTCACGTTTCCGAGATGGATTGGACCAATAAGAACATCCACCCGTCCAAAGTCGTTCAACTGGGCGACGAAGTGGAAGTGATGATCCTGGATATCGACGAAGAACGTCGTCGTATTTCCCTGGGTATCAAGCAGTGCCAAGAAAACCCATGGGATGCTTTCTCTCGTCAATATGCTAAAGGCGACAAAATCAGCGGCAAGATCAAGTCCATCACTGACTTCGGAATCTTTATCGGTCTCGACGGCGGTATCGACGGACTGGTTCACCTATCTGACATCTCCTGGAATGAGCCCGGCGAAGAAGCTGTACGCAAGTTCAAGAAAGGTGAAGAGATCGAAACCGTTGTTCTTGCCATCGACCCAGAACGCGAGCGTATCTCCCTTGGTATCAAGCAGTTGGATGAAGATCCGTTCACAGCGTATGTTGCTCAATACGACAAAGGCACCATCGTCAAAGGTACTGTTAAAGAAGTTGATGCCAAAGGCGCTGTGATCACTTTGGCAAATGACGTTGAAGGTACTTTGAAGGCATCAGACCTGAGCCGTGACAAAGTTGAAGATGCGCGCAATGTGCTGAAAGAAGGTGAAGAGGTTGAAGCCAAAATCACCAACATTGATCGTAAGAACCGCACCATCATCCTGTCCGTCAAGGCTAAGGATGTTGATGACGAGAAAACTGCGATGAAAGAGCACAGTGCGAAGCAGGCTGAACAATTGGCTCCTGCGACCATCGGTGATCTGATCAAAGCTCAGATTGAGAAGCAGAGCTAATAGGCTTTATGTCTCTCTCGCAAAACGGCCCCTTTTGGGGCCGTTTTCATGTGTGCAGTAAGTGTTTCTATCGGCGGGAGCTGAAGGTCCTTATTGTTTTGCTACCACTAGATGGAATTTTGTTGTATAACAACGACTTGCGTTTTCTTCGCCAAGTATCCCCTGTATCTTGTTCAATAACGCCATGAATTTGTGGTGTTTTGATGGCGCATCTTAAGAGGAGCGGTTGATGACAAAGTCAGAATTGATCGAACGTATTGCGGAGCGACAAGATCAACTGTCGCCGAAGGATATAGAGTTGGCGATTAAGTTGATCTTGGAATACATGTCGCAGAGTTTGGCATCTGGCTCCAGAATCGAGATCAGAGGTTTTGGCAGCTTCTCCATTCACTACCGCGCCCCCCGCATAGGCCGCAATCCAAAGACAGGAGAGTCTGTGGAACTCGACGGAAAATATGTCCCTCACTTTAAGCCCGGCAAAGAGCTGCGCGATAGAGTGAATGACAGTATCTAATCAAAACGTTTAAATTCGTAAAATTTGGAGCCCTGGCCACTGACGGCTGTTGGTCATGTCGGCTATAATTTGCGCCCTGCAGCCAGCCTAGGATGGTGCCAATTTTTGATCGTCCTTTCTTATTCCGAATGAACGTTTATTTCGGTTGGATAAAGCTTTCGACATAAAGGTTTTTATGCCCACGGTTATACCCGTAATTCTTTCAGGCGGCAGTGGTAGTCGCCTTTGGCCGAAATCTCGACATCATTATCCCAAGCAGCTTCATCGTCTTTATGGTCAGCACACCATGTTGCAGGAGACCATGAAGCGTGTTGAATGGCTTGGCCAGCCGCAAATTGTGATTTGCAATAATGATCAGCGATTTATGGTGGCCGATCAGGTGCAGGAAATCGGCATAAAAACAGAAATTGTCCTTGAGCCAGTGGCGCGAAATACAGCGCCTGCTATAGTTATTGGCGCTTTAAAAAGCCTTGAGATTTCGCCTGACGCGATCATCGCTGTATTCCCCGCAGATCACTTGGTGCGGAATTCGCATCAATTCAACGAATCCTTGAAGGTTGCAATTGAGGTTGCCCAACAGGGCAAGCTGGTAACTTTTGGTGTTGTGCCTACTCGGCCGGAAACAGGGTACGGCTACATCAAAGGTGAGGAGGAGCAGGGATTGTTGCGTGTCGCGGCATTTGTGGAAAAGCCGAATCTGGAAAAGGCTGAGGAATACATAAGGAGTGGTGATTACTACTGGAACAGCGGGATGTTTGTTTTTCCAGCGAAGAGTCTTATAGAACAAATCGAGTTATACCAGCCCGCCATGTTGCAACATTGCCGCAATGCTTTGGCTAATGGCGTTAAAGATCTGGACTTCTTTCGCCTGAATCAGGATGAGTTTGCGAAATGCGCAAATCTATCCATTGATTACGCTGTTATGGAGAAAACTTCCGAAGCGTACATGGTGCCATTTACCGCCCAGTGGAGTGATGTGGGCAGTTGGCAGGCGCTGTGGGAAGTTGGTGACAAAGACACTAATGAAAATGTCTTTTTTGGCGATGTGATCGCCGAAGGCAGTCAAGGCTGTTACGTCAGTTGCGAAGGCAGGCTAGTTGCACTGGTCGGCGTAAGAGATTTGGTTGTCGTTGAAACGGCCGATAGCGTCCTGGTTGTCCATAAAGACAGCTCCCAGGATGTAAAAAAGATTGTCGACTCATTAAAAGCCGGAAGCCGAAGTGAATACCTCTCGCATAGAGAGGTTCATCGCCCTTGGGGCAGTTATGACTTGGTCGATACGGGTAATCGCTATCAGGTCAAACGTATTACCGTAAAACCCGGAGCGTCTTTGTCACTGCAGATGCACCATCATCGCGCAGAGCATTGGGTCGTGGTGGCAGGAACAGCGCAAATACAAAAAGGCGATCAAAAGCAGATCCTCACGGAAAACCAGTCTGCTTATATCCCCTTGGGTGAAAAACACCGTCTGTCCAATCCTGGTTTGGTTCCGCTTCACTTAATAGAAGTTGCCAGCGGTACTTATCTGGCAGAAGACGACATAGTTCGTTTTGAAGATGGATACGGGCGTCCCTGTTCCGGTAGATGAAGTAGCGGTGTCTTTAGGTTGTCTTGGAGGCGCCGGTTGGCGCCTTATCATTTTGGTTATCAAAATGCCAAAATTTATGGGATTAATGAACTTTTACTATCAACGCGCGTATAATCCACCGCAATTCATTGGGGGCTTCAGCTTGGGAGCAAATGCATGGAATTAGGACTTGCAGTGTTGCTTGTAGCGTTTTTGATCACATTTGGTATGGTCAAGATCCTTCAGCCTTTGGCATATCTCATCGAGCTTGTTGACAAACCCGGCGGACGAAAACAGCACGATGGGGTTATCCCCCTCATCGGCGGTATTGCTGTTTTTGCTGGCATTTTTTTAACCGCATATATTTTTATGGAACAGCCGACATTCATACGATTGTTTATGGTGGGTGGTGGCTTTATGGTCTTCATTGGAGCTGTTGATGACCGTTATGACCTCAGCCCCAGACTGAGGCTTGTTGGCCAAGTTCTTGTTGCTTCTATTTTCGTCTACGGCCTCGATATCTATCTGGCCAATTTCGGCAATCTTCTTAACATGGGAGATATTCAGGTAGGTTGGTTCGGTTATCTTCTAGCGATTCTTTCTCTTGTAGGGGTGGTTAATGCCTTTAACATGCTAGACGGCATTGATGGGCTTATTGGTTCTTTTGGGCTTATCTCTTTCTTGGGACTAGCCTATTTGTTCGGTAATGGAGGACAGGCTGATCTAGCGCTCCTCGCAACGTTATTTGTCGGCGCGGTATCCGCCTTCCTAATCTTTAACATCTGGGGAAAACCCAGCAAGCAAAGAAAGATAAATAAAATCTTTATGGGCGATGCTGGCAGCATGTTTTTGGGACTGGCCTTAGGTGTATTGCTGATATACGGTTCCCAGGCTGAAGTAGCCGCATTTGATCCTGTGATTGCTATTTGGTTTGTCTTGTTGCCCATGACTGACATGTTCACTCTGATGTACCGACGTATTCGACGCGGTAAATCCCCTGTGGCCCCTGATAGAACCCACATTCATCACATCCTTATTCGTGCCGGCTTTAAGCCTTGGCAGACGCTTTACATCCTTGTGTTAGTGCAAGCAGTTTTGGTTTTGTTTGGTGTAACGGCGAGTGTTTACAGCT
>Ga0065721_10050508_pt1 | contig 19615 bp, 22 predicted proteins | sample Mesricmetagenome_FD_59108 | JGI IMG/M metagenome (GOLD analysis project Ga0065721, IMG submission 59108) | Mesophilic microbial community from rice straw/compost enrichment Sample: eDNA_1 v2 (version 2) | ecosystem: Engineered > Solid waste > Grass > Composting > Bioreactor | place: USA: Davis... | reverse complement strand
GCGCCCTGGCCTCGGCGGGTTTGCGGTCGGAATAGACGGTGAAATTCTGCGAGGTGAATTCCTGCCACTCGCTGGATTTCGCGCTTGCACCCACCGCCAGAGCAGCGGTGAGCAGCAACAGAAGTTGGCCTAGGAATTTTGCGCGATAGATGGATCGCCTCATCAGTCCCCGCGTCCAGTGAATTTGCAAAAAACGGGGATTGTACCCGGGTCCGGGTATCGGCGGTCAAATCAGCCTATTGCAATATACGCCAGCGGATCTTCGGCTCCAGGTTCAGCGAACCTTCCTCCTCGAGAGTGGCATATTGCTTGGCCTCAGGGCTGAGCAGCACGACTGTAGGTTTTTCAAACAGCGGGCGGCGCACAAAAGCCAATTGCCAGCCGAAATCCTGCAGCTGATCCAGACTCTGCAATTGCATGGGGGTCAGGTACTGACCGAGTTCTGCGGGAATCGCGTCCTGGGTTCCGCGCTTGTCCAGATTCTGATACGCCCTGTCATCTATGGTTTCGACAACCTTTACATCACTTGGCATGGTTATCACGATCGACCACCTCCACCACTGCTCCCCATTGGTCATGAGTAAAGCTTTGACCAGACTATAAGTATTGTCAAAATGCACAAAAGCGTGCAAAAACGCACTTTATTTCCGGCCGATGATCTGGCTGGAATTTTGTGCGGTCGGCCGCAGAAAAAGGTATTAAAACCTTATTTTTGCCGCCACTTATAAAATCCGGAATTCAAGCCACCGCATTTACATAACAAATTAAACTTTCACAGAGCGAAAATTTTCGGCTCACAGCTTATCGCGGCATTATGTCCAGCACCTTGATAAAGCACTGTGCGAGGTTTTCGGCACGATTATGGTCAACAACGCAGGCAACGTCATGATCATCAAAAGTGCAACCGTGGTCGCCAACCGCACCGTATTGCCATCGCACATTCAAATTCAATAAATCCATTCCATAAATGCGCTGCTCATCCAAAGCCTGATATTGCGGACGCGGATCCTGTTGCAGCACTTCGCGAATGAGGTCCTGCAAATGATCCGGCGCCACTGCGGCTTCCGCTGCCGGCGGCACATAGGACCTGCAAAAGTCCTCGGCCTGCGCACTGAAGATGACTGAATGCAAGATCGGCGCCACTGGCGCTATGGCGTTGCAGGCGGTGGGAATCTGGTCGGCGTAGGGCACATAGGGTTTGATATCCAATACTGGCGTGCCATCGAGCAAATCCACGCCGGCGATGTTGAGACAAGTCCCCTGCTCGCTGCGCTCGATACTGCGCAGCGCCACCACGGACAATCCCAGTGCGTTGGGCCTGTTGGGCGAGCGACTGGCAAATACACCCAGCTTTTTGTTGCCTCCCAAACGCGGTGGTCGCACTTTGGGCTGCCACTGCGTATGTACCTGATGAAAAATAAATTGCACCCAGATATGGCTGCACTGCTCCAGTCCGGCAAAAGCCTCGGGATCGGAAAATTCCCTCAGCAGCACTATGCGCGCACGCGCACTGGGCGCCAGACCCGGCTGCCGCGGTATGCCGAATTTTTCCTTGAAACAGGATTGCACCACGCCTATGGGGCGCAGTGTGAAAGACATGGAATCCGGGATTTCCGCCATTTCAAACGAGGCTTCTGGAGGCGTAATGCACCGCCAGCACAATCCACATGGCCAGGAGCGTCAGCGCACCCGCCATAAATGCCAGCATGCGATGGAGGACATTGTTGTAGGTCATGTGGATCAGCGTGTGTATGGCCCGGAACAGCACAAACGCCCACGCCAGTGTCAGCAAAACCACAGATTGTTGCTGTTGCAACAGCATGGCTGTCAAACAGGCCACATAGAACAACACCGGCAATTCGAACAGGTTGATGAAGTGACGTGCGCCGGCTTGCAGATGTTCCGGCACCTGTGCTCCTTCAAACACGCGAAAATAGCGCACGGAGATCTGGCGCGAACGCAGAGCGCGCATGCGCCAGATAAAATTGGTCAGCAGTACTGCGAAGGTGAGCAGCACCAGGGCGAACATGGGATAGAACATAGGCTTTCCTCAGGTTGAACGGCGCCGTCGAAACTTCAGCCCGCCGGATGATCCATTACTTGGGCTGCTTCCTTGTGTGGAGCAATTTATCGCGCGTCTCCTGTTTTTTGCGCTCGCTCTTGCGCAGCAGAACATAGGTGGCGCCGGGGCCGCCGTGCATCTTCTGCGCGGAGTGGAACGCCAGCACCGCTTCCATCTGCGGCAGCCAATGGGCCACATAACTTTTCAGCAGTGCCGGCTGTTCGCGCTGTTCACCCTTGCCGTGCATGATCAAAGCGGTGCGCACATCCTGCTCCAAACAATCCTGCACAAATTGGTAGACCTCGCGCCGCGCCTGGTCCGCAGTCATTTTATGCAGATCGAGACGCGCCTCCACCGCATATTTTCCCTGACGCAGATTGCGGAATACTCCGTGTTGCACACCTGGGCGGCGAAAACTCAGTTCCGCCAGTGGCTCCACCATTTCCACAGGTTCACCTGCCAGGGGATCTGTCGCCTGAGCCACTTCACTCTGCGCAGCCTCGCGGCGCAGCGCCAGCGTCTGGGCATCGTTCGAGGATTTATTGAGCGTTACGCGTTTTTCTTTTTTGATCGGAGTAACGTCGTCGCCCAGTAGCGATTGGAATTGATCTTTGTCGGACATGAAAAAGACCTCTTGACACCCTCTCCACTGAGGAGAGGGACTGGAGAGAGGGCTGAATTAAGTGACGATCCTGTAACAGGGAATATATTCCTGCGTCGGGATTTTCATACGCTTCTGCGCCACAAACGAACGCAGCAGTGCATCGAGCGGACCTATGACATCTTTCTCGCCGTGAATTTCATAGGGGCCCTTTTCCGCCACTGCGCGTATGCCGTGCTCCTTCACGTTGCCGTCGACTATGCCGGAAAACGCCTTGCGCAGATTGGCCGCCAGATCGTGGGGCGCCTGTTGGCGATGCAGTTCCAATTGACGCATGTTGTCGTGGGTCGGTCTGAATGGCTTTTGAAAATCGTCCGCGACCTTCAGCACCCAGTTGAAGTAGTAGGCGTCCTGCACCTGACGGCGAAAGGTTTGGACCTCCGCCATTTTCTCTTTCATATAAATCGCCACAGCCGCAGGATCGTCGATGATGATTTTATAAAGCGACTGAGCCTGGGGTCCGACGGTTGCGCCTATGAATTCGTTGATCTGACGGAAATAGGCTTCGGCGGAGCGCGGACCGGTAAATACCAGCGGCAAAGGCACGCGGGCGTTTTCCGGATTGAGCAGAATGCCCAGGATATAGAGAATTTCCTCCGCCGTGCCTGCGCCACCGGGAAACACCACTATGCCGTGTCCGGTGCGCACGAAGGCTTCCAGACGTTTTTCTATGTCCGGCATGATCACCAGTTGATTGACTATGGGATTGGGGGATTCGGCAGCGATGATGCCGGGCTCGGTGATGCCGAGATAACGCCCCTCACGGCGCTGTTTGGCGTGGGCGATGGTCGCACCCTTCATGGGGCCTTTCATGGCGCCGGGACCGCAGCCGGTGCAAATGTCCATGCTGCGCAATCCCAGTTCATAGCCGACTTTTTTGGTGTACTGGTATTCCTCTTCGCCGATGCTGTGACCGCCCCAGCAGACCACCAGATTGATCTCGTTGTTGTGCTTGAGCACACCGGCGTTGCGCACTATGTGAAATACACCGTTGGTGATGCCGGCTGAGGTGTTGAAATCTATATCGCGGTTTTCCTTCAGCTCATTGTCGATGTACACCAGATCGCGCAGTACGGCGAACAAATGCTCTTTGATCCCTTTGATCATTTCGCCATCGACGAATGCGTTGGCGGGAGCGTTGTGGATTTCCAGTTTGATGCCGCGCTCCTGGGCTATGACGCGGATGGAGAAATCCTTGTAGGCTTCGAGAATTTCGCTGGTGTTGTCGGTTTTTTCGCCGGTATTGAGTACCGCGAGAGAGCAGCGGCGGAAGTTTTCATAGAGTTTGGTATCGCTCGCCTGGGCCAGGCGGGACACTTCCACCTGGGAGAGCACATTCAGACTGTGCTCGGGCGTAATACGGGCCAGTTTCACTTTTTCCATCGAAAGTCCTTAGCAGCAAATATCAGCCGCATTCGTTGTAATCGTCTTTTAATTTATAGCCAGTTCCCGTGCGGAAATCGAAGTTTTCCCAAACAAAAACGCGAGCCGGGGCTCGCGTTTCGAAGATCCTGAGCAGCGTGCGATCAATGCACGTGGCCGTGGTCGATCTCCTCGGGCGTGGCTGCGCGCACGCTTTCGATCTGCACGTCGAAGTTCAGTACCTTGCCGGCCAGGGCGTGGTTGGCGTCTATGGTAATGCCGTCATCCGCCACATCTTTCACCACTACCACCTGCACCTGCCCCTGGGGACCGCGGGCGTGGAACTCCATACCCACTTCAATTTCATCCACGCCAGTGAAGGCTGCGCGCGGCAGGGTTTGGATCAGATCCACATCGATTTCGCCGTAGCCGTCCGCCGGCTCCACACGCACTTGTTTCTGAGTGCCGGCTTCCAAACCGGTGAGTTCGCGCTCCAAACCGGGAATGATGTTGCCAGCGCCGTGCAGATACTTCAGGGGATCACTGCCGCGGGAGGAATCGATCACTTTGCCCTCTTCGTCTGTCAGGGTGTAGTGGATGGAAACCACACAGTCATTTGCCACTTTCACTTTTGTCTCCTCCCCAAACCCTGTCGGCCCGGGCGTCGATTGATAAAAACGGGCACCCTACTGAAGTTGCCCGTTGAAGTAAAGCACGGAGACCGGGGTTAAACCTGCTGGCGTCGCGCGATGAGATCCGTCACCACGGAAGGATCTGCCAGTGTGGAGGTATCGCCCAGGGAGTCCACCTCACCGGAGGCAATCTTGCGCAGTATGCGGCGCATGATTTTGCCGGAGCGGGTTTTCGGCAGACTCGGGGCCCACTGGATCACGTCCGGCTTGGCGATGGGGCCTATCTCTTCGGCGCACAGTGCCAGCAGCTCCTTGCGCAGGACATCGCTGGGTTCCACACCCGCCATGAGGGTGACATAGGCGTATATGCCCTGACCCTTGATGTCGTGGGGATAGCCCACCACCGCCGCCTCGGCCACAGCCGGGTGCAGCACCAGGGCGCTCTCCACTTCGGCTGTGCCCATGCGGTGGCCGCTCACGTTCAGCACGTCGTCCACCCGACCAGTGATCCAGTAGTAGCCGTCGGCGTCGCGTCGGGCGCCGTCGCCGGTGAAGTAATAACCCGGATAGGTGGAGAAGTAGGTCTGCACCATACGCTCATGGTCGCCATAGACGGTGCGCAACTGGCTGGGCCAGGAGGCTTTGATGACCAGATTGCCCTCCCCCGGACCTTCGATCTCTTTGCCGTCGTTGTCCAGCAGCGCTGGTTCCACACCGAAAAACGGCAAGGTGGCGGAGCCGGGCTTGAGGTCGGTGGCGCCCGGCAAGGGGGTGATCATGTGGGCGCCGGTTTCGGTCTGCCACCAGGTGTCGACTATGGGGCAGCGGCCTTCGCCCACCACCCGGTGATACCACTCCCAGGCCTCGGGGTTGATGGGTTCACCCACGCTGCCCAGCAGGCGCAGGGATTCGCGGGTGGCGTTCTGCACATGGGAATCCCCCAGTCCCATAAGGGCGCGGATGGCGGTGGGCGCGGTGTAGAAGATGCTGACCTGATGCTTATCGATCACCTGCCAGAAGCGGCCGGCGTCGGGATAGGTGGGCACCCCTTCGAAGATCAGCGAGGTGGCGCCGTTGGCCAATGGGCCATAGACGATATAGCTGTGCCCCGTCACCCAGCCCACGTCGGCGGTACACCAGTAGATCTCGCCGTCCTTGTAGTCGAAGACGTATTTGTGGGTCATGGCGGCCTGAAGCAGATAGCCGCCAGTGGTGTGCAGCACACCCTTGGGTTTGCCGGTGGAGCCGGAGGTATAGAGGATGAACAGCGGGTCCTCGGCATCCATGGGCTCAGCCGGGCACTCGTCCGGCACTTCCTCCACAGCGGCGTGGTACCAGATGTCGCGGCTCTCATCCCAGGCCACATCGCCACCAGTGCGGCGCACCACCAGCACTGTGGTCACATTGGGACACTGGGCCACGGCCTTGTCGGCGTTCTTCTTCAGGGGCACGCTCTTGCCGCCGCGCACCCCCTCATCTGCGGTGATCAGCACCTGGCAGTCGGAGTCGATCAGACGGTCCTTCAGCGCCTCGGGAGAAAAGCCCCCGAACACCACGGAATGTATGGCGCCTATGCGGGCACAGGCCAGCATGGCGTAGGCCGCCTCCGGAATCATGGGCATATAGATACAGACGCGGTCGCCCTTTTTGACGCCGCGCTTTTTCAGCACATTGGCCAGGCGGCAAACGTGCAGGTGCAGTTCCTTATAGGTGATGGTGGCGTCTTGGGACGGATCGTCGCCCTCCCAGATAAAGGCCACCTGATCACCTCTGTCCTTCAGGTGGCGGTCGATGCAGTTGGTGGTGACATTGAGCTTGCCGTCGCGAAACCAGGTGGCCGTTCCCTTGTGGAAATCGAATTCCCGCACCTGGGTCCATTTCTGGTCCCAAGTGAGAAATTGCTCAGCGGCGCGCGCCCAGAAAACGTCCGGTTGCTGAATGGACTCCTGATAAAGGGCTTTGTACTGCTCAGCGTTGATGTGAGATGTCTGTGCCAGGGATTGCTTAACAGGATAGATATGCAGCTCGGACATGAAGCACCTTTTTGAATTATTAGAATGAATGACCGGAGCATCTTAGCCGAAACCTTCGCTTCGGTTTAAGGCCCCAGTCAGAGATTCACAAAAAGATGAGATCCGGACTTGCAGGGATAGTTCTAAGAGGCGGCCGCCCAGGGGACGGCCGGAGGGGTCAGGCGACCTGGACGGGGATGGTGTTGGAGGTGCGTTCCACCTTGTTGCGCTCGCCCAGATAGACCAGCTTGGGCTTGAAGTTATCGGCCTCGGCGGCGGTGAACTGGCCGTAGGCGGCGATGATGACCCGGTCGCCCACCTGCACCTTGCGGGCGGCGGCACCGTTCATGGAGATGGTGCCGGATCCGGCTTTGGCGAGGATCACGTAGGTGGTGAAGCGCTCGCCGTTGTCGACATTGTAGATGTCGATCTGCTCAAACTCTCTCAGACCAGCAAGCTTCACCAGGTCGCTGTCGATGGCGCAGGAGCCGTCGTACCAGAGCTCCGCCTGGGTGACGCGCGCCATGTGGAGTTTGCCTTTTAACAGAGTGACTTGCATGGTATACCTCGATGATGTAGAGCGCCCGTCAGCCTCGGAGCGCCGCATATTGTAGCGCATGCCTCTCAGTCGAGGGACACCGCCACGTTGTCTATAAGCCGCGCCCCCTGGGTGTACATGGCCCCCAGGACGCGCAATTCCCGGTCGTCGTGGGCGCCGGGTTCCAGTGTGCGGGCGTTGCAGATGGTCACATAATCGGGGCGGAAGCCCGCCGCTTCAATGCGCTGCCGCGCCTGCTGCTCCAGGGCGGCGAAGTCCCGCTCCCCCGCCTTTATGCGCTGCGCCGCCTCCATCAGGGACTCGTACAGCACCTTCACCCGCGGGCGCTCCTCCGGCGTGAGATAACCGTTGCGGGAGCTCATGGCCAGGCCGTCCGTCTCCCGCACTATCTCGCCCGCCTGTATCTCCACAGGGATACACAGGTCCTGCACCATTCTTCGGATGATGGCCAGCTGTTGATAATCCTTAAGACCAAACACCGCCATGTCCGGTTGCACTATGTTGAACAGCTTGGCGACCACCGTGGTCACTCCCTCAAAGTGGCCGGGGCGGCTGGCGCCGCAGAGGATATTGGCCATGGTGGGGACTATGACGCGGGTCTGGGTGTCCATGCCGTTGGGGTAGATTTCCGCCTCTTCCGGGCAGAACAGGTAATCGCAGCCCACGGAGCGCAGCTTGGTGATGTCCGCCTCCAGGGTGCGGGGATATTTGTCCCAGTCCTCGTTGAGGCCGAACTGCAGGCGGTTGACGAATATGCTCGCCACCACCAGATCGCTGCTCTGGCGGGCCTGCTTCACCAGGGCCAGATGGGCGTTGTGCAGATTGCCCATGGTGGGTACGAAGCCTATGCGCTTGCCCTGTTGACGCTGGGTCTGCAGGGTGCGGCGCAGGGACTGGATATGGTGAAAAATCTGCATCAGTCGCTCCCCTGCTGAAAGTATTCGGCCGCCAAATTCTCGAAGCGGGTGTACTTGCCGACGAAAGCCGCCCGGCAGGTACCTATCTCGCCGTTGCGCTGCTTGCCTATGATCAGCTCCGCCACACCTTTGTCGGGGCTCTCCTCGTTGTAGTACTCGTCGCGGTAGATGAACAGAATCACGTCCGCGTCCTGCTCTATGGCACCGGATTCCCGCAGGTCGGAGTTCATGGGGCGCTTGTTGGGGCGGGATTCCACGCCGCGGTTCAGCTGCGACAGACAGATCACCGGACACTGGTATTCCTTGGCCAGGGCCTTCATGGAGCGGGAGATCTCCGAGACCTCCTGGGTGCGCCCCTCGGTGCTGCCCGCCACGTGCATCAGCTGCAGGTAGTCGATCATGATCAGGCCCGGATTGCCGTACTCCCGGGCGATCTTGCGGGTGCGCGCGCGCACCTCGTTGGGGGTCAGACCGGCGGTATCGTCAATGAACAGCAGCTTGTCTTTGAGCTTGCGCGCCGCGGCTTCCAGCTTGGGCCAATCCTCCTCGGTCAGGCGTCCGGTGCGTATATTGCCCTGATCTATGCGGCCCACGGACGACAGCATCCGCATCACCAGCGCGTCCGCGGGCATCTCCAGGCTGAAAATGAGCACCGGCTTGGGCTGGGTCATAAGCGCCGCTTCGACGAAGTTGAGCGCCAGCGCGGTTTTACCCATGGAGGGGCGCGCCGCCAGAATGATCAGTTCCCCAGGCTGCCAGCCGGAGGTCTTGGCGTTGAGATCGGTAAGGCCGGTGGAAACACCTGTAATGTCGCTGTCCGACCGGAACAGCGCATCTATCTTCTCCACCGCGGCCTTGAGCAGGGTGTTCACATCGCTGAAGCCGCCCTCCTTGGGGCGTTCCTCGGCGATCTCCATCACCTTCTTCTCCGCCAGCTGCAGCAGGTCATCCGCGCCCAATGGGCCGGGGTTGTAGCTGGCCTTGGTGATCTCGGTAGCGGCGGCGATCAGCTGGCGCAGGGTGGAGCGCTCGCGCACTATGCGGGCGTAGGCCGGCAGGTTGGCGCTGCCGGCGACACTGCTGGCCAGCTCCGTCAGATAGGCCAGACCGCCCACGGACTGCAGTTCCCCCAGGCGGTTGAGAGACTCGGCCACGGTGATCACATCGATCGGCTGCCCGGCCTCCTGCAGCTGCACCATGACCCCGAATATCTGCCGGTGGCCGGCCTTGTAGAAGTCCCCACGCCCGACGATCTCCGCCACTGAGTCGAAGGCGGATGAGTCCAACATAAGCCCGCCCAGCACCGACTGCTCCGCCTCTATGGAGTGCGGCAATACCGGCTCCTCCGCTGCGGGCGGGCCATCGGCGTAAAGATCACTGTCTTGCATGTCGAAGGGATTCATAGCTGGTCCGAATCAGAGTCGCCCAAAAACAAAAAGGCACCCGGCTCAAGCCGGGTGCCTTATGTTAACCAAGCGTCGACACCGAGTGTGCCGCCTGCGTGGATTATTGCGCTTCTATGACGATCTTCACCGTCTGGACCACATCCACGTGCAGCTGCAGGTCGATGTCGTATTGACCCACTTCACGCAGAGTGCCGGAGGGCAGTTTGACTTCGGCTTTGGCCACTTCCACGCCAGCGGCGGTGATGGCTTCGGCTATGTCGCGGGCGCCGACGGAGCCGAACAGCTTGCCTTCGTCTCCGGCGTTGGCAGTGATGGTCACTACCATTTCAGCCAGTTTGGCAGCGCGGGCTTCCGCTTGCTTTTTGCGCTCACCGGCAGCCGCTTCCAGTTCGGCGCGACGCGCTTCGAACTCAGCGATGTTGGCAGGTGTGGCGGTAATGGCTTTGCCCTGGGGCAACAGATAGTTGCGGCCGTAACCGGCGCGAACCTTGACGCGATCGCCGACGCTGCCTAAACGACCGACTCTTTCAAGCAAAATGACTTCCATTGGGCACCCCTTATTGATGGCTGTCGGAGTAAGGCAGCAGAGCCAGGTAGCGCGCGCGCTTGATGGCTGTGGACAGCTGCCGCTGGTAGCGGGCTTTGGTTCCGGTGATACGGCTGGGCACTATCTTGCCGGTCTCGGAGATGTAAGCCTTCAGGGTTTCGAGATCTTTGTAGTCGATCTCTTTGACGCCTTCGGCGGAAAAACGGCAGAACTTACGACGACGGAAAAAACGGGCCATGACTTACTCCTCCTCATTCTCTAATTCAGCGTCATCTTCAATGCCGTCTTCCAGTTCGGCTTCCGCACGGGCGGCAGCTTCTTCTTGACGGCGCTCAGCGCGCTGTTTGCGTTCGCGGCTTTCTTTCTCCGCTTTCATGATGGCGGATTCGCCGGTCACGGCTTCGTCGGTGCGCACAACCAGATTGCGCAGCACGGCGTCGTTGTAACGGAAGTTGGTGGTCAACTCTTCCAGGGCTTCTTCCGTGCACTCTATGTTCATCAGCACGTAGTGGGCCTTGTGGATCTTGTTGATGGGGTAAGCCAGCTGGCGGCGGCCCCAGTCTTCGAGGCGATGGATCTTGCCGCCGGTACCTGTAACGGTTGAGGAATAACGCTCAACCATGCCGGGCACCTGCTCGGATTGGTCTGGATGAACCAGAAACACGATTTCGTAATGACGCATTGTCGCTCCTTACGGGTTAACAGCCTCCCCCTTAACGGAGTGAGGCAAGGAGATACCGGTACCCGCAGTGGGACCGGCGGTTTTGGGGCGCGCAATTCTATGGGCTGGCCGGGGAAAAAGCAACCGCAACGCACTACCCTCCCCCTCGGGTTTGGCCCGGCGCGCATAATTGCGGCCGCCTCGGCAACCCGCCTACACCGCATGTGCTATAACCAGCGTGACGGGGGACCGCGATTCGCCGATACTTTCGCGCCCACCAAGCTGATAACTCCAATAACAGGCCTCATGCATGTACAAAAGCGCTCTGATAACCGGTGTCACCGGGCAGGACGGATCCTATCTCGCCGAATTTCTGCTGGAAAAAGGTTATATAGTCCACGGCATCAAACGCCGCGCCTCCCTCTTCAATACCGGCCGGGTGGACCACTTTTATCAGGATCCCCATATAGACGACACACGCTTCTTTCTACACTACGGCGACCTGACGGACGCCTCCAACCTGACGCGCATCATCTCGGAAACCCAGCCCAATGAAATCTACAACCTGGGCGCACAGAGCCATGTGGCGGTCTCCTTCGAGGAGCCGGAGTACACCTCCGATGTGAACGCGCTGGGCACTTTGCGCCTGCTGGAGGCCATTAGATTCCTGCGCCTGGAGCGCAAAACCCACTTTTATCAGGCTTCTACCAGCGAGCTGTTCGGCATGGTGAAAGAGACACCGCAAACTGAAAACACTGCATTTTATCCCCGCTCTCCTTATGCGGTATCCAAGCTCTACGCCTACTGGATGACAGTGAATTACAGGGAAGCCTACGGGCTCTACGCCTGTAACGGCATTTTGTTCAACCACGAAAGCGCCAGGCGCGGAGAAACCTTCGTCACCCGCAAAATCACCCGCGGCTTGAGCCGCATAGCCCACGGCCTGGAGCCGTGTCTCTACATGGGCAATATGAATGCCCTGCGCGACTGGGGACACGCCAAAGATTTTGTGGAAATGCAATGGCTGATGCTGCAACAGGATGCGCCGCGCGATTACGTGATCGCCACAGGCGTACAGCACAGCGTGCGGCAATTCATCGAGTTCGCTGCTGCGGAAATCGGCCTGCATCTGGAGTGGCAGGGCAAGGGTCTGGATGAAAAAGGTGTGGTGACCGCCTGCGACAGCCACAAAACACCCGCACTCAAAACCGGCGATGTGATAGTGCGTGTGGATCCGGGCTATTACCGCCCGGCGGAAGTGCAATCCCTGCTGGGAGATGCCAGCCTGGCGCGGGAAAAACTCGGATGGGTACCCAAGTACACACTGGAAGACATAGTGCAGGAAATGATGACCCAGGATTATCAGGAGGCGCGCCGCGAAGCGCTGATGAACAAGATCATCGCCGACGAAAATCAGCAGGCATCCCAGTGAGTATCGAGATCCGACACCAGGACAAACTGCTCGCCATCATTATCCGCAAAGGTGCCATGGCGCCGGGCGTGCATTTTGTCACTCAGGATGAATGTTCCCTGCAATTGGCCACCATGAGCCATCCCGCGGGCAAACCCATACAGCCCCACGTGCACAATGCGGTGGTGCGCACCGTTGCCTTCACCAACGAAGTGCTGGTGATCCAAAAAGGTATTCTGCGCGTGGATTTTTACACCCTCGATAAAGAATATCTGCACAGCCGCCTGTTATACGCCGGCGACACCATTCTGCTCACCGAACATGCCGGTCACGGCTTCGAAGTGATAGAAACGCTGGAAATGCTGGAGATCAAACAGGGGCCTTATGCAGGCGAAGCGGATAAAACCCGTTTTTCATCGCCGCCCGACTTCCATCCTCACATCATTGAATAAACATCATGGCAGAATTCCCAACCGTCCCCGTCAACCAACCTCTGCTCGACGGCAATGAAAAAAAATATTTATTGGAATGCATCGACAGCGGCTGGATTTCCTCCGAGGGGCCTTTTGTAGAACGCTTCGAGCAGGCTTTCGCCAAGCGCGTGGGACGCAGGCACGCCATTGCGGTCGCCAACGGCTCTCTGGCCCTGGATGCCGCAGTGGCGGCGCTCAGACTGGGGCCGGACGATGAAGTGATCATGCCGAGCTTCACCATTATTTCCTGTGCGGCGGCGGTGGTGCGTGCCGGAGCCGTACCTGTGCTGGTGGACAGTGATCCGCAGACCTGGAATATGGACGTGACACAGATCGCCGCCAAAATCACACCGCGCACCCGCGCCATAATGGCGGTGCATATTTACGGTTTGCCGGTGGATATGGCGCCGGTGCTGACGCTGGCGCAACGACATGGTCTGGCGGTGATCGAAGATGCGGCGCAAATGCACGGGCAGACTTGCCGCAATCAGCCCTGCGGCAGTTTTGGCAATATCAGCACTTTCAGCTTTTATCCAAACAAACATGTCACCACCGGAGAAGGCGGCATGCTGGTCACAGATGACGATCAGCTCGCCGAGCGCTGTCGCAGTCTGCGCAATTTATGCTTTCAACCCCAGCAGCGCTTTTTACATGAGGAACTCGGCTGGAATATGCGCATGACCAACCTGCAGGCCGCAGTGGGGCTGGCGCAACTGGAGCGGCTGGATGAATTCGTCGTGCGCAAGCGCCGCATGGGGCAGGCGTATCAACAACAACTGCAAAACCTGCCGCAGGTACAACTCCCATTGGCGCACACGGAATACGCCGACAATATCTATTGGGTATTTGGCCTAGTAGCCGATCCATCCCTGGGCAATGCGCGCTTTTTGATGCAGCAGCTGCAGCAGCAGGGCATCGGAACCCGTCCGTTTTTCTGGCCCATGCACCAACAGCCGGTACTGCAACGCATGGGGTTGTTCGATGGCGAAAAATATCCCGTGGCCGAGCATCTCGCACGCCAGGGTTTTTACCTGCCGAGCGGCATGGCCCTGGATGAGCAGCAGATCATCGCCAGCGCAGCGGCTTTGCGCCGCATCATCTCTTCTTCAACCGGGCATACTTCATGAGCGTATTTGGCCGTTATTCCAGTTATTACGATCTGCTGTACAAGGACAAAAATTATTCCGGCGAAGCGCAATTTGTGCGGGAGCTGCTGGAGACATTCGCGCCCGGCGCCCACCATCTGCTGGATCTGGGCTGCGGCAGCGGCGGACACGCATTTGAACTGGCGCGCCAGGGGTTTTCCCTGCACTGCGTGGATTTAAGCCGCGACATGCTGGCGGAGGCGAAGCGGCAACTGGCGCAGCAACCGGCGGATATCCAGTCGCGTTTGCGTTTTTCCCAGGGCGATATACGCCAATTCGAGCTGGGGCGGCAATTCGATTGCGCCATCTCCTTGTTCCATGTGATCAGTTATCTGCCCACGCTTGGGGATATACGCCAGACCTTCCAGCGCGTGCATGATCATTTGCGCCCCGGCGGTGTTTTTCTCTTCGATGTCTGGTATGCGCCCGCGGTCCTGACCGAGCGGCCGGAGGTGCGCGTCAAGCGCATGGCCAATGCCGAAATTTCCGTCACGCGCATCGCCGAGCCTGTCTGGCATCCCAACGAATGCTGGGTGGATGTGTGCTACAAGGTGTTTATCCGCGATCTCAAAACGGATCAGATAGAAGAATTGGAAACAGAAGTGCACCGCATGCGCTATTTGTCTCTGCCGGAAATCACCTTATTGGCAGAAATGTGCAAGCTGGAAGTGGTGCATACGGGTGAATGGATGACGCAAAATCCCCCCAGCGAAAAAACCTGGGGTGTATGTTTTGTCTTGAAAAAGGCGGCCCGGTCCTGAGCCGCCATCACGCCTGCAGCGACATCAAACCTATGCCCGCCGCCACCAGCGCCGTGCCCAGCAATTTTGCGGTGGAGACCGGCTCCTTGAATAACCACACCCCGGCAATCAATACCAGGATATAGGTCAATCCCGACAGGGGCACCGCATAACTCAAATCCAACTTCGCCAAAGCGAACAACCAGATCACCGCACCTGCGCCGAAGCAGACAAAGCCCAGAATGATGATGGGATTAAACAGCACAACTGCTAGCGTGGTGAGCAAGTTGTCCGAGGAATTGAATGAAATATGGTTCATGCCATATTTGAAGGTGATCTGCCCCACCGCGGTGAGCACACAGGACAACAATACCAGCATCAAACTCTGCATATGCGAATCCTACTGCTGACCGTAGGCGCCGCGCTGGTGCCACATGGTGCGCAGATATTTATGTCCGCGCTGAAAAAATCCCCATACGTTGGTGGCGGTTTTGGATTCGCCGCGCTCCCGCGGAGTGAGAATATAGGGTACTTCCACGACACTGGCACCGCGCTGTTTGATCAGATAGCAAATCAGGTTGATGAAATACTCGCCGTAATCGCCGCGCAAACGATAGTCATCCAATGCTTCGCGCTTCAAAACGATAAAGCCGCTGGACCAGTCGCGGAAGCCGCAACCGAGAAACCAGCCGCCGAGAATGCTGAGCACCTTGCTCAAGAACAATTGAAACGTCAGCAGCGGTGTCACAGCGCGGGCATCGCCGCCGCCGCGCACATAGCGCGATCCCACCGCCACATCCGCGCCAGATTCAATGGCCTCCAGCAATGCGGGAACGCGCGCCGGCGGCATGGAGAGATCCACATCCATCCACATCAGCAGTCGTCCGCGGGCGTGTTCGATCCCGGCATTGAGCGCACTGGTCAGACCGCGCTCGTAAATGCGGCGCACCAGAACCACCTGCGAATGCTTGCGCGCATATTCATCCACCAGACGCCAGGTGCCATCGGGGGAATTGTCATCCACCACTATGGCTTCATAGGGCACTGGGATATGGCGCTCCAGCTCGTCCAGCAACAAAAGGATGTTCTCACTTTCGTTATAGGTGGGCAGAATGATGCTGAGTTCTACACCGGCATTAGTGGTCATGGGAATCAGGCTCTGGCAAAGAAAAATGGAACGGAGTTCTGTCGATCCCTAACCTTTGTCTATACATCCATCGATTGTCATCAAAGAAAAGATAATTAATGGCCAGCCCGCTATCCCCTGGATAATAGGGCATCTCCACTACCACCCTGTGAACACCGGGCTCGATGGAGGTCATAGCTACCTGCGCACGGAAATAGTCCGTGCCTGTAGCATTCATGATCATTTCCCCATTCATAAAGATTTTGACCGGCCAACTGCTGAAAACTTCCCATAAAACCCTGTTCACTTGCCGATCCACATGCATATCGGTCTCGAATTTCAACATACCACTGCGCCGCAGCTGCATGTCCCCGTGTTCCGAGGAGAGCGGCAGTGTTTTGCTGAAGGGGAAATAGAGTGACGGCAGCTGGGCAGTGCTTGTCCGATCCGGATGCTCGGCATCTGTGTGCACCGCCTTTATCCGCGCGTCTCCCACAGGGTTCAGCCAATAGGCCGTAGCACTGCCCGCTCCCCAAAGAGCCACAAGCAGCGCCGCAAACTGCGGCACTATGCGCTTCATTTTCGCACCGCTTCGCAATAGCAGACGCAGTGCATTAAATCCCAGAAGATAAAAAGCAAAAATAATGGAGTAGGTATAGCGCGGCTCACCGGTGAACAGATAGCTGACCACCATGGTGATACCAATCAATGACAACAACAGGGCCGCCAGGGGCCGTTGGGATTTGCTGAGACTGGGCCAGAGCCAGATATAGAGGACGGTGCTTAAGAATAGTACGAATTTGAATTTGTCCCACAGCGGCCGGAAAAACTTGAAGCCCGGTGCGTCAAAACGGGTGGGAAACATATCCGTAAAAAATAGATGTTTGACATGCTCAACATTTTTGAGCAGGCGCGCCGGGTCATGCTTCAGATGCTGCCAACCCAGATCAAAATAATAATCCTGCTGATAGTAGGGCACAGTGGAGCGGAAGGCGCCCTGCTCCGGCTTCCACGAGAGCGCCGGCACTATGACGAAGTTATGCCACCCGTCGTAATTGGTGTCGACGCGATAGTAGCGGGAGTTGGCAATAAAAAAATCCAGGCCGCCATTGGCGGAAAGTCCCCTCACCTTGCCATTGGAGATGCGCGACACCTCCGCCATGGCACATAGGATCAGCAGAAAAAACACACCGGAAAACACCGCGGCGCGGGAAATAAATGTCCAGGTGAATTGGTGGCGTACCAAAAGTGCTATGACAAATGCCAGTCCATAGGGCGCTATGGAGGGGCGCGCGGCCGCCGCTATGGCAAAGATGGCCGCCGCCGCTATAAGCGCCTGCCAGGACTTGCGGCAGTACAGTAAAGCTATGGCCACCACCAGCAGAGGGGCGGAGAAATTGTCCGACAGCAGGAAAGCGTTGAAATACCAAGCCGGAAATCCCAGGGCGTAGACAGCGGTGGTGGCGACGGCCCACGCCCCTGACTGTTCGAACCAACGCACCGCCATGCGATGCACCGCGTAAACCGAGACGGAATACAACAGGATGTTCATCACCAGTACGGTTTCCAGGCGTATCAGTGAGTTCAATCCCAGCCAGCGGCAGACGCGGAAGAATTCGGCCAGATAAATGTGGTAGATGGGAGGCCAGGCCATGAACTGGGTCTCCCGGAAGCTCTGGCCCTGCAAACGCTCCATGGCCCGGTTCCAATAGCCGAGCATGTCGTTGAACATAAATTGTTCGTAAGGGGCCAGATAAAAGACATAGGCCATAAGAGACAGGCAGGACAGCGCCGCAATGGCAACTGCACAGGCCCTGCTTCTCAAGAGTGAACACCAATCCATCGTCAGCAATGATTGGGTTGTAGGTCCAACAGGATGTGTCGCAGTCCTGTCCATCAGCAACCTTTATATGTATTTGATTATTGTTGTTATGTGGTTATAAGGCTCCCAATGGCGCCTAATAAAACATAGCTGTACGCCCCGATCCGGGGCAAGAGAGCGCCATATATTTCTACAGTTACGTGCGCAAGGTCACATATACCCTATCGACATCTCCGCAAGCCGCCACACTCCTGTACCAGCCCCCCACCCTAACGAGAGGCAGATAACGGTTTTGGCGCCGACGGGCGGCGAGAATGCGCCGCCTGTCGGGTGGCATATAACTCTTGATGATCGATTTCACTCCAAATGGCGCGTTTTACCTTTATCTTCTAGACTCAATTTCATCGGATCCTTGGGGGGATCAAGGGGTTTGCCATGCAGCAGAAAAAGAAGAACAACCTCATTCTGATCATAGATACGGATACCCAGGCGCTGCGGCAAACCGGTGAGCTGCTGCGCGAATTGGGCGACGTGATCTTCGCCACCGCCGCCAAAGCTGGACAGTTCATGGCCTACGAGCGCAAACCCGACTTGATCCTCTGCGCCGCCTCCCTCGGGGATGTCAGCGGCGTGGATATGTGCAAACACTTCAAAAGCACCCGCGAAACCAAAGACGCCGCACTAGTGCTGCTGGCGGAGCGCCATGACGATCAACAGGAACTGGCGGCTCTGGAAGCCGGCGCGGTGGATTACATAGCCCGCCCCTTCAACCCCCAGGTGCTGCAGGCGCGGGTCAGAACCCATCTGGCGCTGTCGCGTCAACAGAATCTGCTGCAGCTGCTGGCGGACAAAGACGGTTTGACCGAAGTCTACAATCGCCGCTATTTCGAGAATCAAGCGCGGGTGGAACTCAAGCGCCACTATCGCCAACAGCAGGCGCTCACCCTGGCGTTGCTGGATATAGACCACTTCAAGTCCTATAACGATGCCTACGGCCACCTGCAGGGCGACATATGCTTGCGGGAAGTGGCTCAGGCCATAGATGCCCATTCGCGCCGTCCGGGGGAGTTCGTCGCCCGCTACGGCGGCGAGGAATTCGCTGTGGTGTTGCCCAATACCAACACCCATAACGCCCGCAAATACGGCCGTTGGATCTGCGAGCAGATATTGTCCCTGGCCATTCCCCATGCGCGCTCAACCACCCTGCCCTTTATCACCATCAGCGCCGGTATAGCCACGGTAGTGCCGAGCGCCGGCACCACACTGGAAAATCTGATAGCCACTGCAGACTCCGCGCTCTATCTGGCAAAAGCGTCGGGCCGCAACCAATTCAAAGTAGCCACCATCACCCGAGAATCCATAGAAGAAGCGGGCTGAACCGCCGGAATCCCTATGAACCACAAAGACCTGCTGCAAACCACCTCTATCTTTGATCCGAGCAAGCTGGAAGAGCACATAGCCCGCAGCGAATCCCGGGCCCTGGCCATTCTGGACATAGTGGAGCGACTGGTGGCGGCAGGGCCGGCCCCCATTGTCGAGGCCCGCGCCGCCATTGAGCGCGACCAGCACCACCAGGCGGCCCACATGCTGCACACCTTGGTCGGCAGCATTGCCAACCTGGGCGGACGACGGGTGTGCGAGGTGGCCAGCGAGCTGGAGCAGATGCTGGATCAGGAGGTCCACGCCGCCGCCATCCCCGAAATGCTCAACTGCCTGGAGCGCGAATTCGGCCACTTTCTCAAGAGTGCTACCAACTGGCTGCAGACGCGCAAGCGCGCGCTCAATGTGAATCTCCAGCGACCGGCGGCCTGGGAGTTGCGCCTGCAGGAGCTGCGGGACTGTCTGGCGGAAAACAATCTCAAGGCCTTCGATCTGTTCGACGAACTCCAGCAGCAATTACAGCGCCAGATGCCGGAGGCGGAATTCCTCGACTTCCGCACAGCGATGCAGACCCTGGATTTCGGCAGCGCCCTGCACTGCATTCAGAGCTGCACTTCCTCTCGCGGATCCGCCGCCTCCTGACCTGCCGCGGCCACGGCTGCGCCCTGCAACTTCAGCGCCCCTGCAATCTCTGCCCCG
>Ga0065721_10050509_pt1 | contig 19622 bp, 18 predicted proteins | sample Mesricmetagenome_FD_59108 | JGI IMG/M metagenome (GOLD analysis project Ga0065721, IMG submission 59108) | Mesophilic microbial community from rice straw/compost enrichment Sample: eDNA_1 v2 (version 2) | ecosystem: Engineered > Solid waste > Grass > Composting > Bioreactor | place: USA: Davis... | reverse complement strand
TAATGCCCATCAGGATGGCGCCCGGCAGCAAGGCGAGACCGGATTTCATCGGGGTCAAGCCCAGGATGTTCTGCATGTAGATCGGAGTCAGGATCATCCCGGCATACATGGCCATCGTGACCAGAATGTTGATGACGGTCGTGAGCGAATACATGTCGTACTTGAATACGCGGAATTCGAGCAGCGGAACCTTGTTGAACAGTTCCTTGACAATGAACAGAATAAGCGCGACCGCGCCCACGCCGAGGCTTACGATAACCTCCGCGCTGTCCCAGCCGCCATTGCCGGCTTCGCTGAAGCCGTACAGCAGGCCGCCGAAGCCGATCGTCGACAGAATGACGCCGAGCTTATTCAGCTTAGGCATGGTGAGCTCGTTGACGTTCTGCATAAACTTAAGTCCGAACAGGAGAGCGATAATGGCAAGAGGCATGATGATGTAGAACAGAACATGCCACGAATAATGCTGAACGATCCATCCCGACAGCGTAGGGCCGACGGCCGGGGCGAAGATCATCGCGACGCCCATCATCCCCATCGCCTTGCCGCGTTCTTCCACCTTGAAGATCGTCAGGACGACGATCGACATCAGCGGCATCATGATGCCCGCGCCTGCCGCTTGGATGACGCGTCCGACCATCAAGACTTCGAAATTGCCCGCGAAGGCGCAAAATACGGTTCCTATCAAGAATAATAGCATGGCCGTATTGAACAGCTGTCTCGTGGAAAACCGGCCGATAAAATAAGCGCTAAGCGGAATCAACACGCCGTTGACGAGCATGAAGCCGGTCGTCAGCCATTGGGCGGTGTTCGTGGTAATATCCAGATCGGCCATGATCTTGGGCAGCGCCACATTCAGGAGCGTCTGGTTCAGAAGGGTAACGAATGCCCCGAGAATAATGGCCACCATAATGGGGCCGCGTTTTAATTTTGCTACTGCTTGACTCATGGGTTAACCTCACTCCGTTATGTCTTTTTTCTCTAGCAGATCTACAATTTTCTTGTGAGTCTCCATCATTTGCTTGGCTTCAGCCTCATTCAATTGCATTAAAGGCAGCAGCATTTGCTCCCTTCTTTCATTGGCCTTGCGCCATAACTCCTCCCCTTTGGATGTCATCTTCAACATCACGGACCGGCGATCCCGTTCCCCGCGCTCTCGTGTGATGATATCCAGTTTGACCAACCGATCCACGATGCCGCTGGTCGCGCTGTTTCCGATGAACAAACATTCCGCGAGCTCGGACAAGCGAATCTCCGGGGTTTTCTTCACGAATTTCAGCACCATAAACTGGATCGGCGTGAGACCCAGCTCCTCAGAGCCTTTCCAGATGGCATGATGCATCGATTGGTTTACCGCTCGAAACGATAGGAAAAGATCCGAGATCAGATTGCTATCCATTCAAGCTACGACACCTCTCGTCCAAAATAGTACGCATGCGAATGTTTTGCATAAACACTAATTTATCACTAAGATATTCACTCGTCAACGAAAATTATTCGGCAAAAAAAAGAATGGCAGCAGTCCCGTACAGGATTCCGCCATTCTTTGTCCGTTATTCCTTTTACCCCTGCGCCTCGTCCTCGTCTTCTTCGCCCGAATCGCCTTCCGAGGCCAGACCCGCGAACAGCGCATGGACGAATTGCTCGGCATCGAACTCCTGCAGATCGTCCATCTTCTCGCCGAGCCCGACGAACTTCACCGGCAGCGACAGCTCGTTGCGGATCGCGATCACGATGCCTCCCTTGGCCGTTCCGTCCAGCTTGGTCAGCACGAGACCGGAGACGCCGCTCTTCTCTCCGAACAGCTTCGCCTGTTGAAGGGCGTTCTGGCCGGTCGTCGCGTCCAGTACCAGAATCGTCTCATGCGGCGCTCCCGGGATTTCGCGTTGGATGACGCGATAGATCTTCGACAGCTCTTCCATGAGGTTCGCTTTGTTCTGCAGACGCCCCGCCGTATCGCACAGCAGCACGTCCACGTTTCTCTGCTTCGCCGCTTGGACGGCATCGAACATGACCGCGGCCGGATCCGAACCCGCGCCCTGCTTGATGACGTCGACGCCGACGCGCTCGCCCCACACCTGCAGCTGCTCGATCGCTCCCGCGCGGAAGGTGTCGCCCGCCGCCATCAGGACGGATTTGCCCTCCTGCTTAAAGCGCCAGGCGAGCTTGCCGATCGTCGTCGTTTTGCCGACGCCGTTCACCCCTACGAACAGGATAACCGTAATCCCGTTCGGGTTCATCTTCAGCGACGTCTGCTCGCCGGAGCCCTTCAGGAGCCCGACCAGCTTCTCCGTCAGGATCGGCTGAAGCTCGGCGGGATTCTCGATCTTGCGCTTCTTCACTTCCGCGCGAAGCTCGTCGATGAGGTCCATCACCGTGTTGACGCCCACGTCGGCGCCGATCAGAATCTCTTCGAGCTCCTCGAAGAACGCCTCGTCGATCTTCTTTCTGCGCGAGAACAGATCGACCACCTGGCCGACGAACGCGTCTCTCGTCTTGGCCAGACCGTCCTTGAACTTATTCGTGATCGCTTCGGTCTTCGAAGCGATGCTTTCTCTTAACCGTTTAAAGAAACTCATTTTCTCTTCCTCCAACGCCAGACTTCTGCTCCGTGCGATAATGTCGGGTTACGGCTCGCTTCGCGCCAATTTTCGGCGCTGTAACCCGATAATGTCGGGTTACGGCTCGCTTCGCGCCGCCATTCTGCTCTGTAACCCGATAATGTCGGCTTACAGCTCGCTTCGCGCCGGCTTTCTGCCCTGTAACCCGATAATGTCGGCTTACAGCTCGCTTCGTGCCGCCATTCTGCTCTGTAACCCGATAATGTCGGGTTACGGCTCGCTTCGCGCAGGCTTTCTGCTCTGTAACCCGATAATGTCGGGTTACGGCTCGCTTCGCATTGACTATTCGCCCTCTAAGCCGATAATGTCGGCTTACGGCTCGCTTCGCTCCGCAAACCCTCTGCAGGCTTTCCGCCCCATCAGGTGATGCAATGCCGACTACGCCCGAGCCGCAGTCCGGCCGCCGCAACCAAGCTGCCGCGACCTACTCCTCCTGCGTTAATCCGCCAATTTTACGCCGAGGCGATCATCTCTTCGCCTTCCTCCAGCTTGACGGAGACGAGCTTGGACACGCCGCCTTCTTCCATCGTGACCCCGTACAGCCGATCGGCCTCTTCCATCGTGCCCTTGCGGTGCGTGACGACGATGAACTGGGTTTGCTCGGAGAATTCTCTCATGTAGTGAGCGTAACGGGCGACGTTCGCCTCGTCCAGCGCCGCCTCGACTTCGTCGAGCACGCAGAACGGTACCGGCTTTACGTTCAGAATGGCGAACAGCAGCGCGATCGCCGTCAGCGCCCGCTCTCCCCCCGACAGGAGCTGCAGGTTCTGCAGCTTCTTGCCCGGCGGCTGCGCGACGATATCGATGCCCGTGTCCAGCGGGCGATCCGGCTCGACCATGACGAGATCGGCGCGGCCTCCTCCGAACAAGCGGGAGAAAACGATGACGAAGTGCTTGCGGATCTCCTCGAACGTCGTGCGGAACCGCTTCGACATCTCGTCGTCCATCTCGCGAATAATGGCATGAAGCTTGGACTTGGCTTCGATGAGGTCGTCCTTCTGGCCGGACAAGTATTCGAAGCGCTCGCTGACTCTCTTGAATTCCTCGATCGCTCCGAGATTGACGTCTCCCAGGAGCGTGATTTTCCTCTTCAGCTCCCGCACCTCGTTCTGCGTCGCCGGGACGTCTTCCGGGACGGGGTACTTCGACTTCGCCCATTCGAAGCCGATCTCGTATTCCTCGCTAAGCTTGCGGAGGAGGTTGTCGAGCTCGACATCCATCCGGTTCGTCGAAATTTCCGCTTGCCGCAGCTGGTCTTCGACCTGCTTCAGGCGAACTCGCTGCTCCTTCGTCTCGTTCTCCTTCGCTTCGAGAACGCGAAGCCGCTCCGCGCGGTCGGAGCGCTTGAACTCGATGCTCTCCGTGAACTCGCGTCTGGCGAGGCGCAGCTCGTTCAGCTTCTCCCGCTGGGCCGTCTGCTCGTTAACGGTCTTCTCCATTTCCTCGGCGTTGTTCTTCAATGCCTCGATTAATTGGCGCTTCTCCGTCTCGAGTCGCGTCCATTCGTTCTGGAAGCGGGCAGTCTGCTCGCTGAGCGATTGCCGCTCCTGCGACAGGCGGGCGATCGCGACCTTCAGATCGGTGATGGAAGCCTGCAGCTCTTCCTTCGCGGTCTGGCTTCTGCGGCGAAGCTCCTCCGCTTCCCGGATGTTCTCCTGAAGGCGGTTCTCCTCTTCCGTGAACTTGGCGAGGCGAGCGTCGGCTTCCGCCTTCGACTCCTCAAGCGCCTTCAGCTCGGCGTCCAGAATCGAAGATTCGCCGTCGAGCACCGCTTCCAGCTCTCCGTGCTGCTTCTCTTCGTTCAGAAGCTGCTGCCGCTCGGCCGACGCTTGCTGCTCGCTCATCCGTGCCTTCTCTCCGAGCTCGCGCAGCTGCTCGATGCTCTGGGTTACCAGGCCCAGCTCTTTCTTCAGGTCGTCGACGAGATCTCTCGCCGCCGTCTTCGCTTGTTCGGCCTGGGCGATATCCCGGTCCAGCTCCTCCAATTGGCGCTGCCTGCCCAGCAGGCTGGAAGACTTCTTCTGAAGGCTTCCCCCCGTCATGGATCCGCCCGGGTTGACCACGTCGCCGTCCAGCGTGACGACCCGATAGCGATATTGCAGGCGCGAAGCGATTCGGTTCGCCTGTTCCAGCTTCTCCGAGATCAGCACGTTGCCCAGCAAGCTGCCGACGATGCCGGAATACCGGGATTCCGCCTTGACGAGCTCGGAGGCGACCCCGATGAAGCCTTCCGCTTCGCCGAGAATGCGGCGGTCGCTCTCGCCGATCGTTCGCGCCCGAATGACGTCGAGCGGCAGGAACGTCGCCCGTCCGGATTGTCTCTGCTTCAGGTAAGCGATGGCAGCGCGGGAGGTCGATTCGTTCTCCATGACGATGTTCTGCATCGCGCCGCCGAGCGCCGTCTCGATCGCGGTCTCCAAATGAGCCGGCACCCCGATCAATTCGGCGACGGCGCCGTGAACCCCGTGAAGCTGTCCGCGCTTCGAAGCCTTCAGCACTTCTCTTACCCCGTGCTGGAAGCCGTCATAGTCGTTCTGCATTTCCTTGATCGTATCCCGGCGGGAGACGAGCGCTTCCCGTCTCTGCTCGGCCTTGCGCGCTTCCGCCTGCGCTTCCTCCAGGCCGCGCTGGATTTCCGCGGATCTCGCGCCTTCCGCCACGTAGCGGTCTCTTGCTTCGACTACCGCGGCCGTGCATTCCGCAAGCTTCGCTTCCACGGCCGCCCGGCGGGCGGCGAGCGCCTCGCGCTGCTCCACCCACTTCTCCCGCTCTTCGGACGTGCGGCCGATCCGCTTCTCCAGCACTTCCTTCTGTTGAACGCAGTAACGGATGTCGTTGCGGGCTTGAGCCATTGCGTTCATCGCGTCGAACAGCTCCGCCTTCAGCTTCTCTTCGGCGTCGCTGCTGCCGTCCACGAAGCCGAGCTTCGTCTCTTCCTGATCGTGCTTCTTCGTCAGCTCGGCGAGCTCGCCCTCCGTCTGCTCCTTGCGGGCAGCCAGCTCCTGGCCTTCCGAGGCCAGCACGGCGAGACGCTGCTCCGCCTGCGACAAGCTTTCGGTCAACCCTTCGCGCGTTCGCTCCAGGTTCGTCCGGCGCTCGCCGAGGAGCTCGGCATAGCCTTCGCTTTTCTCCGTCTCTTCGCTGGTGTGGAGCAGCTCGTCCTGCAGCTTCTCGAGCGTCTCCTCCAGGCGATGGAGCGCTCCGCGATCCTCTTCCAGCATGGCGTCATGCCGACTGACTTCGGCGGACAGCGCCAGCTCCTCTTCCTTCAGCTTGGTCAGCTTCTCGTTCGTCTCGTTCCAGGAAGCGTGCACCGTCTCGATCTGATGAACGTACAGCGCGATCTCCTTCGACTTCAGCTCTTCCTTGAGCGACTTGAACCTCTCCGCCTTCTCGGACTGCTCGCGAAGCGGTTCCACCTGGCCTTCAAGCTCGGTGACGAGGTCGTTGATCCGCAGAAGGTTCGCTTCGGTGTCCTCGAGCTTCTTCTGCGCTTCCTTCTTGCGGGACTTGTACTTGACGATTCCCGATGCTTCTTCGAAGATTCCACGGCGATCCTCGGAACGGGTACTCAGAATCTCCTCGATTCGTCCTTGCCCGATGATAGAATAAGCTTCCTTGCCGATGCCGGTATCCATGAAGAGCTCGGTAATGTCCTTCAAGCGGCAGGGCTGCTTGTTGATCAAATACTCGCTGTCCCCGCTGCGGTGAACCCGCCGGGTCACCGTCACTTCCGTGAAGTCGAGCGGGAGCGTCTTGTCTTGGTTATCGAAAGTAATCGATACCTCGCCGAAATTAACCGCCTTCCGCGCGTCGCTTCCCGCGAAGATGACGTCCTGCATGTTGCCGCCGCGCAAGCTCTTCGCGCTTTGTTCGCCGAGAACCCAGCGGATTCCGTCCGAAATATTGCTCTTGCCGCTGCCGTTCGGCCCGACGACCGCCGTTATTCCGCGTCCGAACTCGAGCGCGGTGCGGTCGGCGAACGATTTGAAGCCGGCAAGCTCGATCCCCTTGAGATACATCGATTAACCGTCACCTCTCCCGTGCTTAAGATGATCCGTTTTCCTTGGCTCCCTCTTCCTGCAAGTGCTTCAAAGCCCTTGATGCCGCCCGCTGCTCGGCTTCCTTCTTGGAACGGCCGATCCCTTCTCCGAGCTTGCGTTCTCCGACCTGCACGATCACGACGAACTCCCGGTCATGGGCAGGCCCTCTCTCTTCCACGGTCCGGTATTCCAGCGTTCCCAAGCTCCATTGCTGAACTTTCTCCTGAAGCTCCGTCTTATGATCCTTAAGCGGCAGCCGACTCGCCTTCGGCAGATGGGCGAACAGATGCTCATCCAGGAATGCGCGTACGGTGTCCAAGCCCTGATCGAGATAAAGAGCGCCGACGAAAGCCTCGAACGCATCCGCAAGCAGAGAAGGTCTCGTTCTTCCTCCTGTTTGCTCCTCCCCTTTGCCCAACAGCACGACTTGACCGAAATCGAGCGCCTCGGCAAAACGGACAAGCGACGGTTCGCATACGATGCTGGCCCTTAGACGAGTCAGCTCCCCTTCCGGACGGTCGGGATACATGCGATACAGCGTTTCGGATACGGTCAATTGAAGAACCGCGTCGCCGAGAAATTCCAATCGCTCGTTATGCTCGACCCGAGCTCCCCTTTGTTCGTTAACGTAAGAGGTATGAGTAAAAGCCTGCCTTAAAAGCATCGAATCGCGAAAATGCAGATTAAGCCGATCTTGCAGCCGTTTGAGTGGTTCGTTCGCCGAATTCACCGTTGGTGCACCTCCCGGTTCTGATTCAACTTGCTTGCCGCTTTCCAATGAAAAATGACGCAGGTGGCTCGCGCCGCCTGCGTCACACGTTCGCGCCCATCCTTTAGGCTTCGTATTTGCGCATAATTACGGTAGCGTTATGGCCGCCGAAGCCGAACGAATTCGACAGGGCCACCTTGATATCCGCTTGCCTCGGCTTGTTCGGAACATAGTCCAGATCGCACTCGGGGTCTTGCTCGTCGAGGTTAATCGTCGGAGGAATGATTCCGTTCTGAAGCGTCAAGCCGAGAATGACGGCCTCTACCCCGCCCGCGGCTCCCAGCATGTGGCCGGTCATCGACTTGGTCGAGCTGACGGCCAGCTTGTAGGCATGGTCTCCGAAGGTCTTCTTGATCGCGGTCGTCTCGGACTTGTCGCCGACGGGAGTCGAGGTTCCGTGAGCGTTGATGTAACCGATCTCGGAAGGCTCGATGCCCGCATCCTTGATGGCGCGGGCCATGCAGCGGGCCGCTCCGTCCGGATCCGGCTCGGTCATATGGTGAGCGTCGCCGCTCATGCCGTAGCCGATGATCTCGCCGTAGATACGCGCTCCGCGAGCCGTCGCGTGTTCAAGAGATTCGAGAATGAGAACGCCTGCGCCTTCTCCCATGACGAAGCCGTCGCGGCCGACGTCGAACGGACGGCTCGCCTTCTCCGGCTCCTCGTTGCGGGTGCTCATCGCGCGCATGTTGCTGAAGCCGGCCATCGCGATCGGGCGAATCGTCGCCTCGGCGCCGCCGCAGATCATGACGTCGGCATCGCCGCGCTGAATCATTTTGAACGAATCGCCGATGGAGTGGGTTCCCGTGGCGCAAGCCGTTACCGTAGTCGTGTTCGGACCTTTGGCGCCGGTTGCGATCGAGACTTGTCCGCTCGCCATGTTGGCGATCATCATCGGGATAAAGAACGGGCTTACGCGGCGCGGTCCCTTCTCCATCAGGATCGTATGCTGCTCTTCCCAGGTTCCGAGGCCTCCGATGCCGGAGCCGACGCTGACGCCTACCCTCTCCGCGTCGACGTTCTCGCCGATCTTGATTCCCGAATCTTCCATCGCCTTGAGGCTGGCGGCAAGGCCGAATTGAACGAAGCGGTCCATCCTTCTCGCTTCCTTCTTGTCGATGCCGAACTCCTCGGGATTGAAGTTCTTGATTTCTGCCGCGATCTTCGTCGGGTAGTCGCTCGTGTCGAACGCCTCGACCAAGCTGACGCCCGACTTGCCTTCGAGCAGATTGTTCCAGAAAGTATTCAAATCGTTACCGAGGGAAGAGATAACCCCCATGCCGGTAACTACGACACGTTGTTTCAAAAGGTGTTCACCTCATTCAGCCAGGTTAAACGAGTTCGGCGCCCGGAGAGCGATAGGGATTCCGCTTGAATCCCCAAGAGTGCCGGAGACTCGTTCAATCTTATCATCGAGAGAGAAACCGGCATGCGCCGGCTTCTCCCAATCGTTTTATACTTTTGCTTAGAATGTGGAGAAGTCCCGTCGCACGAACGGGACTCGTTAGATCAATTAGGCATGAGATTGTATGTAATTTACGACTTCTCCCACCGTTGTGATCTTCTCTGCATCCTCATCGGAGATCTCCAAGTCGAATTCGTCTTCCAGCTCCATGACGAGTTCAACTACGTCGAGAGAGTCAGCGCCCAAGTCATCCTTGAAGTTCGCTTCATTGGTTACTTCCGCCTCTTCTACTCCCAGGCGTTCGACCACGATGCGTTTCACGCGATCATATACATCGGACATCCGGTTCACCTCCCTTAGGGTATTATACGTGAATCATTTACAAAAAGCCATAGTCTTAAAACCGTCCGCTTATTCTGCGGCACCGTTTACATGTACATGCCGCCGTCGATATGGATCGTCTGGCCGGTCATGTAGGAGGCCGCATCCGACGCCAAATAGACGACGGCGCTGGCGATGTCCTCGGGTTTGCCCATGCGGCCGAGCGGAACTTGAGACAGGATTCCGTCCCTGACCTCCTGCGGCAGCTTGCCCGTCATGTCGGTCTCGATGTAGCCCGGAGCGACCGCGTTGACGGTAATGCCCCTGGAGGCCAGCTCCCGGGCAGCCGACTTGGTGAGGCCGATGACGCCCGCCTTGGCCGCGACATAGTTCGCTTGTCCCGCGTTGCCCAGCACGCCTACGACGGAAGAGATGTTGATGATGCGGCCGGAGCGCTGCTTCATCATCGGACGAGTGACGGCCTTGATGCCATTGAAGACGCCTTTGAGGTTCGTCTCGATGACTTCGTCGAATTCCTCTTCCTTCATCCGCATGATTAGATTGTCACGGGTGATGCCCGCATTATTCACGAGAATGTCCAGCTTGCCGAACGCTTCGATCGCCTTCCCGACGATCGTTTCGAACTCGGCCGCCTTCCCCACGTTCCCTTGCAGAAGAATCGCCTTGCGGCCAAGAGCCTCGACGGCCGCGGCCGTCTCCGCCGCCGCCGCTTCGCTTCCCGCGAAGTTGACGGCGACGTCCGCTCCCGCTTCCGCCAGAGCGATCGCGATCGCTCTGCCGATGCCTCTCGACGCTCCCGTAACGAGCGCGGCTTTGCCCGTCAGATCAACCTGCGCCATGATCGCCACTCTCCTTGGTTCGACTTAGTTGGCCGATTAGGCCAGATCCGCTTCCGCGATAGCCGCGGCGCTGTTCACCGAAATCACTTTAACCGACTTGTCGATCTTCTTGATGAGGCCGGCCAGAACCGTTCCTGATCCGATCTCGACGAAGGTATCGACGCCCCGGTCGATCAGATAACGCACCGAATCCTCCCACAGGACGGGAGAAACGACTTGCTCGACCAGAAGGCGATTCAACTCCGCGCCTTCCGTGACGGGCTTGGCGTTCACGTTGACGACGACCGGGATCTTCGCGTCGCGGAATGATACCTTCTTCAGCTCTTCCGCGAGCTGATCGGCCGCCGGCCGCATGAGCGACGAATGGAAAGGACCGCTTACCTCCAGCGGAATGACCCGCTTGGCTCCCGCTTCCTTGCCCCTCTCCGCGACGGCGGCGACGCCTTCGCTCGAACCCGAGACGACGATCTGGCCCGGACAGTTGACGTTGGCCAGCTCTACGGGCCCGACCGTGGCGGTCACGTCCTTGCACAGCGCTTCGAGAGCTTCGCGCTCGGCGCCCAAGGTTGCCGCCATAGCGCCCTTGCCGCCGGGAACCGCTTGCTCCATGAACAAGCCGCGGGAACGAACGAGACGCACCGCGTCCTCGAAGTCGAGCACATCGGCGGCCACGAGCGCGCTGTATTCGCCAAGGCTATGCCCGGCCACGTAATCCGGCTCGATGCCGCGCGAACGGAACGCTTCCAGGAGAGCGATGCTCGTCGTCAGCAGCGCGGGCTGCGTATAGGCGGTCTGCTTAAGCTGCTCGTCCGGTCCCTCGAAGGCGAGAGCGGACAAGGAGAAGCCTAGCGCCGCGTCGGCGCGGTCGAAGATGCTCTTCGACGCTTCGAATTCGGCATAGGCGTCCTTCCCCATTCCGACCGCTTGCGCTCCTTGGCCCGGAAAGACGAATGCGATTTTACCCATGTCGATCCCTCCCTATCATCCACGACTAATCTCAACTAATTTAAATGAAGTAAAAATAATGACGGCTTGAACTCCTATCGACGGGTTCTACCAGACGATGGTCGAAGCTCCCCAGGTCAGGCCGCCCCCGAAGCCGACGAGAACGATCTTGTCCCCTTCCTTCACGCGGCCCTGTTCCACCGCTTCCGCCAGCGCCACCGGAATGGAAGCCGCCGACATGTTGCCGTAGCGATCCACGTTGATGACGCACTTCTCCTCCGGAAGCTCCAAGCGCTCGAGAGCCGCCTGGATGATGCGGATGTTCGCCTGATGCGGGATAAGGAGATCAATATCCTGCTTCGCGAATCCCGCTTGCTCAAGGACTTCTTCCGCCGCGCTCCCCATCACCCGAACCGCGAACTTGAACACGTCGCGGCCGTTCATGTAGAGGAAGTGATGCTTGTCGGCCACCGTCTGGGCCGTGGACGGGAGACGCGAGCCGCCGCCGCGGATGCAGAGCAGGTTGCCGCCGGAGCCGTCGGCCCCGAGCTTGAACGACTGGAAGCCGCGCCCTTCCGGCACTTGGCCGAGCACGACGGCGCCCGCGCCGTCGCCGAACAGAACGCACGTGTTGCGGTCCGTGTAATCGGTGATTCGCGACAGCGTGTCGGCTCCAACGACGAGGACGTGCTTGTACGTTCCCATCGCGATGAAGCCGCTGGCGTTCGCGAGCCCGTAGATGAAGCCGGAGCAAGCCGCGGACAGGTCGAACGCCGCCGCGTTCTTCGCTCCGAGCCGCTCCTGCACGAGACAGGCGGTCGACGGGAAGAACATGTCGGGAGTGATCGTCGCCACGATAATCAGATCGAGCTGATCCGCCGTGATCCCGGCCGCCTCGAGCGCCTTGACGGACGCCTCGTAAGCCAAGTCGGACGTCGCCTCGTGCGGCGCGGCGATGCGCCGCTCGCGAATGCCGGTTCTCGATACGATCCATTCGTCGTTCGTGTCCACCATCGCTTCAAGATCTTGATTGGTCAAACGGCGTTCGGGGCTGTACTTGCCAGTCCCGAGAATGCCGACGGGAATTCCATTCATTCGCATTCTCTCACTTTCCGCCGAGATCGTCGGCCAATGCAGAGATTAATCCGTTGCCTACGGCCGTTCTTGCTTGCCGGATCGCGTGCATCGTCGCTTCCGCGTTCGAGGAGCCGTGGCTCTTGACGACAAGCCCGCTAACCCCGAGCAACGGAGCGCCGTTATAGCGCTTGTAATCCATCATCTTCCTCACCCGGCCGAAGTTCGGTCTCAGGATCGCCGCGGCCAGCTTCGACTTCCAACTGGAGGTAAGCTCGGTCTTCAGCACTCCGAACACCGTCTCCGCCGCGCCTTCGATCGCCTTAAGCAGGATGTTCCCGGAGAAGCCGTCGCAGACGAGAACGTCGCAATTCCGGGTGAGCACGTCGCGCGCTTCCACGTTGCCGATGAAGTTGATCGGAGCCCCGCTAAGCAGCTCGAATGCCGCCTTCGATTGCTCGTTGCCTTTCGCCGCCTCGGTTCCTACGTTCAGCAGCCCTACCCGCGGCCTTGCGATGCCGTGCACCTTCTCGCGGTAGCGGCTGCCCATGAGCGCGTATTGCAGCAGATGCTCCGGCTTCGCGTCCATGTTCGCGCCCAGATCGAGCGCGACGACGCCGACGCCGTCCACGGTAGGGAGAATGGCCGTCAAGCCCGGGCGTTCGATCCCTTCCATTCTTCCGACCACGAGCAGTCCGACCGTCATAAGCGCCCCGGTATTGCCGGCCGAGATCATCGCGTCCGCTTGGCCTTCCTTAACCATGCGTCCGGCGACGACCATCGAAGCGTTCGCTTTGCGACGGACCGCGCGAACCGGTTCGTCGTCCGCCTCGATCGTATCCATCGCTTCCACGATGGAGATATTGGACGGCGGATTGGTTCCCAGATGGGGGTTGATGGCTTCTGGTTTGCCGACCAGAAGAAGCTGAGTGTCCGGCCACTCCCTCGCTGCCGCAAGCGCCCCTTCTACGGGCGCTTGAGGAGCGAGATCTCCGCCCATTGCGTCAATGGCGATTCTCAAAGGATGTTCCTCCTTCAGCTTCCGTCTCCCCCGCTATCGCCGTATGAGACCGATAGATCACGAAGTTGCCGTGAAAAACCTTCTCTTCCCCGACATAGGTGAACACTTCCACCTTCGACAGTCCCCTCTGCGACCCGCTGGAGCGCACATACGCCTTGGCGATGCACTTCTCCCCGAGCCTTACGGGCCTGACGAAGCGGATATCCGCGGATGCGGTCAGCGCTACCTCGTCGTTGATGACGGCGACGGCAAGGGAATTCGCTTGAGCGAATACGTAATGACCCCGGGCGATGCCGCTGCGCGAGAAGACGTGCTCCTCCCGAATCTCGAACAAGGAGATTCCGCTCTTGTCGAGCTGGAGATCGACGATCTCTCCGATGACTTCGTCGAGCGGGAGGGAGCGGACCGAATCGTACGACCGCTCCGCCATCATCTTCAGCCTCTCCCGCAGTTCCGGAATCGACAGCTCCAGGCGATCCAAACGAATCGTCTGGATGCTGACCTTGAGCAGCCGAGTCAGCTCTCGGTCGGTCAGGAACGGATTCTCTTCGATGAGCTTGTTAAGCTGCTGATGCCTTTCGCGTTTGGAGAGCCGCTCCACGGCCGCTACACCGCCTTTATAGGTTCCTATTGATACCTGGTGCCAATCGATACTAAAGAAAAACGCGCCGGGACGCAGTGACGCCGGGACGCGTTATCTTCATTATTGCTTGATGATTTCACGAGCCTTGTACGTGCCGCATACTCTGCAGACGCGGTGCGCAAGCTTCAATTCGCCGCATTGATCGCACTTAACCATGCCTGGAACGACCAGTTTGAAATGCGTACGACGCTTGTTTTTGCGGGATTTCGATGTTTTTCCAAAAGGGACTGCCATGTTCCCACCTCCTTATCCAATCGAAAGCTGCCTGAATCGGCGTTCACTTCGCGTTAGAAGTCACTTCGAACCGAACCAATCCTTGAGAGCGTCGAGCCTAGGGTCGATCTTCTCTCGATTGCAGCCGCATTCCTGCGTATTTCGGTTCTGTCCGCAATCGGGGCATAACCCTTTGCAATCTTCCTTGCAGATCGGAGCGAGCGGCATGCTGAGCATAAGCTCTTCCTCTACGTAAGGAAGAAGCTCGAGCGGTTCGTCTTTTATCTGCTGGATGTCTTCGTCTTCCGCCTCGTCGCTGTCCGCTTGCTCCTTCGAGACGACCTTGAAGGTCGCTTGGAACGGCACATGCCAGTCCTCCTCGATCGGATCCAGACAACGGGAGCATTGGAATTGAAGCTTGCAATCGATCGTTCCCGATACGTCGATCAGTCCGTCGGAGTATATGGCGGTTAGCTCCGCAGTCATAGGTCCAAGCGGCTTGACGTCGCGTATGCTTCGGTACGCTTCCGTCACATCGACAGATTCCTTTAACGTCACCGGCGCCCTGCGGCTTGCCAGCTCTTGAACGTTAAGCAGCATGTTCATCACTCCAAACAAACAAAAATTATTATATCTGTCTTGACGCGCTTTTGTCAACAATTCCGCGCTCGTTGCCGACGGACGTCGTCTGTCGCCTCTTCCGCGTGATATAGTGGTGATAATATCCCATTATTTGCTGAAGGAGACTCTTATCGGCTATGCGTACAGTCGGAATTGTCGTCGAATATAATCCGCTTCACAACGGTCACCTATATCATATACAACAATCGCGGAAAATAACGGGAGCGGACGCGGTCGTCGCCGTCATGAGCGGTCACTGGCTGCAGCGGGGCGAGCCGGCCATCGCGGACAAGTGGGCCCGGGCGGAGATGGCGCTGCGGGCCGGGTGCGATCTCGTCCTCGAGCTGCCCGTCGCTTACAGCTCCCAGCCCGCCCAGTGGTTCGCCTACGGGGCCGTCGCCGTCCTTCAGGCGACCGGAATCGTCGACACCCTGTGCTTCGGCAGCGAGAGCGGCGACCTGGAGACGCTCGTCCGCATCGCCTCGATCTTGTCCGACGAGCCCGAGGAGGTCGGGGCCGAGCTGGGGAAGCTGCTTAAGGAAGGCTTGCCCTACCCTTCCGCCTACGCGGAAGCCGTTCGCCTCCATCTTCGCCGGACGGGTCACGAGCTTGACGCCGACTTCCGGCTCGACCAGCCGAACCACACGCTAGGCCTTCATTATTTGCTGGCGCTTCGCCAGCTGGGCAGCCCTATCGTCCCCTATTCCATTCGACGAGAGCGGTCCGAGTATTCCCAGAAGTCGATCACCGACGCCTCCATCGCGAGCGCGACCGCGCTCCGCGAGCTGCTGTCCCGTTCGGGCGATCTCGGGGAGCTCGCTCCTTACGTGCCGCCTTCCACGCTCGACATTCTGCGCCGGGAGGCCGAGGCGGGACGCTTCCCGGTCACCTGGGAGAGCTTCTCCAGGCCGCTGTTCCATCTCCTGGCCCAGATGGACGAGTCCCGGCTGGCTTCGTTCGCCGAAGCGACCGAGGGACTGGAGTTCCGCCTGCGCCGAAGCCTCTCGGAGCTGGCTACCGACAGCGTCGAGGAGCTTATCGCGCGGCTCAAGACCAAGCGCTACACGAGGACGAAGCTGCAGCGGCTGCTTCTTCGCGTTCTGCTCGGCCATACGAAGGATGAGCTGAACGCGGCCGCGCTCGCGTCCGGCGTCCGCTACGTCCGCGTGCTCGGCTTTACCGAACGGGGACGCCAGCTTCTGCGGCGCATGAAGAAGGCCGCCGCGGCTCCCGTCATCCACTCTGCAGCCGGAGACGAATGGCCTTATCTGCGCATGGACGCCCGAGCAGGCGCCGTCTACGCTCTCGCTTTCCGCGACAACCGCTTGCAAGACGGAAGGCGCGATTATTCGCAGCCTCCGATTCGGATCTAGAGGAGGACGAGTTGGTCTAAGCCCTCGGACAGGCGCGTACATTGGTATAGGACGCCGCCTTCCCCGGGAAGCGGTTCGGCGTCCCGAACCGACCGGGAGGAAGAGCGCTCATGTCCGATAAATTCGATAAATCCGAACCCCCTCGTCCCCGCCGTCCGTCCTACGCCGGATCTCTGCTCGCGGGAGCCGGCGTCGTTCTTCTCGTCGTCGGCATCGTCCAGTCTCCCGGCGAAGCGTTCCGCGCTTCGCTCGCCGGGCTTCAAGTCTGGTGGCAGACCGTCTTTCCCGGCCTGCTTCCTCCTCTTATGCTGGCCGAGCTGCTTGCCGCTACCGGCCTGCTTCACGCGATCGCCGCGCTCGGAGAGCCGCTGACCCGCCGCCTGTTCCGGCTCCCCGGCGCCGCCGGCTGGGCCATCGCGTTCGGCTGGTCCGCCGGCATGCCCGCCGGCGCCCGCGAGGCGGAGCGCCTTCGCGAGCGCGGACTCGTACGCGATTCCGACATGGACACGCTGCTGCTCGTCTCCCATCTCCCGAATCCGTTCGTGCTCGTGCTCGTCATCGGCAGCGGCTTCCTTCATTCGCCGGCCTTCGGCTGGGCGCTCGTTCTCGGCCTCTGGCTGTCCGTCATTCTCGCCGGCATCCTCTGGGCCCGGATCGCGCGCCCCCGTTCTCCCGCCACCCCGCCGCCTCTTGCGCAAACGGAGCCCAAAGCGCTCCTGCATCGTCTCGGCCGAATCGTTCGCGAAGCGAGGCAGCAGGACGGCCGCCCCTTCGGCAAGCAGATCGCCGACGCGGTCAGCCATGCCGTATCCGTGCTCTTCGCGGTCGGCGGCCTGATGATGATGAGCTCCGTCCTGCTTCGGATGCTGCAGCTGGCTTGGCCGGAAGCCGACGTTTGGCTCGCCGTTCCCGGCTTGTACGAGCTCCACCTTGGCGCATTCGAGACGGGCCGCTCCGCCCTGTTCTCGCAGACTCCCGTCTACGCCGTCACCCTTCTTGCCGCCGTGCTCGCCTGGACCGGCTGGAGCGGCTTGCTCCAAGCACGCGCCGTCATCCGCTCCGAAGCCGGATTTCCGTGGTTCCGCTTCATCGCGGGCCGCCTGCTTCACGCCGCTCTCGCTTTGCTCTGCACCTACCCGCTCGCCCTGGCCGCGGACGGCGGCTGGCTGTCCCGGCTCGTCCCTTCGTGGGCCCAACCGGACGGTTGGTCGATCGGCGCCTTCTCGACCGGCTCCAGCTTCCCGCTTCCGGACGGATGGACGAGCCTGTCCGAGGCGACGCTGACTTCCTTCGCCTCCGTCGCGGCGTTCCTTCTGCTCGCCCTGCTCTCCGCCCTTCTGCGTCCAAGACGGCCTCGTCCGACCGAGCCTCCAGCCGGGAGCGGGCATGGCGCTCCCCCCGACGCTCCTGCCGGCGCCCCTCCTTCGGATTCGAACCTCTAACCGTCCGCTATCCCCTTCGCTCAGCAGCCGACCTCGTAGTCGGTCGCTGAGCGAAGGGGATAATGGACGTTCATGGCCTTATTCGCTCTCGGCCTCCGGTTCGGCGGACTCCTCTCCTTTCTGTCATCAACTCGCTTCCATAGGTCAGCGGCTAACACGGGGACAATCGCGAGCGCTCGAAGCTGGAGGATTGGTCCGCACAAGCCAAAAAGAGGCCTCCCCCTTAAGGGCCAGCCTCCTTCGATTAATGCAGCTTATCCATAATTCGCCATCTCCGGGTCCGCATATCCGCGCATTAGCCGCAACTTAAGCCTGAGCGGTTCCGAATTTGCCGCGCAGTGCCGCTTCGACCGCCGGCGGAACCAGATCCTGGACCGGCGCGTTGAACTTCGCGATCTCCTTGACGATGCTCGAGCTCAGGTACGAATACTTCGGGTTCGTCATCATGAAGATCGTCTCGATCCCCTCGTCGAGCTGGCGGTTCGTCGAAGCCATCTGCAGCTCGTATTCGAAGTCGGTGACCGATCGGATGCCCCGAATGCTTACCTGGGCGTTGCGGGAACGCATGTATCTCACCAGAAGATCCCGGAAGTAATCGATCTCCACGTTCGGAAGATCCTTCGTGACCTCCTGCAGCAGCGCTACCCTCTCCTCGACGGAGAACAACGGATTCTTGGACGTGTTGTTCAGAACGGCTACGATGAGCTGATCGAACTGCTTCGCGGCCCTGCGGATAATATCCAGGTGTCCGAAGGTGACCGGATCGAAGCTTCCCGGGTACACCGCGATGCGATGCTCCCCCTCCTGCCGAACCTTTTTGCTCATCATTCCGCTTCTCCTCCGTCTGTCTTGTGGTAAATGGACACCGCGGTCTCTCCATAGGTCGCCAGCCGGCGCCTTTCGAAGCTTCCGATCCGATCCCCGTAATCGAATCCTGATTCGTGCTCCACGACGGCCACGGCTCCGTCCGCCGTCAGTCCCCGGGCCGCCAGCTCGTCCAGCAATTCCCCGCAATCCTTCATCGCATAGGGTGGATCGAGGAAAATCAAGTCGAACCGAAATCCTTTGCGTTCGAGCAGCTTGATCGCTTTGCGCGCATCGTTCCGGTAAACTTCTGCCCGATCCGCCACCCTGGCGGTCTCCAGATTGGCCCGCACCACCTCTATGCTTCGCGGATTCGTATCGATAAACACGGCCTTGCCGGCTCCCCGGCTTAGCGCCTCGATCCCGAGCCCCCCGGTTCCCGCGAACAAATCCAGCACGATCTCTCCGTCGAAGTACGGACCGATCATGCTGAACAGCGCTTCCTTTACTTTATCCGTCGTCGGACGCGTCGTTTGGCCGGGCACGGCTTTGAGCGGCCGGCCTTTGGCTTCTCCCGATATGACTCTCAAGTTGTCATCTCCTGCACGTTTACCGCCGCCTTCTTGCCCATGCGGCTTCATTCGGTGCTATGTTACCATATTCGCGCAAGCTTCAAAAGCACAAACTCCGGCAGCGTTTACGAAATTCCGCAATTTTCTTCCGAGGACCGCGTATAATTCTTCCGGATCCGGTCAAACTGGTAGTACCGGCGCCTCAGAAACGCCGGGGACAACCGCGGAGAAGACTTACGTTTCCCCATAAGCTCTTCGTCCGGTTTCTCCTCTCCCATGTAAGGGCCTCGCAGCGATGCGGGGCTCGATTTTTTTATCTCCAAATCCAATAAAGCACGACGGCCCAGAAAGGAGCAACGATAAGCACGGCGTTGAAGAACCCGGCGGAAACGTTGTTCTCCTGTTTGCTGAGGAGTTGGATGCGGCCCCCGCGCTTGCGCGCTAAGCGGATTCGGTCGACTCGATGCAAGGCTCTCCCTCCCGTTCGCGTATTCATCTTCCCGCCCCGGATTCATGGAGCAGCTTTTTCTTGATATACCCGAACTTTTACCAATCAAAAAACCGCGGCAGCCCGGGATATGCAAATGCAATCCTAGACTAGCGCGGTTTGACGGAACAAACCCGCTCTCTCGTTCAATCGCTCGATTTCACCCATACGCGAAGCGGACCGACCGCTTCCCACCCCGCAGGCAGCGCTTGAAAATACGTTGGATATCCCTACGGCATCTGCGCCCAAGGAAGCTATGAATCCGGCCGTTTCTCCTTCTTTCTTATTTAGATATAATCGAAGGAGATAGCGGAAAGTTACGACTCTCGCTCGGATGTCGCACAATATGGTGACAAGTCGCCGGCGCCGCTTTGAATTGCCGAGCCTCTCGGGTATCATAGGTCTCAAAGG
>Ga0065721_10005310_pt1 | contig 19624 bp, 10 predicted proteins | sample Mesricmetagenome_FD_59108 | JGI IMG/M metagenome (GOLD analysis project Ga0065721, IMG submission 59108) | Mesophilic microbial community from rice straw/compost enrichment Sample: eDNA_1 v2 (version 2) | ecosystem: Engineered > Solid waste > Grass > Composting > Bioreactor | place: USA: Davis... | reverse complement strand
CGACACGAGCCGGGGCTACGTCTTCCTTCGCGAGCCGGGAGCGGCGGAGATGGACGCGTTCCGCGGCAACCCGGGCGTGCACGGCATTCCCGTGCTCTTCCCGCCGAACCGGTACGATGCGGGCAAATTCCCGTGGGAAGGGACAACCTATCAATTGCCTGTCAACGAGACGACCCGCGGCAACCATCTGCACGGCTTCGCGCATACGACTCCGTGGAAGGTCGAGCGGTTCGGGGCGGACGAGGCGGAGAGCCGGGTCGCGCTGTCGCTGACCGTATCGGAAGGTCATCCGGTCTACGAGCACTATCCGTTCGAATTCACTCTTAAGCTGGAATACGTAATGAGCGAAGAGGGGCTGCTTCAGCGCGTAAGCGTACGCAACAACGGGAAGAAGCGCCTGCCTTGTCTCCTTGCGTTCCATACCGCGATCAACGCCCCGTTCGCGCCGGGGAGCGAGGGGGCGGACGTGAGCTTCAAGCTGACCATCGGCGATCGTTGGGAGATGGGGGCGGACGACCGCATGCTGCCGACCGGCCGATTCCAGCCGCTTACGGAGGGCGAAGCGAAGATGCGCGAAGGCACGCAGTCGCCGTTCTTCGAAGCGATGGACAACCACTACACCGCGAAGACCCAGAACGGCCGCAACTACATGGAGCTGACCGATTCGCGCGAAGGAGTGAAGCTTGTCTACGACGTGGGGACCGGCTACAAGATGTGGATGATCTGGAACAACTTCGCGCAGGGGGGCTTCTTCTGTCCGGAGCCGCAGATCAACCTGGTCAACGCCCCGAACGTCGATCTGCCGGCGGAGGAGATCGGCCTGATCGGGCTCGAGCAAGGCGAGATCTGGGAAGAGACCAGCCGCCTCTACGTGATCGATAAGGCATAGTTTGGCCATGGGCGGAATTTCGGGTGTCGCGAACGTCGCTCCGAAGATCCGCTTTTTTTTGTTGGCATTTAGCTGAGAGGATTTTCTGGATTTCGTCAAAAATAAGTACACTTTCGCTCTTCGCCTAACAGCATCTTATAACATTCAGTCACAGGGAAAGGGCAGGTTGCTGCATGGAGTTATTTCTCCTTATTCTAGGGCTGCTGGCCCTCATTGCCGTGTCGAACGTGCTGAGCCGCATCGTCCCGGCCGTTCCGGTCCCTCTGTTCCAGATCGCGCTTGGCGCCTTGCTCGTGCTGCTCCCGACGGGGATCGAGCTGGAGCTGGAGCCGGAGCTGTTCTTCGTCTTGTTCGTCGCCCCGCTGCTGTTCAATGACGGCAAAAGAACTCCGAGAGACGAGCTATGGAAGCTTAGAGGCTGGATTCTGGTACTGGCGGTCGGGCTCGTCTTCGTGACCGTGGTCGTCGGCGGATACGGCATCCACTGGATGATCCCTTCCATTCCGCTATCGGCGGCGTTCGCCTTGGCGGCGATCCTCTCGCCGACGGACGCGGTCGCGGTCGGAGCGCTGGCCGGCCGGATCAGCCTTCCGAAGGGAATCCTCCGCCTGCTGGAAGGCGAAGCCCTTATGAACGACGCCTCCGGCCTGGTCGCGTTCAAGTTCGCCGTCGCCGCCACGGTAACCGGCGCCTTCTCGCTCGCCAACGCCGGCTGGAGCTTCGTCGTTATCGCGATCGGAGGCGTTCTGGTCGGCATCGTGCTGTCGTTCGTCTTTATCGGGATCCGGTCGTTCCTGCGCAGACTCGGCATCGAGGACGCGACGATGCACATGCTCATTCAGATCCTGACTCCCTTCGTCATTTACATGCTGGCCGAGGAGCTCGGCGTGTCCGGCATTCTCGGCGTCGTTGCTGGAGGGATCTTCCACGCGGTCGCGAAGGACCGCCTGGAGCCGTACGCGACGAAGCTTCAGGTCGTCTCCGCCAGCACGTGGTCGGTCATTCTTTTTATCCTGAACGGTTTGGTCTTCATTATTCTGGGCTTGCAGATTCCCCATGTTACCGAAGTCATCTGGGAGGATCCGAAGTTCAACAACGCGCAGGCGATCGGTTACGTCCTGATCATCACGCTGGCGCTGTACGTGCTCCGATTCATCTGGGTGTATCTGTTCTCCTCGCTGGAGGAGATCGGCAAGCCGGGGAAGGTACGCCTGAAGTCGACGCTGCTGACGACGTTGTCCGGCGTTCGCGGGGCGGTCACTTTGGCGGGCGCGTTCTCGATTCCTCTCGTGCTGGATGACGGGAGCGCTTTTCCCGAACGGAACCTCATTATCTTCCTGTCGGCCGGGGTTATTCTCGTCACGTTGATCGTGGCCAGCGTCGCTTTGCCGCTTCTATCGAGGAAAAAGATCGGAGAAAACGAGGAGAACAAGCATTTAAGCGAGCACGAAGCGCAGGTTCGGATCTTGGAGATGGCCGTACGTTCGCTGAAAGAAGAGATCACCGACGAGAATCGCAGCGTCGTAATGGCGGTGCTCGGAGACTATGGGCAGAAGCTTCGCCAAGTCGGCTCGGAGCCGGGCTTCAAGCAGAATAAGGCCTGGAGAACGGCCGTGTGCGACAGGTGGCTGTACGCCATGCAGGCGGAACGGGAGGAAGTGGCCCGCTTGGTGGCGAGCGGGGAGGTCGCGGCGGATACCGCGAAGCGATTCGAAGCCATCCTCTCGCGGATGGAATCGATTCTGGCGAATCGATCGCTGGCCGTCTTCTATTCGCTTCGGTTAGCGGCCAAGAAGCTGTGGAAGAGCCTGACGGGGCACAAGAACGCCCATTGGTCCGCCGCCGAGATGGACGCGCTGCGCGAGCTTCGCTTGAAGACGTCCAAGGTCGCCATAGCCGAGCTGCAGGAGACGATGCGGGCGACCGACAACCGCGCCTGCTCCGCCGTCATTCAGCATTATCAGGAAGGAATTCGCCGAACGAACGAAACGCTGTACTCCTCCGCCCAGAGCGAGCAATTCCAACAGGAGAAGAAGGAGTGGGAGCGGAGAGCCATTCAGATGGAGAGGGACGCGCTTCAGACGATGTACGCGAACGGCGAGGTTTCCCTGGCCATGGTGAACAATCTGCGCTTCTTCATCAATACGATGGAGGCGAGCTTGACCGAAGGGGAGATGGAATAAGCACAAGAGCACCGCTGCCATTTGTCGGCTCGGTGCTCTTTTCCGTTGACGTAGATCGATTGTTTCATATGGATCGGGATCAGATCTTCTCGAACCGATCGAGAATGTCCCGGAGATAACCGTGGGAGTCGTCTATCCGACTCCACTGATCCCGGATTCGCTGCTCCGGCTGAATATAAGGCGCTTCCTTGATCTCTCCGCTCCATCGTTCAAGCATCGTTTCGGCGCAGGAGCGCGTCGTTTCGAGATGGAATTGCAAGCCCAGGATCCGCGGTCCGTAGGCGAACGCCTGGTTGCGGCATGCTTCGGACGAGGCGAGAGGCAGGGCGTCCTCGGGAAGCTCGAAGGCATCCCCGTGCCATTGGTAGGAATGGAACTTCTCCGGCATTCCGGCGAATAGGGGATGCTCGTTCCCGTTCCGTTCGATCGGGTGAAAGCCGAGCTCCTTGTGCTCGTTGCGGAAGACTCGTCCTCCCAGCGCCTCCGCGAGAAGCTGGCCTCCGAGGCAGATTCCGAGGATTTTCTTGTCGGCCTCGATGGCATCCCGCAGGAACCGTTTCTCCGCCGCAAGCCATGGATAGGACTCTTCTTCGTAGACGCTCATCGGACCGCCGAGAACGATAAGCAGCTCGAAGGAATTCATGTTAGGCAAGCTGTCTTCTGCAGACGGCTCAATGAGGGTATAAGGATGCCCCTTGGAGCGGCACCAACCCGCGATCGCGCTCTCGTCGTCGAAGTCGAAATGCTTCAAAATCGCTATATTCATGGCCCGGCGTATTCCCTCCTCTAACCGCGAGACGCTTGCGCAATAGAAGCTTCATGTAAATTTATGTCGGTAATTCTATCAACGATATTATTTCCTGTCAATATATCTAACACGAAGGCGCAGGGAAGCATAATGCGCCTTCTGGAAAGAGGAAGAGAGAAAAAAATTCTCAAGAAGCTGATAATTGTTCTCACTCGAGGGAATAATGCTGGATGGAGACGTTCAAAGCATAAGAGCGGCCCTCGCCGGACCGCTCTCGTGCCAATCATCTTAGGGGGAAAGCTCGAATTACACCTTGGGCTCGAAGGTTTTGCAATCGGTCTCTCCGGAGCTGCGCGCTTGATCGCCTCGATTGTTGACCACATAAATCGAAGAAGCCGCGCATTGGTTGCCGGGTGCCCAGTACTTGCAAGAGTTTACTTCGCAAAGGACGTCTTTGGCCATCGTGATTCACCTCCCATCCCTTCTTAGGATGGGTGAATCGCGTTCGGTTCATACCTTGAAGCCAATTCGATCGCGGACTGGCTTCTTTGGCGTGGGCAGGGGAATAAGAAGGTGTATAATGTAGGTATTCCATTTTGCTCAGGGGGTTCAAGGCACGGATGTTTCACACGACGAGATTGATGCTTCTCGGTTCCGGGGAGCTTGGCAAGGAAGTGATCATCGAAGCGCAGCGGCTCGGCGTCGAGACGATTGCGGTCGACCGATATGAAGGAGCTCCCGCCATGCATGTCGCGGATCGGAGCTACGTGATCGATATGCTGGACAAGCAAGCTCTTAGGGAACTGGTGGAAAAGGAGAAGCCCGATCTCATCGTTCCGGAGATCGAGGCGATCGCGACCGCGGAGCTGATCAAGCTGGAAGAGGAAGGCTGCCGCGTTATTCCGACGGCAAGGGCGGCCCGGCTTACGATGGACCGCGAGGGAATTCGCCGCTTGGCCGCGGAGACGCTCGGCCTGCCTACGGCCAAGTACCGCTTCGCCGATACGTACGAAGAGTTCGAAGCGGCGACGCGGGAGATGGGCTTCCCGTGCGTAGTCAAGCCGCTCATGAGCTCCTCCGGCAAAGGCCAGAGCGTCTGCCGCTCCGAGGAGGAGATCGGCCGCAGCTGGCAGATCGCGATGGAAGGCGGACGCGTGCAGCAAGAACGAGTTATCGTGGAAGAGTTCATCCGCTTCGACTCGGAGATCACTCTTCTTACGGTAAGGTCGGTGAACGGGACGCAGTTCTGCGCCCCGATCGGGCATATTCAGAAGGACGGAGACTACATCGAGTCCTGGCAGCCTCATGAAATGACCGAGACCCAAATCGAGGAATCCAAGCGGATCGCCAAGATCATTACGGACGAGTTGGGGGGCGCGGGGATCTTCGGCGTCGAGCTGTTCCTCTCGGGCGACAAAGTCTACTTCAGCGAAGTGTCGCCGCGACCGCACGATACGGGACTGGTCACGCTGGTCAGCCAGAACCTGTCGGAGTTCGCTCTGCATGCGAGAGCCATACTCGGCTTGCCTATTCCGGAGATCAAGCTGACGGCGCCGGGAGCGAGCCGCCCGCTGAAGGCGGATGCGGAATGGTCTTCGTACCGCCTGCTCGGCGCGGAGGAGGCTCTGGCGCTGCCGGACACGCAGCTTCGCATCTTCGGCAAGCCGGTCACCAAGACGGGCCGCCGGATGGCGGTCGCTCTCGCGACGGCGGAGACGGTGGAAGCGGCTCGGGAACGGGCGACGGAAGCTCTCGGGAAGCTTCGGCTGGAAGGGAAGTAAGAAGGGGATCCTCGGCTGGTTGAAGCCGCGGGGATGGCGCTCGACTCGGGGCTTCCTTCCATTGACAGTTTGTTCGGCTGTAACTATACTGAGTACACTTGAGGGAGAAGGAGGGAGCCTCCCATGGCGATCAGCAGCCGATTCTCCGTAGCGGCGCACATTCTGACCCTGATTCATCAGAGCGAGGGCACTCGCATCACTTCGGAATATATCGCATCCAGCGTCAATACGAACCCCGTCGTCATTCGCCGGATTCTCGGCATGCTGAGCAAGGCGGGGCTCGTCCGGACGAGCGCCGGGGTCGCCGGGGCGACTCTCGCCCGCCCGCTCGGGGAGATCACGATGCTAGACGTCTACCGAGCGGTTCAGCCCGAGCAGGAGGAGCTGTTCTCCATGCACGAGCATCCGAATCCGGCCTGTCCGGTCGGCCGCAACATCCAGGCTTCGCTGGACGGCGTCTTCACGAGCGCCCAACGGGCCCTGGAAGCCGAACTCGCCAGCGTGACGATGGAGCAGGTCAGTCTGGACGTGGCTAGCAGGGCGTAGAATAGAGCCGAACGATTAAAGCGTCTCATAGCTTCTTAGGGAGGAATCCCTTTTGAAGCTGCGAGACGCTTTTTTTGCACGTTAGGAGTAGCTTAAGCTCGCAGAAGACGAATGGCGATGAAATAGAAAATCAAGCCGATCAAGCTGCCCGTCATGTTCAAGAGGACGTCGTCGATGTCGAACATGCCGAGGCCGGTAACAAGCTGGGTAACTTCGACGACGAGAATGATGGACAGCGCGATCGACAGCGCCTTCCAAGTCGAAGGCTTCTTCATGATCAAAGGAAGAAGCAGGCCGAGTGGCGCAAAGAAGAAAACATTATAGAAAGCCGTTCTAAACGAAAGGCTGCCCCAGCCGTATTTTTGATAGGATACGAGAGTATCTTTTAACGTCGCGAAAGGAACGAGATTCAGGTTCCAGTTCCCGTACTCCCGTCTCATCTCCAGCGTGGATCGGATTCGTTCCCACGCGTACGCGAAGCCCATATCTCCGCGTTTAACAATGACCAGGTCGACGACAAGCAACAGATAGATAAGAAAAGCGACCCAAGAGATCCTCCTTAGCAACTTGTTCCCTCTCTCTCATGCATATCCGTACTCTCTCCTTTTCGCAAGGGCCCACAACCTCCTAATGGTACCATTTTTACCCATCCATTTAAAACGGCACCGCGATCGCCCCATGTCACAATCGTGTTCTTACGAGTCATAAGAGTGGTAGTGAGCTCCTCGCCGGATTTCCTATGATGAGATCAAGAAATCAATCATTCGATCCATCACTAGAGAGGGGTTTTACGATGTCTACCGAGATCAAATCCATGAGCAAGAAGATCGCTCTTCCGCTCGGAGTCGTGCTTGCCGGCTCGCTGGTCCTGTCCGCGTGCGGAAGCAACGGCAACAATGAAGGGGCGGCGCCGTCCTCCAGCGCGCCGGCCAGCGAATCCGCCTCGGCCAGCCCGAGCGCCAGCGCAAGCGCGAGCGAGAGCGCAAGCCCGTCGGCGGAGGCGAACATGCCGGAGAAGCCGGCCGAGCTGACGATCTGGCCGGACGACAACGCGGATAAGCTCGACGTCATCAAGGGCTTCGCGGACAAGTACACGGAGAAGACGGGCATCAAGATCAACATCCGGCCGGTGCCGATGAACGACCAGCCGGACACGCTGTCGCTCGACGGACCGGCGGGCAAGGGGCCGGATCTGTTCTACCAGCCGGGCATCGGAGCCCTCGTCGTGAAGGGCCTCGTTCAGCCGCTGAAGACGACCGAGGACGTGCTCTCCACGTACACGCCGGAATCGCTCGCCGCGCTGAGCCAGGACGGCACGCTGTACGGCCTGCCGCTCGTTACCGAGACGTACGCGCTCTTCTACAACAAAAAGCTCGTTCCTCAAGCGCCGGCCACCATCGCCGACCTCGAGAAAATCATGCAGGAGCAAACGGACGCGAAGAAGCAGAAGTACGGCTTCCTGTTCGAAGCGACGAACTTCTATTACGCCTGGTCGCTCATGGGCGGCAACGGCGGCTACATCTTCAAGGACAACGGCGGCAAGTTCGACGTGAACGACATCGGCCTGAACAAGGAAGGCGCCGTAACGGGCGGCAAGCTGATCCAGGATTGGGTCGACAAGGGCTACATTCCGAAGGACGTGAACGGCGACATCGTGGGCGGCCTGTTCACGGCGGGCCAAGTCGGCGCCGTCATCAACGGTCCGTGGGCCGTACAGGATTACAAGAAGCAGCTCGGCGACGACGTCGCGGTCGCTCCGCTGCCGACGCTGGCGAACGGCAACCACCCGACCTCCTTCATCGGAGTCAAGGGCTGGATGCTCTCCAAGTTCTCGAAGAGCCCCGAGTGGGCGGCCGACTTCGCGGCGTTCCTCACGAACGAAGAGAACGCGCTCGAGTACTTCAAGCAGACGGGCGAGACGCCTCCGGTGAAGAACGTCCTTAACAACCCGGCGCTGACCGACGACCCGATGGTAGCCGGCTTCTCGCAGCAGATCCAATACGGCATCCCGTTCCCGACCGTGCCGGAGCTCGACCACGTGTGGGATCCGATGGCGAACGCGCTCAAGTTCATCGTCGACAAGAAGGACGTGCAGACGTCTCTCGACGACGCCGTGAAGCAAGTCCAAGACAAGATGAAGATGGCAGGAGCGAAGTGATCCGCAAGCGAACCGCAAGCTTCGCCGCTAGCCGCTAGACACAAGCCGGGAGGAGAAGGGGCTGTCCGCAGTCCCTTCTTCTTCTTCGAATATCAGAACGTATAAGCTTCTGACATCCTGATCCTATCGGATACCTCCGCAAAGCTTCTTCACCGTCAAAAGACGCCGAAGACGTTTTTGCTTGCTAAGGAAGGTGGAACACGCATGACTACCGAACATACCCCGACTCCGCGCGCTAGCCGAGTCTCTCCAAGCAGCGGACCCGGCAGCGACCTCGGCGCGAATCCGGGCACCCGTTCCGGCGCGAGCATGGGCGCCAACCCCGGCGCTTCTCCGGCCGCCAGCCGCGGTACCGGCTCCGGCTCCGGCCTCAACCCGAGCACGCCTCCGGGAGCCAGCGCCGACGCCAATCCGGCAACCGCCGCCTGGCTGTCCGTCATCCCCGGGCTCGGTCAATACTACAACCGCCGCTGGATCAAGGGGACGATTTTCCTCGCGCTTGCGGTCCTCTTCGCCATCGCGATGACGGCGCCTCTCATCAACGGAATCTGGGGTCTGATCACACTGGGCGACGACCCGGCCGTCGACGACTCGCGCACGCTTCTTGTCCAAGGTATCCTGTCCGCCATCGTCGTCGTCATCCTGGCGATCGCCTACGCCCTGAACATCAAGGACGCCCACCGGGACGCGGTCCGGCGCCGGGAAGGCTTCGCGATCCCGTCCGTCCGCAAGGCGTTCCACGACAGCTGGGAGCATGGCTTCCCGTACTTCATCGTCGTTCCGACGTTCCTGCTGCTGACGATGATCGTGATTTTCCCCTTGCTGTTCATGGTGCTCCTCGCGTTCACCAACTACAACCTGTACAACTCGCCGCCCGCGCACCTGCTCGACTGGGTCGGCTTCGAGAACTTCGCCCAGCTGTTCACCGAATCGATCTGGTCGCGCAGCCTGCTGGCCGTCATGGCCTGGACCGTCGTCTGGACGCTCGTCGCCACCTCGCTTCAGATCGCCCTGGCCTTCTTCCTCGCGATGATCGTGAACGATCCCCGGGTCCGCTTCAAGAAGCTCATAAGAACCGTCTTCATCCTGCCATGGGCCGTGCCTTCGTTCATGACGGTGCTCGTCTTCGCGGCCATGTTCAACGACACGTTCGGCACGATCAACCGCGACATCCTGTCCGTGTTCAACGTCTCGATTCCTTGGCTGACCGACCCGACTTGGGCGCGTATAGCGATTATTTTCGTCCAGGTGTGGCTCGGCTTCCCGTACGTGTTCACGCTGGTGACCGGCGTCCTGCAGAGCATCTCCAAGGACTGGTACGAGGCGGCGGACGTCGACGGCGGCACCCGGCTCGCCAAATTCCGCTACATCACGATGCCGCACGTCCTGTACGCCACCGCGCCGCTGTTGATCATGCAGTATGCTTACAATTTCAACAACTTCAACATCATTTATCTTTTCAACAAGGGCGGACCTCCCGTTCCGGGACAGAGCTCGGGCGCGACCGACATCCTCATCTCGTGGGTTTACGGCCTGACGTTCGACCAGAACAATTACAAAATGGCCGCCGCGATCTCGATCATCATGGGCCTTGTCGTCGCTTTCTTCGCTTTCTATCAATTCCGCAGATCCCGCTCTTTCCGAGAGGAGGGCATGTACTAGAATGAAACGCTCGATGAAATCCAACCTGGAAGTGTCGGGAATTTACCTGATCATCCTGGCCATGTTCGTCATTATCCTGTATCCGCTCCTGTGGGCGGTAGGCATCTCTCTTAACCCGGGAACAAGCATGTTTAGCGCCAAGCTGATCCCGGACAACTGGTCGTTCGACAACTACAATTGGCTGTTCAACGACCCGCGAAGCGAGTACACGCTCTGGTACAAGAACACGCTGATCGTCGCCTCGTTCAACGCGCTGGCTTCGGTGATCATGGTCGGTCTGACGGCGTTCGTGTTCTCCCGCTACCACTTCGTCGGCCGCAAAAACACCATCTACGCGACGCTCCTCATGCAGGTGTTCCCCGTGCTCATGGGCATGGTCGCAATCTATCTGCTGCTCAACCTGGTCGGCTTGCTCGACACGTTTACGGGGCTCGTTATTTTCTACACCGTGGGCGGCCTGCCGATGAATATTTTCCTGGTCAAGGGGTACATGGACACCATCCCGCGCGACCTCGACGAATCCGCCAAAATGGACGGAGCCGGGCACATTCGCATCCTGACCCGAATCCTGCTTCCTCTGATCGCTCCGATTCTCGCAGTCGTGGCTTTGTTCACCTTCATGGCGCCGTTCATGGACTTCCTGACCCCGCGGATCATTCTTCGGTCCCCGGAGAAGTACACGGTGGCGCTCGGCTTGTTCAGCTTCATTAACGATAAGATGGGCAACAACTTCACGAGATTCGCGGCGGGCACGATCCTGATCGCTCTCCCGATCTCGACCGTATTCCTGTTCTTGCAGCGCTACCTGATCTCCGGATTGGCGGAAGGCGGCACCAAGGGATAAACGGACATCAGGCAGGAGGTATTTAACGTGGAAAATAGTTCGGCAATTCACCCGGATCAATACGCTGGCGGAGGGCTGGCGGGTGCGAGGTGGCGCGACATCGGCAATCTGGTCCGATACTCCGAGGAGTCCTCGTTCTATCGGTTGGAATGCGAGGGCGGCACGGTCGCGATCGCGTTCCGCACGGACCGCATCGTGAGAGTTACGATGAACCCGGCCGGCGAGCCGGATCTGGGACTTAATGTGAACCTGCTGGAGCCGGCGGAGGCTGGCCCGGGGCGCATTCTTGCGGAGGTGAAGGAACGAGAGATCTGGCTGAGCTCCTCGCGACTCAAGGTCGTGATCCGCAAGGAGCCGCTGCGCCTCTCCTTCTTCGACGCTTCCGGCAGGGAGCTCGTCTCCGAGGGGGAGCGCGGCATGATGACGAATTCGAAGGGCGAGGTGCTCTGCGTCAAGAAGACCGAAGAAGCCGACCGTTTCTACGGCTTCGGGGAGAAGTCGGGCTTCCTGGACAAGCGCGGAGAGAGATTCGGCATGTGGAACACAGACGTCTACGCTCCCCACAATCCGGACACCGACGAGCTGTACGTGTCGATCCCGTTCTATCTGACGCTTCGCGGCGGCGCGGCCCACGGGCTGTTCTTCTTCAACACGTTCCGGTCGGCGTTCGACCTTCGGGGGGAGAAGGAGCATTCGTTCCAAGCGGAAGGAGGGCAGCTCGACTACTTTGTGATGGCGGGGCCGACTGCAAAGGATGTTATCGCGCAGTATACGTCGCTCACGGGACGGGCTCCGATTCCTCCGCGCTGGGCGCTCGGCTACCACCAGTCCCGGTACTCGTACGAGACGGAAACCGAGGTTCGCGAGCTGGTGGCGAGGTTCAAGGAGAAGGGCATTCCGCTCGACGTCGTTCACTTGGATATCCACTACATGTACGGTTACCGGGTGTTCACTTTCGATAAGGATCGCTTCCCGGATCCTCGCGGGTTGATCGCAGAGTTGAGGGAGCAAGGGATTCGCGTCGTGCCGATCGTCGACCCGGGCGTCAAGGCGGACCCGGAGTACCGGGTGTTCCGCGAAGGTGTTAGCGAGGGCATGTTCTGCGGATATTTGGACGGGCAGCTTTTCTATGGGCAAGTTTGGCCGGAGAAGAGCGTTTTCCCGGACTTTACGGACGGGAAGGTTCGCGAGTGGTGGGGCGACCTGCATTCGTTCTACGCGGAGCTCGGTATCGAGGGCATCTGGAACGACATGAACGAGCCTTCCGTGTTCAACGAGTCGAAGACGATGAATCTCGACGTCGTGCATGCGAACGACGGGCGTCCGGCATCTCACCGCGAACTGCACAACGTGTACGGGTATCACATGTCGGCGGCGACTTATTCCGGGATGCGTCGGCAATTGGAGGGGCGCAGGCCGTTCGTGCTTACGCGCGCGGGCTATGCGGGCATCCAGAAGCATGCGGCCGTCTGGACGGGCGACAACCGCAGCTTCTGGGAGCACCTCGAGATGAGCGTGCCGATGTGTCTCAACCTGGGGCTGTCGGGCGTGCCCTTCTGCGGGGCGGACGTCGGCGGCTTCTCGAACGACTCGAACCCGGAGCTGCTCGCCCGGTGGACGCAGCTCGGCGCGTTCCTGCCGTTCTTCCGCAACCACAGCGAGTTGAAGTCCATCCGGCAGGAGCCGTGGGTTTTCGGAGAGCGGACGGAGGCTGTGGCGAGGAAATACATTAAACTGCGCTACCGCTGGCTGCCTTACCTGTACTCGTTATTTAAGGAGGCTAACGACAGCGGCGTTCCGGTCGTGAGGCCGCTGTTCCTCGAGTTCCCGAAGGACGCCGAGACGTACGCGATTTCGGATCAGTTCCTGCTCGGCCCTTCGGTGCTGGTAGCGCCTATCGTAAGGCCGCACGCCAGGAAGCGGATGGTTTATCTTCCCTCAGGCGGTTGGGTGAATTACTGGACGGAGGAGAGAGTCGAAGGGGGACGGCACGTTGTGGTTGACGCGCCTCTGGACACGATTCCGCTGTTTATCCGCGAAGGGGCGGTGATTCCGCTGGCTTCGGAGCGGATGAACACTTCCGAGAGAGTGGAAGAGCTGGCGCTGCATGTGTATCCGCCCGCGGCCGGAGAGAGTGCGGAGTTCGTCCTGTACGAGGATGACGGGACGACGTTCGGGTATTCGGCGGGGGCGTGCTACTCGGAACGCGTGAACGTACGGAGACCGTCTTCAGAGCGGCTTGAGGTGGTCAGCCGAGTCGAGAAGGACGGCTATTCGCCCGACTGGGGCAGCCGCAGGCTGGTCGTTCACGGAGGCGGTGCCGTGGCCGAGAGGCTCGAAGTGACGATTAACGGCGTTAAAGCAGAGTTTCTGGAGGAGCGTTCGGGGGCGGGTGGTGTCCGGGTTTATTCCTTTTAAGCGGCGGGCTGCTGCAGCTCAATAAAACCTAAGCGAGAAGGATAGTCGAAAAAATCGACTAACACCGGATGCTGGAGGGCGAATGCGAGGCCAATAGTCGAAAAAATCGACTAACGCTGGATGCTTGAGGGCGAATGCGAGGCCGATAGTCGAAAAAATCGACTATCGCTGGATGCTGAAGGGCGAATGCGAGGCCGATAGTCGAAAAAATCGACTATCGCCGTTCGCTGGAGGGCGAATGCGAGGCCAATAGTCGAAAAAATCGACTAACACCGGATGCTGAAGGGCGAATGCGAGGCCAATAGTCGAAAAAATCGACTAACGCTGGATGCTTGAGGGCGAATGCGAGGCCAATAGTCGAAAAAATCGACTAACGCTGGATGCTTGAGGGCGAATGCGAGGTCTCGGCCGTTGCGGTGTTTATAATCTAAATTTAGAAAGGGAAGAGGAGAATGGCTCTGATCCGCAAGCTTATCGCAAGCGTATTGGCACTCGTCCTGCTGTCTCCGCTGGGCGCCCTGGCGTCCGTGTCGGCGGAGACGGACTCTCCCGCGGGCGGCGGCGCCGTCTCGGGAGGCTTGGCCGGGGATTCGGCGGCCTATGTCCGGTTCAAAAATCAATGGCAGGGCACGTATTTGTACGAGGATTCCTCCGGCAAGGTCCGTTACGGCTACACGGCGGTGGAGGATCCGGCGGCACAATGGCTGCTGGAGGAGGCGGGAGACGGACTCCGGACGATTCGGAACAAGGCGACCGGCCATTACCTGAACATGGCTAGCGTCGTCCCGAGCGACAAAATCACGCAGCCGCTGGAGAGCACGGACATCTCGCCGGGGCTGACGACGGCTCTGTGGAAGGTGCAGGAGGCGGAGCCCGGCTACGTCAACGTGGTTAGCGCGGACTATTCGAACCGGGTGCTTAACGTTCAGACGCTGGACGGCTTCTCGCACGTGAACGACTGGGCGCAGGCGTCCTGGGGCAGCGCCAAGTGGCAGCTCGAGACCGCTAGCGATCTTGCTCCGGTGAGGATCGTCGATCAATGGCAGGGCGGCTATTTGTATGAGGCGGACGGCGTCGTAAAGGTCGGCCGGCCTGCGATGAACGACGACTCGTCCCATTGGTACGTAGTCGACGCCGGGGGCGGGAAGAAACGGCTTCAGAACCGGGCGACCGGGCATTTTGTTAATGTCGCTAATGTAATCGCTTCCGAGGACAAGACGATCCCCTTATCGGTCACGGAGCTAGGAGACGGCGCCGTGACGGAATGGACGATGACGGCGTCCGGGGAGGCGAACGTCTACGGACTGGCGATAGACAGTTATCCGGAGTTCGTGTTGAACGTTCAGTCGCAGGACGGCTACGCTCATTGGAACAATTGGGCCCAGCCGGGCTGGGGGAGCGCCCAGTGGAAGCTGGAGCCGGCCTCCGATACGCTTCCGGTCCGGCTGAAGGACCAATGGCAGGGTCGGTATCTGTTCGAGCAGAACGGCAGATTGGCTTACGGGGACCCGGCGCCGACGGATAAGAGCTCGCAATGGCTGGTCGAGAGCACCGCGTTCGGAACGACGCTGCGTAACTTGGGTTCCGGCAGCTACGTCGTCGCCTCCGCTTCGGGTGAAGAAGCGGCGGGTATCAGCGCCAAGAGCGTGGCCGGGACGGTCTACGACACGGACTGGACCATGAACGCGGCGGCGAACGATGCGGGGGGCACGGTGAGCGGTTATTACACGTTCTCCGTTCCCGGGGCAAGCGGCGCCATTTTGAACGTGCAGGCCCAGGACGGCTTCGCTCACGCGAACGATTGGGCGCAGCCGACATGGGGAAGCGCGCAATGGAAGCTGGAGGATCCGAACGCCGAGCCGGAGCCGGAGAACCCGGACCCGTCCTACATCCGGATCCGCAACTCCTGGCTGCAGCTTTACCTCTATGAAGAGAACGGAATCGTGAAGTACGGCAACGCGTCTTCCGGGGATCAAGCGGCCCAGTGGCTGCTTGTCGACGCCGGCGACGGCAAGACCCGCATCCAGAACCGGGCGACCGGGCATTACGTGACGCTCGAAGGCGTGGAGGGCTCGCGCGCGGCCGTCCGGGCCGCCGATTTGGCCGAAGGCTCGTCCGCAGGAGACTGGGTCGTCATCGACTACCAGGGGCTAAAGCTGATCCGCTCGGCCGGCGATCGCAGCGCGGAAGAGGGCTCGCAGTCGTATCTGAACGTAGAGAACAAGCTGAAGACGCTCCAGTACGGAATCGTGCCGCGGGACTGGGGCAGTCCGAAGTGGGAGTTCCTCCCGGCTTCGGAGGACTCAAGCGGGTACATTCGGCTTAAGAACGGCTACCGGGGAACGTATCTGTACGAGGAGGGCGGCATCGTCAAGGACGGCCAGCCGGATCCCCTGAACGCGGCTTCCCATTGGGAACTGAAGCAAGGGCAGCAAGGTACGCTGATCGTCAACCGGGCGACGGGTCATCTCATTACCAACGAGAACGTAGGAAGCTATGAGGATCCGCTGGAGAGCTTGGCGCTCGATCCAACCTGGGGCAGCGTCCAATGGACGGTGGAAGACGTCGACGGCTCGGAAGCCAAGGTGCTTCGCAGCGTCTGGAAGAACAACGTCCTAATCCACGACGAGGACAACAAGGGCTTCGCGCAGGCAAGCGACATTCCGGCGAACTGGGGCAGCGCCCAGTGGCTCCTGGAGGCCGCGTCCGAGCTTCCGTCGGAGCTGCCGGAGGGCTTCATGCGCATCCAGAACCGGCAGAACGGCCAATATCTGTTCGAGAACGGCCGCCAGGTCGTTCGCTACGGAACGCCGGATGCGGCGAATGCCTCTTCCCATTGGAGCTTCGTTGCCGGAGAAGCCGGAAACGTGAGCATCGTGAATCGGGCGACGGGTCACGCCGTGTCGATCGAGAACGGAAGAGCTTACCTGGGGACGAGCAGCGCGATGGCGGGAGATTCCTCGGACTGGAAGCTCGAAGAGGCCGGAGCGGCGGGCTACTACCTGCTCCGCAGCGCCGCGGCTGGCCATGACGACGAGTATATCCATCTCGCGGACGGGCTCGGCTTCGCCCAATACGATCTGGTCTCCGCCGAGAGCCAAGCGGCGCAATGGAAGCTGGAGGACGCTCCGGAGGAGGCCGTCCCCCCAAGCGGCGAGACGGACGACTGGAACGGAGCGACGACGGTTCTGAAGGATAAGAACGTTATTCGTATCGAGGGTGAACGAAGCGGCGAGCTTCTTGCGATGTCGGGGACCGGGGTGACTTTTGAAGCGGCCTCGTCCAAGAGCCTGTCCGCCGCTTGGATCGCGGAGAGCTACAACGGGCACAAACGCTTCAAGAACGTGCAGACCGGTCTCTACCTCGCGGCGAACGCTTCCGGGGACGCGCTGATCGGAAGCGGCTCAGGCGGAGAAATGGCCGCCCAGTGGGAGGTGTCGGACGTGCTCGGGTACAAGACGATCCGCAGCGTGGCTGCGCCCGATCTCTTGGTCGCCCAAGGGAATGGCGGTTCGGCGAGGTGGACGTTCGAACCGATTCCGACCACGACGAGATACGAAGCATCCGAGGCATTCGCCTCCGGAGGAGTCGCGCTGCCGGCCGCGCCGGGCGGGTTCGCGAGCGGCTTCTCCGGGGAAGGGGCGAGCCTGCTTTGGTCGGTTCACGCGGAGGAAGCCCGCGCTTACGCGGCGGCGATCGCCTACCGCAACGCCTCCGGGACAACCGGCAAGCTCGGTCTTTACGTCAACGGCTTGAAGGCCGGGACGCTGACTCCGGCTCCTACGGGAGAAGCAGCCGGAACGTTGCCTGTCGAGCTGAAGCTGCGAGAAGGCTTCAACACCGTTGCTCTTCGTTATGAAGACGACAGCGGAACGGGACTGGAGATCGGCGCGCTGAAGCTGGCGAAGTCGGTATATGGGGCTTCGCGCGGGGCGACCGTGCCTTATCTCGCTTATGAGCTTGAAGACGCGGCGACGAACGGCAGCCTGATCGGCCCCGGGCGGGATTACGGCACGGCAGCGGCGGAATCGTCGGGACGCAAGGCGGTCCGGCTGGACGAAGAGGGCCAATACGCGGAGTTTAAAGCCGCGGAAGCGGCGAACGCGCTGACCCTTCGCTACGTCATTCCGGACAGCGCGGACGGCTTGGGGCTTAATGCGACCCTAAGCCTGTACGTCGACGGAGAGAAGAGGCAATCTCTTGAGCTGAGCTCCAAGCACAGCTGGGTGTACGGCAAATACCCGTACTCCAACAACCCGGCGGACGGCGATGCCCATCGCTTCTACGAGGAGGCGCACTTCCTGGTCGGGGACATCCCGGCCGGAGCGACGGTGCGGCTGCAGCGGGATGCGGGCGATTCCGCCGAATACTACGTGCTCGATCTGGCCGAGCTGGAGCGCGCGCCGGAAGCTTACTCGATGCCGGAGGAAGGCTATCGCTCCGTTACGGAATTCGGAGCGGCGCCGAACGACGGCGCGGATGACAGCTCGGCGTTCCGGGCGGCGATCGCGGCGGCGCAAGAACAAGGCTTCGGCCTGTGGGTGCCGGAAGGAAGCTTCGACTTAAGCGGCGGGCCGCTTGAAGTAGCCGGCGTGACGATCCGCGGAGCGGGCATGTGGCACACCGAGCTCCGCGGCGAAGGCTTCATGGGCGTCGGCTCGAACGTCGGGGTGTACGACCTTCTGCTCGACGTAGGAGTGACCGGCCGCCATGACGCCGAGAAGGAAGCAGGCTTCGACGGCGCGTTCGGCACCGGATCGACGATTCAGAACGTATGGATCGAGCACGCCAAAGCCGGCATCTGGACGACGCTCAGCGACGATCTGACCCTGAACACGGACGGCCTCTACATCGGGGGCGTTCGCGTGCGCAACACGTATGCGGACGGCATCCACCTGTCCACGGGTACCCGCAACTCGGTCGTCGAGCACTCCGTCCTTCGCAATACCGGGGACGACGCGATCGCTCTGTGGTCCGACCAAAGAACCGGGACCACGGCCGAGCAGGCGCGGACGCGGAACAACAAGATTCGCTTCAATACGGTCCAGTTGCCTTACCTGGCCGATAACGTGGCGGTGTTCGGCGGCACGGACAATCAAGTGACGGATAACCTCCTGGCCGATACGATGGGCTACGGGGCGGGAATCGCGGTCTCGACCCGGTTCGATCCGGTGCCGTTCGGCGGCACGACGCGCGTCGAGCGCAACACGCTCCTTCGCACCGGCGGGCATGAGGCCAGCTGGAATCAGGACTTCGGAGCGATCTGGATCTTCGTCGAGAACAAGCCGATCGACGCCGACATTCTCATCCAGAACAACGAAGCGATCGACAGCACGTTCCAAGGGCTGTACGTCAGCGGACCGAACGCGATCAACGCCTCCGGCGCCCATAAGGTTCTCGTCCGCAATTACGTGATCGACGGAGCGGGAACGTGGGGAATCAACGTCGCGGCCGGCGTCACCGGAAGCGTTGAACTGCAGAATGTTCTTATCCGGAACGCGAAGGTCGGAAGGCTATTCAGCACGATGGGCGACTCGTTCAAGCTGAACGTGGCGGAGCCGGTGCCGGAATCGGAGCAGCCGGATCCGGTGCTCGTTCCGGATGACGGAGGAGAAGGCAACCCGGGCCCCGGCACGGGGATCGGAACTGGCAACCCTGGCGGTTCTGGCGAGGGGGGCGCATCGGATCTTCGGAAGAGAGCCTCCGAAGGAGACAAGAAGCTTGCGGACGCGCTCTCGGGCGGCGCCGACGTTATCGAGTTTGCCGGCAGCGAAGCGTCCGGCGAGGTAGCGGCTGTCTTCAGCTCGAAGGCCCTTCGCGAAGCGACAAACAAGAAGCCTTCCGCGAGGATCCTCGTAAGTCTCCCGAATGCCGAGTACGAGCTGACGCTGGCCCAGGCCGCCGCGCTGCTCGGCAAGGCAGCGGACGATGTCTTGCTGGAATTGACAATCGGCGAATTGGATCCATCGACGGCAACTCCGTTAAGCGGAGCCGCGCGGCGAGAAGGCCTAAATCCGATCGCGAAAGGGGCTTTCCGCTTTGAGGCTGCCCTTCACTCCGACGGAGCAACCAGTCCGATAACGAACTTCGGACGTCTATTTGTCGATCGCCGGATGATCGTCGATCAAGAGCTGGATCCGAACGCATCGACCGTGCTGCTTTACGATTCGGCAACCGGAAGCCTCCGCTACGTTCCGGCTCTCTTCGAGAGTTCTGAAGACGGACGGACTGCCGTGACGATACGAAGCGCCCATAACGGCATCTTTGTCCTGGCCTCGTCCGCAAGGGAGTTCGCCGACCTGCAGGGACACTGGGCACAGAAGGACCTGCAGCTTCTGGCGAACAAGCGGATCGCGAACGGCGACGAAGACGGACGCTTCTCGCCGAACCGTCCG
>Ga0065721_10050506_pt1 | contig 19630 bp, 14 predicted proteins | sample Mesricmetagenome_FD_59108 | JGI IMG/M metagenome (GOLD analysis project Ga0065721, IMG submission 59108) | Mesophilic microbial community from rice straw/compost enrichment Sample: eDNA_1 v2 (version 2) | ecosystem: Engineered > Solid waste > Grass > Composting > Bioreactor | place: USA: Davis... | reverse complement strand
CCGCCGAGGACATTCCGATTGACGCGGTTCTGCCGAACGACCGGGTCTTCACCCCCGGCACGCAAACCTACGCCCGGAAGGGCGGCCGCGGCGCGGACTAGTAGTCCCGCCGCCAGCGCACGGCCAGGCGGTTCTCGCCTTGCCCGGTGATGCGCGAGATGATCGCCAGGTTGCGGCGCAGACGCCATTCAACCTGCGCCGCCCCGCCTTCCCGCCCGCCGCCGGTGAGTTCCAGATAGACGTCGTCGGTCAGGTACTTGCCGCCCGAGACAGTCATCCCGGCCTCGTCGCCGCCGCCGAAGGCCAGCCGGTCGAGGCCGGCGAAGGTCCGCAGGTTGCCGATCACGTCAAGCCCGCCGCCCCCAGTCAGCGACGAAAGCGCCGACGCCAGCTGCGCCGCCTCCACCGGCGAGAGCTGGGCGGCCGAGCGCCCGAACAGCACCTGCGACAGCACCTCGTCGTTCGGGAGGGTGGGCGATGAGGTCAGAGTCACCTCGGGGACCGCCGCCGTGCCCCGGATGCGCACGGTGACGCTCAGGGTGGGATCGTCGCGCGTCGCCTCCAGCTGCAGGCGGATGTTCTGCGGCTGAGTCGCCAGATAGACGATGCTGGAGTCGTCGAACTCGAACCGCTTGCCGGCGAACTCGTAGTCGCCGCGGACGACCCGAGCCACGCCCGAGAGGTTGGGCCGCGTCGTGGTCCCGCCCACGTGAGCGTCCAGCGACAGTTCCACGTCGAGCCCCCGGCCGCGCAGGAACACCCTACGCGGCGCCTTCAGGTTCACGTCCAGCAGCCAACCCGAGCCGCGGCTGCGTGGCGCCGGCAGAGCCGTGTCCAGAGTGTCCGGTCGATTGATTTCCTTCACATCCATGGCCACCACGCCGGACGGCGTTGGCAGGTCAGCCGCCACGTCGGCGCGATCGATGGTCAGATCGCCGGACAGCCGCACCTTGCCGTCCGCAGCCCGGGCGATGGTCGCCTGCCCCGTGGCCGAGGCGGTGGCGATCTCATTGTCGATCAGCCGGAAGTCCTCAAGGTCGAGGCGGAAGCTGGACACGCCGTCGCGTTGCAGGCTCACCCGGCCGCGGCCCGCGACCCGTCCGCCATGGCCATCGACGCCCGACGCCTCGGTCACGTCCACCCCGTTACGCGTGAAGTCCGCGGCCAGGGTCACGTCGCGCAGGGATAGGCCCGTTCCGCCGTCGTCGAAGCGGCCGCGCTCGACGCTGATGTGGCCCACGGCGTTCGGGTCCGCCAGAGTGCCGCCCAACGTTCCCTGGGTGCGGACCACGCCGGCCAGAGCCCGCTCGCCGCCGAATAGCAGGTCCCACAGAGGCCGCACCTCGCCCTCGGCCGAGAACCGGCCGCGCATCGGTTTCTGCCGGGCGATGGCGATGCGGAACGGCGCCGCTGAGGCATCGGCCGGCAGCATCAGGTCGGCGCCCGCCCGCAGCCCCTGTTCGTTGCGGGTCTCGGCCTGAAGCGTCAGGGCGTTGCCCGCCAGCTTGCCGCGCACCTGGACGTCCATGCCCTGGACCTCCGGTGCGCCGCGGCCGCGCGCATCCGCCAACCGCGCCTCAAAGGCTCCCTCAAGGGCCTCGCCTCGCCCGTTCAGGCTGAGCGTCCCGTCGATCCGCCCCGCCAGATCGGGATCAAGCATCTCGAGGGTCACGCCGACGATGCGGGCCTGGACCGCGGCGGCCTCGCCCCGCAGCGCGCCGTCGAAATCGATCCGTCCACCGTCGGAGCTGGCCAGCCGCAGCCGCGCGGACCGCTCCTCGCCGCCGAAGCGGAACATCGCCGTCTGCACCGTATGCACGTCACGGCGTCCGAGACGGCCCATGCCGTCGAACCCGAGCGCATAGCCCGCCTCCGCCTCGGCCAGGACGCCCCTGCCGTCGATCCGCCAGGCGCCCCGCTTGGAGCCGCCCTCGGCGGCGAGGGTGTAAGGCAGGCGCGCCAGCGGCCCATCCGCCGTCAGCCGGGCGTTGCGGATGGCCATGCCCGAGCCCGCCGGGCGGGCATTCTCCGCCCGCAGGTCGAGGCTCGCCCGCGCCCCGCCGGCGTCGACGATCCGCAGGTCTCCCCAGACCCGCCCCGCCTTGAGGAAAGCCCCTGGCCCAACGGCCAGATCAAGATCCGCCGACGACGGGCTGCGCCGACGCAGCGAGATCGCCCCCTTGGCCTGCAGGCCGCCGGCGTCCACGTCCAGTTCGGTCAGGTCCACCCCACCCTCGGGGAAGCGGAAGGCCCCCCGGGCTCGCGCCGGGCCATAGGCGCTGTCGGCAACGATCGCCACGAGGCCGCTCGATCCATCCACCAGACGCTGGAAGCTCAAGGTCAGCTTGGCGTTGGTCAGCGGCAGGCGCGGGACGTCCACCTGCTCGATGTCGGCCATCAGGTCCAGTTTCGGCGCCGCCAGCGTTCCGGTCACGGCGCCCGTCCCCTTGGCCTGGCCGGTGATCTCCACCGGGCCCACCCGGAACGGCCCCTGGGCGCTCCAGTCGGTCTTGAAGGCCAGGGTGCGGTCCCCGCGCAGCGCCCCGGCCAGGGTCGCCTGGAAAGCCGCTCCGTCCAGGCTGGCCCGGGCCACCGATAGTGCGCCATCCTGCCAGTTGGCCTGGGCCTTCGCCCTGGGTTCGCGCCCGAGCAGCCGATCAAGCTCCTCCATGCCGGTGGCCAGGCCCCGGCCGCGCCCGTCGAAACTGACGGTCCAGGGCCGGCCGCTCCCACCCTGCGTCGCCTGCCAGGTCAGGGTCGCCCCGCCAGCCGCCCCTGGTCGGGCCGCTCCCAGGTTCGACACCTCGGCCGATCCCTTGAAGGTCAGGGCGCCGAGCAGGCTTCGTCCGCCGCTGGCCTCCACTTTCAGCCCGGCGCCGGCCACATCCAGTTCGCGCAGCAGCAGGCGCCCGTCGGTCAGTCGGGCCGCGTCCAGCGTCGCCGAAGGCGCGGCGCCCAGCATCGCCGCCAGGAAGCCCTGTCCCTTGCCGCCCACCCCGGACAGTCTGGCCTTGACCGAAAGTCCCGCCCTGTCCCGTCCGGCCTGCACCGGCCCGGCGATCCGGGTCAGGCCATAGCCGCCCATGGAAAGGTCGGAGACCGTCGCATGGCCCGCAAACTTCCATTCCGCCAGGGTTCCGGTGACGACGCCGGTGAGCCGCCCAGCCTGCATCTCCGGGCCGCCCGCCAGCCGTTGAAGATCGGGGGTGGTGGCCTGGATCCGCACCCCCTGCGGCGCCAGCCGCCGTTCGCCCAAGTTGCCCCGCCCTGAGAGGACCACGGTGAGGTTGTCGGCGTAGATCCGCCCCTCCAGGTCGTGGAACTGCTTATCCGCCCGCTTGCCCGCCAGCCCGAACCGCACCTCGGGCCCGAACCTCGCCATGAGCGGACGCGTCAGAGTCGAGGCGTCGAGCAGGACTCGCCCGCCGGCCGTGCCGCCGTCCGGCCGCCACGCGCCTCGCGCCAGCACCGGCGTGAGCTCGCCCGAGCGGGCCGTGGCTTGGAACCGGCCCTCCGAGGCCTTACCGGACGCACGCACCACCAGCTCAAATGGCTGGTCGGCCGGCAATCCCAGCGCCCCGGCCAAGGCCCCGCCCTGAGCCTCCACCGCATCGGCCGTCAGCCGCAGCGGCACCTTGGGCCCCAGGGCGAAGTCCACGTCCAGGTGATCCCCGGGATGGAGGATGCTCTTGGCCGCCACCTTGCCAGACCGCCCCCCGGCCCGCTCGATGGCGAGGTTGGCGGACAGGTCATAGACGCCCCGCCGATAGCTGAAGCCCTCCTCCAGCACGACGCGCGTGCGCAGGGCGTCGATGTGGAACGAGACAGGCAGGCCGCGGTCCTTGCCCTTGGGCCCCAGGGTCGGCCTGCGAACCAGCCGCAGGCTCTCGGCCTCGATCAGGTCGGCATCGAACCTGCGCCTTAGCAATTCGAGATAACGCCATTGAAGATGAAGGTTTTTCGCCTCCAGCCAGACGCCTTTCTCGTCCCGGATCGTCAGCCGGCGAACGCGGAAATCCCGCCACACGTCGCCGGACAGGCCTTCGATCTTCAGTCGGCCAAAACGCCCGATCTTGAGGCCGTCCGTGCGGGCTTCGATCAACAGCAGCGCCTCCGGCGCCAGCACGCCCCAGCGCCCGGCGGCGAACAGTCCGGCGGACGCCACCAACACCACCACGCAGATCGCCACGATGGTTTTCGGGATCACCGAGCGCTTCAGGGCGGCCGGAACCGCCGGCGTGTCCGACGGCTCGCTCAAAAGCTTTGTCCGATGCTGATGTAGACCTGGATCGGCGCTTCACCGCGCCGACGCGCCACAGGCGTTGCGATGTCCACGCGGATCGGGGCGAAACCCAGGTTGTAACGGATGCCAACACCCGCCCCCACGGCGAGGTCGTCAAGGTCGAGGGCCCCGTTCGAGCCTACCGAGCCCGCATCCACGAACAGCGCCATGCCCCACCGCTCGGTGAGATCCCGGCGCACCTCCGCCGAGGCTTCGACCAGCGAGAGACCGCCCCGGGGGGTTCCGTCATCCAGCCGCGGGCCGACCCCCTGGTAGGGGAAGCCCCGCACCGAGCCGCCGCCGCCTGCATAGAACCGCCGTGAGGCCGGCACCTCGGGCACGGTCCCGTTGATGATCCGCCCCACCCTCAGGCGGCCGGCCAGCACCGTCCGCGCCTCCGGGCCGAAGGGCACATAGCCGGTCCCCTGCACCTGCAGGCGCAGGTACGGCAGGTTTTCCTCGCCCAGGATCACCGTGGGCTCGGCCCGGGCGCTCAGCTTCCAGCCCCGGCGCGGATCGAGGGGATCGTCCGATCGGTCCAGCAGCACGTCGCCAAGGGCGGCGACGGTGACCAGGTCCAGCCCCAAGCGGGAAAGATCGTCTTCGTCGGTTTCCCGGTTGCGGCTGGCGTCGATGCTGCCGCCGACGGTCACATAGGAAGTTCGTCCGTAGCGGCGGGTCACATCCCCGCGCACGCCCGCGCCGGTCTCGTCGAAGGCGTCCGTGGTGATGTCGTAGACCGCCGCCCCCAGCCTCAACGTCTGCTGGGCCCGCCGCCAGTGCGGCAGAGTGACTTCCGGTTCGATCCGGCTGTCCTTGTCCGAGAACCGCCCCAGCACCGAAAGCGTGTCAGCCCGGCCAAGCACATTGTAGCGGGTCCAGCGCCCTTCGACACCCGGCCCGTCGGTGGTCGAATAGCTGGCGCCGGCCTCGATGGTGCGCCGCTTGCGTTCGGCCAGGCTCACCACCACCGGCCGCAGCCCTTCCGACGTGACCTTGTCCGCCGGCGCCAGGGCGACGGTGACGCTGTCATATACGCCCGTGTCCAGCAGACGCCGTTCGAGTTCGGCCACGCGGTCGGGATCATAGATGTCGCCGGGGGCCCAGGGCGTCAGGCTCTGGACCCAGCCGGTCCGGGTGCGGCCGTCCGTAATGATCTCCAGCCCGTTCAGCTTCACCAGCCCGCCCGAACGGATGCGGTAGCTCGGCGTGAGGAGGGTGGTGGCGTGGTCGACGATCACTTCCCGCGGCTCGGGCGTGGCGTCGGGATAGCCCCGATGCTGTAGCGCGGCGATGATCCGGCCTTCGGCGGCGATCACATCAGCCGCCCGACCCGGTCCGTCGGGCGGCAGGTTTACCGCCCTTTCGGCCTCGGCCGCCGCGTCGGGATCGGGTTCGGGTTCGATCCACTCGATGCCTGCCTCGCCCAGGCGGAACCTCGGGCCGGGCGTAATGCGCACCAAAGCTGTCGGCGGATCCGTCTCGCTGACGTCCGGCTCCACCACATAGGCGTAGTAGCCCTCCGAACGCAGGACGGCTATGGCGTCCTCGGCCGCGGCCCGGGCCCGCCGTCGGGCTTCGAAACGGTTCTCGATCTTGTCGTCGGTCTCGCCAATGGCGCGCTGGATAGCCGCGCGCAAATCCGCGTCGAGCTCGCCCTCCAGAGCGGCGCGCGGTTCCGCAGCCGCGGCTGCGCCGTAAACGCACAGGGCCGCCGAGGCGGCGCAGGCGTGGAGCAATCGACCCAAGCTCGAATCCCCGCGAGCCCCCCGAAGGTCCGTGTAGCCGCGCCGTCGCTCCCTGTCACGCCACAGGCGCCTGCCCAAAATCCGGGCGCCACCATCTGTCGAAGCGTCCGCATAACGAAAGTTGTCGCAGCGCTTTCGGCGAGGCCCCAACCGTCCTACAGCTTTGAACAGTGATGGATGGGAGCAGGTGGTAGCCGACGTGGGGGAAGTCAGCCGGGTCGAGACCGAAACCATCGAGGTCGTGCGACCCTATGACGAGGCGCGCAGCGCCGATGGCCAGGTGCGCCCCCACTACGCCGCCCTGCAGGCCAGGCTCGCCACCCTGTCGGCCGACGAACTGGCCGAACGTCAGAGGACCCAGGAGCGGTTCTTCCTGCTCCAGGGCATCACCTTCACCGTCTATGGCGCCGAGAGCTCCACCGAGCGGATCATTCCGACCGACATCCTGCCGCGGATCATCCCGGCCCAGGAGTGGGCGAAGATCGAGGCTGGGCTGATCCAGCGTCTCCAGGCGCTGAACATGTTCCTGGCCGACATCTATTCGGAACAGCAGATCCTGATGGACGGCGTGGTGCCGCGCGAGCTGGTCCTGACCGCGCCTTCCTATCGGCGCGAGATGCAGAATCTCTATGTGCCGCACAAGGCCTACGCCAACGTCTGCGGTTCGGACCTGATCCGCCAGCCGGATGGGGCCTTCGCGGTGCTTGAGGACAACCTGCGGGTCCCCTCCGGCGTCTCCTACATGCTGGCCAACCGCGAGGCCTCCAAGCGGGTCTTTCCAGGCACCTTCCGCGGCGCCGGCGTGCGGTCGGTGGAGCGCTATCCCGACATGCTGCTCCAGACCCTGAAGAGCATGGCGGCCGACTGGCGGCCCAATCCGCAGGTCGTGGTCCTGACTCCCGGCGTCTACAACTCGGCTTACTACGAGCACGCCTACCTCGCCCGGCTGATGGGCGTGCCCCTCGTCGAGGGCCGCGATCTCGTGGTGCACGACAACTTTGTCTACATGCGCACGACCACGGGCCTCAGGCGGGTGGACGTCATCTACCGGCGCGTGGACGACGACTTCATCGACCCCCTCACCTTCCGGCGGGACTCGGCCCTGGGCGCAGCGGGCCTGTTCAACGCCTACCGGGCCGGCAACGTGGTCATCTGCAACGCCCCCGGCACCGGCGTCGCCGACGACAAGGCGGTCTACGCCTATGTCCCGGACATCATCCGCTACTACTTGGGCGAGGAGCCGATCCTGCCCAATATCGAGACCTACCTCTGCCGCGAGCCGGCGCAGCTAAGCCACGTCCTGGCCAATCTCGACAAGCTGGTGGTCAAGGCGGTGGGCGCCTCAGGCGGCTACGGGATGCTGGTCGGCCCGCATTCCACCCAGGCCCAGCGCGAGGAGTTCACCCAGGCCCTGAAGGCCGATCCCGGCAACTACATCGCCCAGCCGACCATCCAGCTCTCCACCGCCCCGTGCCTCATCGACCACGGCGTCGAGGCCCGGCACGTGGACCTGCGCCCCTTCATCCTCTGCGGAGAGAAGATCTCGGTCACGCCCGGCGCGCTCACTCGCGTGGCGCTCAAGAAAGGCTCGCTGGTGGTGAACTCCAGCCAGGGCGGCGGCTCCAAGGACACCTGGGTGCTCAACGAAAGCCGGGAGAGCCGCCCATGATGCTCGCGCGGGTCGCCGACAGCCTCTACTGGATCGGGCGCTATGTGGAGCGGGCGGAGCACATGTGCCGCCTCTCCGACGTAATGCTCACCGCCACCCTGGACCGCTCGGAAAGCGCGACCCAGGTGGCCAGGATCGCCCTGGCCGCCGTGGGCGACTTCGACGGGGCGAAGGCCAAGAATCCCTACGCCGCGGCCAAGGCCCTGGTGTTCGACCGCGACGACGCCGGCTCCATCGCCTCCTCCATCGCCCGGGCTCGCGAGAACGCCCGCCAGGTTCGCGACCAGATCACCACCGAGACCTGGGAGCGGCTAAACCTCATCTATCTGCGGATGACGGGCCCCGACGCCGAGGCCGCTTACGCCGAGGGCTCCCAGCTCTATCTGCACGACATCATCGCCGACCTGCACCTGTTCAGGGGCGCCGCCGACGCCACCATGAGCCATGGCGAGGGCTGGCGGTTCCTGCTGCTCGGCATGTACCTTGAGCGGGCCCAGCTCATCGGCTCGCTGCTGGAGGTCTGCTTCGGGGATGGCCGCCGGCGGCCGATCAGCGACCACTTCGCCCTCACCAACGTCCTGCGCATGAGCTGCGCCCTCGAGCCGTACCTGCGGGCCTACACCGCCGAGATGCAGCCCCGTTACATTCTCCAGTTCCTGATGCTCGACGAGGACTTCCCGCGCGCGATCCGGTTCTGCACCGACCAGATCGAGTCCCACCTCAAGGCCATATGCCGGCATGCGGGCATGGCGGGCGTGGCGGGTCCCGAGCGCCTGGCCGGCCGCCTCAAGGCGCGGCTGCAGTACGCCGACATGAACGAATTGGAGAGCCAGGGGCCCAGCGCCTTCCTCTCCACCGTGCTGGATGAATGCGCCGCCATCCACCGGCTCATGTACGACACCTTCGTGGCCTATCCGCTCGAAGAACGGCTGCCGGCCTGAGGGGATTTCCGATGCTGCTCGAGATCCGTCACATCACCCAGTACCAGTACGCCGCGCCGGTGCGGGAGAGCGTCATGGAGCTGTGGATGCAGCCTCAGAAGAGCGCGCGCCAGCGGCTGGTCAGCTTCGACCTCGATATCGACCCGCCGGCCCAGCTCTTCTCCTACGCCGACAGCTTCGGGAATGCGGTCTATCACTTCGACGTGCCGCAGCCGCATGACCGCCTGGTCATCACGGCGCGCTCGGCGGTGGAAACCTCCCCGGCCATCGACCTGCCCGACATCCTCGACATGGGCGAGTGGGACCGCCTTCGCTCGGACTTCGTGCGCGGCGAACAGTTTGACTATCTGCGCCCGCACGGCTTCGCCCGCGAGACCGAGGCTCTGCACGCCTTCATGGCCGAGCAGGATCTCGGCGCCCTGCGCAAGCGCGACCCGCTCACCGCCGTCCGCGAGCTGTCCCAAGCCATCTATGCCGCCTTCGGTTACGAGGCGGGCGTCACCCGCGCCGACAGTCCCATCGACGACGTGCTGCGGGCCCGCAAGGGCGTCTGCCAGGACTTCGCCCACCTGATGATCGCCATTTGCCGGTCATGGGGCGTGCCGGCTCGCTACGTCTCCGGCTACCTATTCACCGACCGCAAGGGCGGCGACCGCTCCGATCCCGACGCCACCCATGCCTGGGTCGAGGTCTTCCTGCCGTCCACCCGCTGGATCGGCTTTGACCCCACCAACAACACCGAGGCCGGCGAACGGCACATCGCCTGCGCCGTGGGCCGCGACTATTCCGACGTGCCGCCGTCCCGGGGCGTCTACAAGGGCGACGCCGAGAGCGAACTGTCCGTGGGCGTTTCCGTGCGCCGGGCCCGCGCCGCGGTCAGCGAGCCCGAATTTCTGCGCATCTCGCGCCCGGCGCCCCGGCCGGGCGCGCGCCGAGCTGCCGGCGCGACCCTGGTGGAGCAGCAGCGGCTGCACCAGATGCAGCAGCAGCAACAGCAGCAGTAGGAGGGTGCTGCGGCGGGAAAGCGCCCTTGCGGAACGCTTAGACCCACCGTCCATGCTGGGACCCGGGACTGGGCGCGCCAGTGGGCCGTCGTAGCCCGCCGCAGCTGATCGCAAATCTAGGCAGTCCCCCGGCCGGGCGGTAGGGCCGGGCTGCGCGCCAATCCTGCCGCCTCGGCCCCGCGACGCAAATGCAAGCTGACATGGCTTGCGCGCGCCAAGAGCGGCGCCTATGGTCCGCGCCGCTTCGCGACCCGCGTGCGGGCCGGTAGCTCAGTGGTAGAGCATTCGACTTTTAATCGAATGGTCCTGGGTTCGAGTCCCAGCCGGCCTACCACCGCGAAGCCCGCTCCCATTTTGGTGAACGCTCCGCTGCTGCGGCGGCACGCCACGCCTTATCAGCGCCCAAAGTCGCGGTATGATCACGCTGACATGCGCGTCCAGCTTGCTTCCGCCCTTCTCCTGGCCCTCGCCGCCTCGGCGGCGTCCGCCCAGCCGGCCCCATCCGAACCCGCGTCCGAGCGGGTGAAGACCGCCGACGATCTGAAGCGGGAAAGTGTCCAGGGCGCCGCGACCGCTCCCCTGCGCGACCTCAACGTCATGCGCGCCAAGATCCCTCCGGTGTTGCTGGAGGCCATGGCCGATCCCTACGCCCGGCCGCCTAAGGGCTACACCTGCCGCACTCTCATTGGCCTCGTGCAGGCCCTCGACGACGCCCTCGGGCCCGACCTCGACCGGATCGCCGTCGAGGACCAGGACGTCATGGACCGGAGCCGCGAGACGGCCTTGGGCGCCGCCGCCGATTTCGCCTCCGACGCCATCCCGTTCCGCGGGTGGGTGCGCAAGCTCACCGGGGCCGAGCGGCACGACCGGTTGGTGCGCGACGCCATCTTCGCCGGCGGGGTCCGTCGCGCCTATCTGAAGGGCCTCGGCGAATCCAAGGGCTGCAATCCCCCGGCCACGCCCAGCCACGAGAAGGCCGGCACGCCGCCGCCTGATCCTAACCGGCGCTTCGTTCCGCGCTATCCCACCCGCCGGCCCGCCGCTGCCGCGCCGCAAAGTCCCGGCGGAACGCCTCCATCCGATTCTCGGCGATAGCGGCACGCATCTCCGCCATCAGAGCCTGGAAGAAGGCGATGTTGTGCCACGACAGCAGGACCTGGCCGAGAATTTCGCCCGCCTTCACCAAGTGGTGCAGATAGGCCTTGGAATAGTCGCGGCTGGCCGAGACGGGAATGGTCGGATCCAGCGGGCTCTCGTCCTCGGTGAAGCGGGCGTTCTTCAGGTTCAGCGGACCGTCCCAGGTCCAGGCCTGGCCATGCCGCCCCGAGCGGGTGGGCAGGACGCAGTCGAACATATCCACGCCTCGGTAGACCGCCTCGACGATGTCGATGGGCTTGCCGACCCCCATCAGATAGCGCGGCCTCTCCACCGGCAGCATTCCCGGGGCATAGTCCAGCACTTCGCACATGGCCTGGTGCCCTTCGCCCACGGCCAGGCCGCCGATGGCGTAGCCGTCGAAACCGATCTCCTGCAGCCGCTCGGCCGATTCCCGGCGCAGCATCTCGTCGGTTCCACCCTGCTGGATGCCGAACAGCGCCTGGGCCTCGCGCGTCCCGAAGGCCGCCTTCGAACGTTGCCCCCACCGGGCCGACCGCCGCATGGCCTCGGCCGCCTTCTCGGGCGTCGCCGGCAGGGCCACCAGTTCGTCCAGCTGCATGACGATGTCCGAGCCCAGCAGGTCGGCCTGGATCTGGATGGACCGCTCCGGCGTCAGCACGTGCCGGCTGCCGTCCAGGTGGCTCTGGAAGGTGACGCTCTCCTCCGTCACCTTTGAGATTTGTGAGAGGGACATGACCTGGAAGCCGCCGCTGTCCGTGAGGATCGGCCTCTCCCAGCGCATGAACCTGTGAAGGCCGCCCAGCCGCCGCACCCGCTCGGCGGTGGGCCGCAGCATCAGGTGGTAGGTGTTGCCCAGGAGGATGTCGGCCCCGGTCGCCGCCACCTGCTCCACGGTCAGCGCCTTGACCGTGCCGGCCGTGCCCACGGGCATGAATGCTGGCGTGCGGATCGCGCCGCGGGACGTTTCCAGGACGCCGGTCCGGGCCTTGCCGTCGGTGGCGTGAACGGTGAACGGGAACGCGGCCATCAGGCTCTCCAGAGCAGCGAGCTGTCGCCGTAGGAATAGAAGCGGTAGCCGGTCTCGATGGCGTGGCGATAGGCCTCGCGCATGGTCTCCAGGCCAGCGAAAGCCGAGACCAGCATGAACAGCGTCGATTTCGGCAGGTGGAAATTGGTCATCAGCCCGTCCGCCGCGCGGAAACGGTAGCCGGGGGTGATGAAGATCGCCGTCTCGTTGCGGAACGGCCTGACGATCCCGTCTTCGCCGGTAGCGCTTTCCAGAAGCCGCAGGGAAGTGGTGCCAACGCAGATGATCCGGCCGCCTGCGGCGCGCACGGCGTTCAGCCGCTCGGCCGTGCCCTCGTCCACCTCGCCCCACTCGGCGTGCATGCGGTGCTCAGAGACCTCCTCGGTCTTCACGGGCAGGAAGGTCCCGGCGCCCACATGCAAAGTCACCTTCTCGGTCGTCACCCCGGCGTCGGCCAGGCGCGCAAACAGGTCCGGCGTGAAGTGCAGGCCGGCGGTGGGCGCCGCCACCGAACCGTCCTCCTCGGCATAGACTGTCTGGTAGTCCACCCGATCCCGCTCATCCTCGCCTCGCTTGGCGGCGATATAGGGCGGCAGCGGCATAGCGCCGCGCTCGGCGATGGCCGCGTCCAGATCAGGCCCGGAAAGGTCGAAGGCCAGGCTCACCTCGCCGCCCTCGCCCTTCTCGCGCACGGTGGCGTCCAGGGCGCCCAGCAGGCAGGCCCGGTCGTCCATGGCTCCGAAACTCACCCGGTCCCCCGGCTGCAGCCGCTTGCCCGGACGCATGAAGGCCGTCCAAACGCTGGCCGCCTTGCGCTGGTGCAGGGTCGCCTCCACGGCCACCCGGCTTTCACCGCGCAGGCGCACGCCCTTCAGCCGCGCCGGGATCACCCGCGTGTCGTTCAGCACCAGCACGTCCCCGGCTCGCAGCAGTCCCGGCAGGTCCCGCACCACCAGGTCCTGCATGGGCCGCCCCGGCTCGACCAGCAAAAGGCGCGCGGAGTCCCTCGGACTCGCGGGCCGGAGCGCGATGCGCTCCTCGGGCAGGTCGAAGTCGAAATCGGCAAGACGCATGGGCCGCGCTCAAGGCCACGGGGGCGCAGGCGCGTCAAGCGCCGCGCCGTGCTAGCCAACATTCATGCGCCTCGTGCGACTCGTCCTGACCGTGCTCCTGGCCCCGCCTCTTTTCCTCGGCGCGACCCTGTGCGCAGGGGCCGCCGCCGCGGCCCATATGGGACGCGAGAGCCTGCGCTTCGACATCCTCGCCCATTTCGCCCCGTTCTGGCTGACAGGCGGGCTCCTGGCCGTTGTTGGGGCGCTGCTCTTCCGAGGTTACGTACGGGCGCTGATCTTCGCCATGGGCCTGGTGGCCGCCGGCGCCTCTGTGGCCCTCATGGCGCCGGAATATCTGCGGGATGCCGGTCCCAAGGCGCCGCCCGACGCGCCGGAGCAGCTGAAGGTCGTGCAGCTGAACGTCTGGAGCCACAACGAGGACCCTGCCGGCGCCCTCGGCTGGGCGTTCTCCGAGAACCCTGACCTCATCATCCTGGAGGAAACCTCCGCCGCCGTCCGCGAGCGCGCCGCGGTCGAGCCCGGCTGGTACGCCGTCTGCGACACCTGCGAGGTGATGATCCTGTCCCGCCGCCCACCCGTGCGGGACAGCCTCATCCGCCTCGCCGGCCCCGCCCCAGGGCCCCTCACCCGCGCCATCTTCGAGGACGAACGCGGTCCGTTTGCGGTCATCGGCGTGCATCATGCCTGGCCCACCGACAGTTCGGACCAGCAGGCGCAGGAAGCCGCAATCGCCGAAGTCATCGCCCGGTCGCCACGCGAGCGGACCATCCTCGCGGGCGACTTCAACTCCGCGCCGTGGAGCTTCTCCCGTCGTCGATGGGATGCCGAATTCGGCCTCATTCGCCGGGACCGCGGCCTCTTCTCCTGGCCCGCCCAGCCCTACAAGCAGCTGCGCTGGCTGGGCCGTTTCCCGTTCCTGCCCATCGATCACGTCTACGCGGGCTCCGGCTGGGCCACGGTCAGCGTGCGGCGCGGCCCGAAGCTTGGCTCGGACCATTATCCGATTGTCATGATCCTAAGTCCCGCCTCGCCGCGCTGAGCTGCGCCTCCAGCCGCGCCAGCGCGGCCGCGCCCTTTTCGGCCACCGCCTCGCGCTTGCGGTCAAGGTCGTCGAGAGCCCTGGCATGGGCGGCCTGGGCGGCGGCCAGCCTCCGCTCCAGGTCGGCCACCTTCTTCAGCGCCACCTTGGACGGGGTCTTGGGCGGCGTTTTTGCTGTCTTCTTCCCAGCCGTGGGCGACGGCTGCCGGGCAGGATTCAGCTTGGACAGCTCGCCGCGCGTACCGGCGGGACGGCGCAATACTTCGTCGGGCTTGGCGCTCGCCGCCTTCGTCAGTTCCGGATCATCCGTCTGGCGCGCCAGTCCGGTCTTGAACAGATCCTGGCGGCTGCCCCAGGCGGCCAGCGCCTTGACCTTGGAGGTGGTCGCGACGACGTAGTCGGTCAGCCCGTCGCTCGTCACGAACACCTTCAGCCGCGCCGCCATCTGCATCCACCTTCGCCGTGGATGAAGCGTCTGGGCGGCCGGTGGGTTTCCGGCCGCCCGCAGCTCTTAGAGGTCGGCAGCGACCCGCATAGACACGATCTTGCCCGGCGCGCGGGGCGGCTCGCCCTTCGGCAGGGCGTCCACATGCTCCATGCCCTCGGTCACCTCGCCCCAGACCGTGTACTGGCCGTCTAGGAAGGTGGCGTCGTCGAAGCAGATGAAAAACTGGCTGTTCGCCGAATTCGGGTTCGGCGTGCGGGCCATGGAGCACACGCCGCGCACGTGTGGTTCGCGGCTGAACTCAGCCGGCAGGTTCGGCTTGGACGAGCCGCCGGTGCCGGTACCGGTGGGATCGCCGCCCTGGGCCATGAAGCCCGGGATCACACGGTGGAAGACGACACCATCATAGAAGCCCTCGCGGGCCAGTTCCTTGATGCGCTCCACATGCTTGGGCGCAAGGTCGGGCCGGAGCTTGATGGTCACCGGACCGCTCTCCAGCGTCATGATCAGGGTGTTCTCGGCGTCCATCTATTTCACCTCGACAGGGATGTTCACGTCACAGGCCGAGAAATTCGACCCTCGGGCCGCCCGCGCACGCGCGATCTCGGCCTTGAACCACGGACCGGCGGGGTCGATCACACGGATCTTCGGCCGCTCGGCCTCGGGAATGTCGGAAAGAACGCGCACGCGCTCCATGCGGTCCTGCGGGTCCGCCACCGGCTCGCCCACCTTGATCGAATTGATCACGTCCTGGCCGGCCAACGCCCGCCCGAAGGCGGTATAGCGCTTCTCCAGCCGCGGATAGCGATCGCGCATAAAGAAGAACTGGCTGTTGGCCGAATTGGGGTCCTCGCCCCGGGCCATGCCCAGCACGCCGGGGCAGTAGAGGCCCCAAGCCTGCACCTTCCCATCCGCCGTGAGCGGCGCCAGCATCATGCTCTGACTCATGATCGGCAGGGACTTCACAAAGCCGACTTCGGCCACCTGCTGGTTTTCGGCCAAGGCGACCGGCAGGTCCGGCCCGCGGCGGAAGACGAACTCGGCGCGAATGTCCGGCAGCTCCGACGAGCCGGTGCCGTTGTTCTGCGGGTCCCCCGTCTGGGCCATGAAGCCCTCGATGACCCGGAAAAAGGTCAGGCCGTCGTAGAAGCCACGCCGCGCCAGCTCGCGGATGCGGGCGGTGGTCTCGGGGGCGACCTCAGGCGTCAGCTCGGCGATGATCCGGCCCTTGTTGGTATCGATCACCAGCACGTCGTCGGGATTCGGCGTGCGCCAGTCGGCGGCCGTCGGCTGGCCCGGGTCGGGGGGCGGAACCTGCGGAGTCGGCTTGGGCTGGGCGACGGCGGTGGCCGCGCACGCAGCGAGCGTGGCGGCGATCAGGGCGGTCTTGCGGTTCATCGGCCCCCTCGTAGCGGCGCCGCCCGCCAGAGGCCAGCCCCGCCGCGCGGATTAAGCGCGGCCGACCTTCGCCAGCAGGCGGGACTCCACCGCCGGGCTGACGAACTTGGCGATGTCGCCGCCCAGGACCGCGATTTCCTTGACCAGCTTGGACGCGATGGCCTGGTGCCGCGGGTCGGCCATGAAGAACACCGTCTCGATCTCGCGCTCGAGCTGCTGGTTCATGGCCGTCATCTGGAACTCGAACTCGAAATCCGCCACCGCTCGCAGGCCGCGGACGATGACATTGGCGCCGATCTCCCGGGCGAAATGCATCGTCAGACCCTCGAACGGCTGGACGATGATCTCGGCGCGGTCGCGGAGGCCGTCGATGGCCTCCTCGACGATGGCCACCCGCTCGTCGAGCGAGAACAGCGGCCCCTTCCCGGCGTTGATCGCAACGCCGACCACCAGCCGATCCACCAGCTTTACGGCCCGGCCGATGATGTCGGTGTGGCCATTATGGATCGGGTCAAATGTGCCCGGATAGAGGCCGACGCGAGTCATTGTGGCTCAAGGCTCCCCGAAAACTGACCACAGTTCGCCTTTCGCCGCACCGCAGCAATCTGGCAAGCGAAACTTGCCGAGGCTTACCCTTCGTCACCCTCCGATGACGCCTCCGGCGCAGGTCCCGCCCCGCTCTCGACGCCGTTCTCGCCCTCGTCCTCGCCGGTGTCGGCCAGACGGTCCACCGAGACCACATGCTCGTCCTTGGCGGTGCGGAAGATGATCACGCCCGAGGTGTTGCGGCCCACCATCCGCACCTGGCTGACCGGGGTGCGGATGAGCTGGCCCTGATCGGTGACGAGCAGGATCTGGTCGTTCTCCTCCACCGGGAACGAGGCGGCGAGCTTGCCGCCGCGCTTGGTGAGGTCCTGGGCCAGCAGGCCCTGGCCGCCCCGGCCAGTGCGCCGGAACTCATAGGCGGAGGTGCGCTTGCCGTAGCCTTCGGTGGAGACCGTCAGGATCACCTCCTCCGCGGCGCCCAGTTCGGCGATGCGTTCGGGCGAGAGCGCGGTGTCGCCCGTGGCTTCCTCGTCATCCTCGGCCGACGGCGCATCGTCCGCCTCCTCGTTCTCGCCGCTGGCGGCCCGACGCATGGCGTTGGCGTGCTTCACATAGGCCGCCCGCTCCTCGGCCGAAGCCTCCACCGAGCGGAGGATGGCCATGGAGATCACGCTGTCGCCCTCGGCCAAGCGGATGCCCCGCACGCCGGTGGAATCACGGCCGGCGAACACCCGCACCTCGTCCACCGCGAAGCGGATCGCGCGGCCCATGGCCGTGGTGAGCAGGATGTCATGCTGCTGGGCGTTGCAGATGCCGACGCCGATGATGGCGTCGCCCTCGTCCAGCTTCATGGCGATCTTGCCGTTGCGCTTGATGCCGACGAAATCGCTGAGCTTGTTGCGCCGCACGTTGCCCGAGCGGGTCGCGAACATCACGTCGTACTGGCCCCAGGTGGCCTCGTCCTCGGGCAGCGGCAGGATCGAGGTGATGCTTTCGCCGGGCTCGATGGGCAGCAGGTTCACGAACGCCTTGCCGCGCGAGGTGGGCGTGCCCACTGGCAGCCGCCACACCTTCAGCTGATAGGCCTTGCCGCCGCTCGAGAAGAACAGCATCGGCGTGTGGGTGTTGGCCGAGAACACCCGGGTGACGGCGTCCTCTTCCTTCGTCCCCATGCCCGAGCGGCCCTTCCCGCCCCGGTGCTGGGTCCGGTAGAGGCTGAGCGGCGTGCGCTTCACATAGCCGCCGTGGGTCACGGTGATGACCATGTCCTCGCGGGCGATCAGGTCCTCATCCTCGACCTCGGCGTCGCCCTCGACGATCTCGGTGCGGCGAGGCACGGCGAACTGCTCGCGCACCTCCACCAGTTCCTGGCGGACGATGGCCATGACCTTTTCGCGCGAGGCCAGGATTTCCAGGTGGCCGCGGATCACGTCCGCCAGCTCCCGGGCCTCGCCGAAGATTTCGTCGCGGCCGAGGCCGGTCAGCCGCGACAGGGTCAGGGCCAGGATCGCGCGGGCCTGTTCGTCGGTCAGGCGGATGGCCCCGCCTTCAAGCACCACGGTGCGCGGGTCGGCGATCAGCTCCACCAGGGGCAGCATGTCGCCGGAGGGCCAGTCCCGGGCCACCAGCCGCTCGCGCGCCTCGGTCGGGTCCTTGGACGAGCGGATGATGTTGATGAATTCGTCGATGTTGGCGACGGCGATCGCCAGGCCGACCAGCACGTGCCCCCGGTCCCGGGCCTTGGACAGCTCGAACTTGGTCCGCCGGACGACGACCTCCTCGCGGAAGTCGACGAAGGCCGCGACCATCTCCCGCAGGCCCATCTGCTCGGGCCGGCCACGGTTCAGCGCCAGCATGTTGACGCCGAACGAGCTCTGCAGCGGCGTGAAGCGGTAGAGCTGGTTCAGGATCACCTCGGCCGAGGCGTCCCGCTTCATCTCCACCACGATGCGCATGCCGTCGCGGTCGGACTCGTCGCGCAGGTCCGCTACGCCCTCGATCCGCTTCTCCCGCACCAGTTCGGCGATGCGCTCCACCAGCGCCGCCTTGTTCACCTGGTAGGGGATCGAATGGATGATGATCGCCTCGCGATCCTTGCGGATTTCCTCGATGGAGGCGACGCCGCGCATGATCACCGAGCCGCGGCCGGTCATCAGCGCCTGGCGGGCGGCGGTCCGGCCAATGATCTGGCCGCCGGTGGGGAAGTCCGGCCCTGGGACGATGTCCAGCAGTTCGTCCAGGCCGATGTCCGGATTGTCCACATAGGCCAGGCAGGCGTCGACCACCTCGCCCAGATTGTGCGGCGGGATGTTGGTCGCCATGCCGACGGCGATGCCGCCGGCGCCGTTGACCAGCAGGTTCGGGATGCGCGACGGCAGGACCACCGGCTCCTGCTCGGAGCCGTCGTAATTGTCCTTGAAGTCGACCGTGTCCTTGTCGAGGTCCGCCAGGATGGCCATGGCGGCCCGGGTCATGCGGCTCTCGGTGTAGCGCATGGCCGCCGGCGGGTCGTTGTCGACCGAGCCGAAGTTCCCCTGGCCGTCGATCAGCAGCAGGTTCATCGAGAACGGCTGCGCCAAGCGCACCAAGGTGTCATAGATCGCGACGTCGCCGTGCGGGTGATACTTACCCATCACGTCACCGACGATCCGCGCCGACTTCACATAGCCCCGATCCGGCGTGTGGTTGTTCTCGCCCATCGAGAACAGGATCCGCCGGTGGACCGGCTTGAGCCCGTCGCGCACATCGGGCAGCGCCCGGCTCACGATCACGCTCATGGCGTAGTCGAGGTAGGAGCGCTTCAGCTCGTCTTCGATGGCGACAGGGGCGACGCCCCCGCGACGATCGTCCGGAGGCGTTTTGGTTTCGTCGGTCAAGGGAGAGATTTAACCGTGAGAATCGGACGGGTTACACAGAGGTTTTTATTAGCAGGCGCAGGCTGCCAGCGCCACTTTCCCTCGCGCGTACACGCCCACGCGCGCGCATAGGCCGCACGTCGCCGCCATCCGCCGCCGCCTCGACGGCGCCCTTCCGCGGGGTGGACGCAGGTGACGTGGCCGCCCGCCGGGCTTAGGTAGAGGCCATGCCCCTGCGTCTTGGCGAGCCGGCTCCGTGGTTCACGGCGCCCACCGTGTCCGCCCCCGAATTCGTCTTCGACAGCGCCGCCGGGCGCTATGTCCTGATGGCGTTCCTGCCTGCGGAGGTCGAACGGGCCATTCCTGCCCTGAAGGCTCTGGCCAGCCGCCAGGCGCTCTTCGACGACGTCCGGGTCAGCGCCTTCGTGGTCCTCCCGGACCCGGCCCAGTTCGGCGGCCTGCGAGACGTGCGCGGCCTGCGCTG
>Ga0065721_10050507_pt1 | contig 19632 bp, 20 predicted proteins | sample Mesricmetagenome_FD_59108 | JGI IMG/M metagenome (GOLD analysis project Ga0065721, IMG submission 59108) | Mesophilic microbial community from rice straw/compost enrichment Sample: eDNA_1 v2 (version 2) | ecosystem: Engineered > Solid waste > Grass > Composting > Bioreactor | place: USA: Davis... | reverse complement strand
CCCGCGGCGGCGGCGCGCTCGCCGAGGGCGGTGAGCTGCCAGCCCTCCGCGCCGCGCACGAGCACGCGCCCGCCGAGGGCGCCTTCGAGGGCCTCGATGCGTCGCGCGACGGTCGTGTGGGTGACGCCGAGCTGGCGTCCCGCGGTCGCGAACCGGCCCGTGCGCGCGACGGCGAGCAGGACGAGGAGGTCGTCGGCGGCGAGCCCGGAGGACGAGAACTGCGCAGTCATCTGTGCAGAATCGCACAGTTCCCCGCGTAGATCGAGGCATCCATTCGCATTAGCGTTCAGAACGAAGCCGCACCCGCGGCGCGATCACATTCCTCCTACGGCAGCAGGAAAGGCATCCTCATGCGTCTGTCCCCTCTCGCGCCGGCGCTCCTCGCGGCGTCCGCGCTCGTCCTCGCGGGGTGCGCCCCGACCGACGCCGGCTCCGGCGGCGACACCGGTGCCCCGGTGCCGGTCGCGATCATCACGTCCGAGACCGGCCCCCTCGCCGCCTACGGCGCCGCGTACCTCAACGGCTTCAAGGCCGGCCTCGACTACGCGACCGACGGAACCGGCACGGTCGACGGCCGCGAGCTCGACATCACCTACCTCGACGACGCGGGCGACCCCGACAAGGCCGTCACCCTCGCGAAGGACGTCATCGGCAACGGCACCCAGATCATCGCCGGCACGGCCTCGTCGGGCATCGCGCTCGCGCTCGCCGAGCAGGCCGCGCAGAACGAGATCCTCTACATCTCCGGCCCCGCCGCCGCCGACGCCATCACGGGCGTCAACGAGTACACCTTCCGCTCCGGCCGTCAGACCTACCAGGACGTCGCGACCGCCGGCACCTTCATCGGGAACCCGTCCGGCAAGACGGTGACCGTCTTCGCGCAGGACACCGCGTTCGGTCAGGGCAACGTCGCGGGCGTCGAGGCGGTGCTCGGCGCGAAGGGGGCGACCGTCACGAGCGTGCTCGTACCCGAGGACGCGACCGAGTTCACGCCGTTCGCGCAGCAGGTGCTCACCTCCGGCGCCGACCTCGTCTTCGTGGCGTGGGCGGGCGCGACGTCGGGCGCGATGTGGCAGGCCCTCAGCCAGCAGGGCGTCTTCGAGGCGATGCCCGTCGTCACCGGTCTCGGCGACGTCTCGACCTACGGCGCCTACGGCGCGGCGAGCGAGGACATCTCGTTCCTGTCGCACTACTTCGGCGGCGCCGCCGGCACCGAGGCCGAGGAGGCCATGATCGCGTCCCTCGAGGAGGGCGGCCACGAGGCCGACCTGTTCTCGCCCGACGGCTTCACGGCGGCGCAGATGATCGTGCAGGCCGTCCGCGACGGCGGCGACACCGTCGACGGCATGATCGCCGCGCTCGAGGGCTGGCAGTTCGACGGCGTGAAGGGCGCGTACGAGATCCGGGCGGGCGACCACGCCCTCATCCAGCCGATGTTCCAGGCGCGTCTCGTGGCCGACGGCAGCGGGTTCCGGCCCGAGCTCGTCGAGATCGTCGACGCCGACACCGTCGCGCCGCCGGCCGCCGGCTGACCCCGGAGGAACCGACACCGTGTCCACCCCGCCCGTGCTCGCCGTCGAGCAGCTCTCCCTCCAGATCGGGGGCGCGCGCATCATCGATGACGTGTCGCTCGAGGTCGCCGAGGGCGAGATGCTCGGGGTCATCGGCCCCAACGGCGCCGGCAAGACGACCCTGTTCAACCTCGTCTCCGGAGTGCTCGCCCCCACGGCGGGCCGCATCCGGCTCGACGGCAGGGACGTCACGACGGCGACCGTCGACGCGCGAGCCCGGGCGGGGCTCGGACGCAGCTTCCAGACCTCCAACCTGTTCCTCGGCCTGAGCGTGCTCGAGAACGTGCGGCTCGCCGCGCAAGCGGCGCTCGGGGGCGCGGTGTCGCCGTTCCGCTTCCCGCGGGCGACGGATGCCGCGACCCGCGTCGCGGGGGAGTGCCTCGAGCAGGTCGGGCTCGCCGCCCACCGCGACACCCTCGCCGGCGGCCTCTCGCACGGCGACAAGCGCAAGCTCGAGATCGCGATGCTCCTCGCGGGCGACCCGCGCGTCATCCTGCTCGACGAGCCCATGGCGGGCGTCGGGTCGGGCGACGTGCCCGCGCTCAGCGAGCTCATCCGCCGCGTGCACCGCGAGACGGGCCGCACGGTGCTCATGGTCGAGCACCACATGGATGTCGTGCTCGGCCTCGTCGACCGGGTCGCGGTCATGCACCACGGTCGGCTGCTCGCGTGCGACACCCCGGAGGTCGTCATGGCCGACCCGACCGTGCAGTCCGCCTACCTCGGGGAGGCCGTGTGAGCGCCCCCGTCCTGCGGGTGAGCGGACTCGCCGCGGCGATCGGCCACCAGCCCGTCGTCGAGCACATCGACCTCGAGGTGCCCGCGGGGAGCGTCACCGCGATCCTCGGCCGCAACGGCGCCGGCAAGACGAGCACGATGAAGGCGATCCTCGGGCTCATCACCCGCACGGGCGGCGCGGTCGAACTCGCGGGGGAGCGCATCGACGCCCTCCCGACGCACCGCATCGTGCAGCGCGGCGTCGGCTACGTGCCCGAGGACCGCGAGGTGTTCGCCTCGCTCACGGTCGCCGAGAACCTCCGGCTCGCCGAGCGCGACGCCGCCCCGCGCCGCGAGCTCGTCGCCGACCTGTTCCCCGACATCGTCGCCCGCGCCGGTCAGCGCGCCGGCACCCTCTCGGGCGGCCAGCAGCAGATGGTGTCGCTCGCGCGCGCCCTCCTCAACGAGAACCGGATCCTGCTCATCGACGAACCCACGAAGGGCCTCGCGCCCAAGCTGGTGACCGAAGTCGCCGACGCCCTCGCGCGCGCCGCCGAGGTCGTGCCCATCCTGCTCGTCGAGCAGAACCTCCAGGTCGCGAAGCGTCTCGCCCAGTCGGTCGTCGTGATCGCGGGCGGGCGCACGGTGCACGCCGGCCCCGCGGCGGAGTTCTTCGCCGACGAGGACCGCGTCGAGCGCCTCCTCGGCGTGCACGGGGAGGCGAGCGCGTGAGCACCGTCGTCCTCCTGCTCGTCACGGGCCTCGGCCTCGGAGCGCTCTACTTCCTCGTCGCGTCGGGCCTGTCGCTCATCTACGGCCTCATGGGGGTGCTCAACTTCGCGCACGGCTCGTTCCTCACCCTCGCGGCGTTCCTCGGCTGGGAGACCGCGCGGGCGCTCGGCGCCGACACGTGGGGCGCCCTCGGGCTCGCGCTGCTCGTCGGCGCGGCGGCCGGCGCACTCGTCGCCGCGGGCACCGAGTTCCTCCTCATCCGGCGCCTGTACGACCGGCACATCGAGCAGGTGCTCGTGACCGTCGGACTCGCGCTCGCGACCGTCGCGCTCTTCGACGGCATCTGGGGCACCGACCCGATGTTCATCCGCGGCCCCGCGTGGCTCGCCGAGACGACGGAGCTGCTCGGGGCGCGCATCCCGAACAACAGGTTCCTGCTCATCGCGATCGCGGCGCTCGTGCTGCTGCTCATCGTGCTGTTCCTGCGCTTCACGCGGTACGGGCTCGTCATCCGCGCCGGCGTCGAGAACCGGTCGATGGTGACGGCCCTCGGCATCGACGTGCGCCGCGCGTTCACCGTCGTCTTCGCCATCGGCGGCGCCGCGGCCGGCATCGGCGGCGTGCTCGCCTCGCACTACTTCGGCTACGTGTCGCCGCAGCTCGGCGGGTCGCTGCTCATCTTCGCGTTCATCGTGACCGTCATCGGCGGGCTCGGGTCGCTCCCGGGGGCCGCGGTCGCGTCGGTCGTCGTCGCGGTGTTGCAGCAGTTCGCCAACTTCTACCTCGGCGGCACGGGCGACCTCATGGTCGTGCTGCTGCTCGCGGTCGTGCTGCTCGTGCGACCGCGCGGACTGTTCGGGAGGGCCGCATGACCGCCATCCGCCGCCTGTGGGCGATGCCCGCCGTGCGCTGGGGCCTCGCGGGCGCGCTCGTGGTGTTCGCGGCGGTGCTGCCGCTGCTCAACCTCGTCGTGCCGGGCGTGCTGCCGGGGCCGACGTACACGCCGGGCACGCTGCAGATCCTCGCGCTCGCGCTCATCTTCTCGGCGCTCGCGCTGAGCTATCACGTGCTGTTCGGCGTCACCGGGATGCTGTCGTTCGGGCACGCGCTCTACTTCGCCGTCGGCGCCTACGGCCTCGGCATCGTGCTCGAGCGCACCGGGCTCGACCTGCTGCCCGCCGTCGGGCTCACCCTCGCGGGGGCGATCGTCGTCGCGGCGCTCCTCGGCGCGATCTCGCTGCGGGTCTCCGGCATCTCGTTCGCGATGGTGACGCTCGCGTTCGCGCAGGCGGGGTCGGTGCTCATCCGGCGCAACCCGGATGTCACGGGCGGCGAGGAGGGCCTGGGGCTCGAGACCGACCACGTGCCCGACTGGCTCGTCGGCGTCGCCGACACGCGCAACCTCTACTGGCTCGCGCTCGCCGTCATCGTCGTCGTGTTCCTCGTCGTGCGCTGGTTCGAGCGCTCCCGGGCGGGCCACGTCGCCGCCGCGGTGCGGGAGAACGAACTGCGGGTGCGGGTGCTCGGCCTCCCACCGCGCCGCGTGAAGCTGCTCGCGTTCGTCGTCGGCTCGGTGCTCGCCGCGGTCGCCGGGATGCTGTTCCTGCTCCTGCAGAGCGGCGTGACGCCCCGCGCGGTGTCGGCCGACTTCACGCTCACGATCCTCGTGATCGTCGTGCTCGGCGGCGTCGGGTCGCGCTGGGGTGCCGTCATCGGCGGGATCGTCTACACGATCCTCGACCAGCGGCTCACCGCGCTCGCCGGCTCGGAGTGGATCGACGGCCTCCCCGCGGTGCTGCGCATCCCGCTCTCGGAGCCGCTCTTCATCCTCGGCACGCTGTTCATCCTCGTCGTGCTGTTCCTGCCCGGCGGCATCGTCGGGCTCGCGGGCCGGGTGGGCCGGCGCCGCACCGCCCCGGGCGACGCCCGCGACCGTCTCGAGGAGACCACGTGAACCCAGAGCTGTCCGGCCGTCGCGCCGTCGTGACCGGGGGAGCGAGCGGCATCGGCGAGGCGATCGCCCGCGCGCTCGCCGCCCGCGGCGCCTCCGTCGTCGTCGCCGACCTCGACGCCGACGCCGCCGCGCGCGTCGCGGGCGAGCTCGGCGGGGAGCCATGGGCGGTCGACCTGTCCGACCTCGACGCCCTCGCGACCGCCGACGTGCGCGCCGACATCCTCGTCAACAACGCCGGCATCCAGACCGTGAGTCCGCTCGAGGAGTTCGATCCGGCTCGATTCCGGATGATGATCGATCTCATGCTGACGGCGCCGTTCCTGCTCACCCGTGCGGTGCTGCCGGGGATGTACGCGAACGGCTGGGGGCGCGTGATCAACGTCTCGAGCGTGCACGGCCTGCGGGCGAGCCCGTTCAAGGCCGCCTACGTCGCCGCGAAGCACGGACTCGAGGGCCTGTCGAAGGTCACGGCGCTCGAGGGCGCCTCGCACGGCGTGACGAGCAACTGCGTCAACCCGGGCTACGTGCGCACGCCGCTCGTCGAGAAGCAGATCGCCGACCAGGCGCGCGTGCACGGCATCCCGGAGTCCGACGTCGTCGAGAAGGTCATGCTCACCGAGAGCGCCATCAAGCGACTGCTCGAGCCCCACGAGGTCGCCGACCTCGTGGCGTGGCTGTGCGGGCCGAACTCCGGAATGGTGACGGGCACGTCCTACGTCATGGACGGCGGGTGGACCGCGCGATGACGCTGCACGTCGCGGAGTTCGGTCCGGCCGACGGGGCGCCACTCCTCGCGATCCACGGCATCACGTCGAGCTCGCGCGCGTGGCTCGCCCTCGCCCGGCACCTGCCCGACTCGCGCATCCTCGCCCCCGACCTGCGCGGGCGGGGCCGCAGCCGCGACCTGCCGCCGTCGACGGGGATGCGCCACCACGCCGCCGACCTCGCCGAGCTGCTCGACGCGCGCGCGCTCGGCCCCGTTCCGGTCGTCGGGCACTCGATGGGCGCGTTCGTCGCGGTCGCGCTCGCCGCGGCCCGGCCCGACCTCGTCGCGTCGCTCCTGCTCGTCGACGGCGGGTACCCGCTCGCGCGACCCGCGGGCGTCGCCGACGCCGACCTCGCGGATGCCGTGCTCGGCCCCGTCGCGCAGCGGCTGTCGCGCGAGTTCCCGACGCGCGAGGCCTACCGCGACTTCTGGCGCGCGCATCCCGCGTTCGCGGGCGCGTGGAACGACGAGCTGACGGCGTACGCCGACTACGACCTCGCCGGCGAGCCGCCGCACCTGCGGCCCGCGTCGACCGTCGAGGCGATCGCAGCCGACTCGCTCGACCTCTACGGCTCCGACTGGCACCTCGAGGCGCTCGCCGGGCTGCGCATCCCGGCGCCCCTCCTGCGCGCGCCGCGCGGCCTGCTCGACGAGCCGGGCGGGCTCTACCCCGACCTGCCCGCGCATCCGCCGCTCGCGCCGACGATGACCGTCACCGACGTGGCCGACGTCAACCACTACACGATCCTGCTCACCGACCCGGGCGCCGGCATCGTCGCCGACGCCCTCCGCGTCACCCCCTGAAAGGAACCCGCCATGACCCTCCAACTCCTTCCGGGCATCGTCGCCCACCGAGTCGTCACCCCGCGCTACACCGCGAACGTGCTCGAGCGCCCCGCCGCGGGCGACCCGGCCCGCACGGTCGTGTTCGTGCACGGCAACGTCTCGTCGTCGCACTTCTACCAGCCGACGATGCTCGCCCTGCCCGACGACGTGCGCTCCCTCGCGATCGACCTGCGCGGGTTCGGGGAGTCCGAGACGAAGCCCGTCGACGCGACGCGGGGTCTGCGCGACTTCAGCGACGACGTGCTGAGCGTGCTCGACGCCCTCGGGCTCGACGCGGTGCACCTCGTCGGCTGGAGCATGGGCGGCGGCGTCGTGTCGCAGCTGCTGCTCGACGCGCCGTCGCGCGTGCTGTCGCTCACCCTCGAGGCGCCCGTCTCGCCCTACGGCTTCGGCGGCACGCACGGCCCCGACGGCGCGCGCAACGACGCCGACGGCGCCGGCACGGGCGGCGGGGGAGCGAACCCCGACTTCGTCGCGCGGCTCGAGGCGGGCGACACGACCGCCGACGAGCAGACGAGTCCGCGCACGGTGTTCCGCACCGCGTACACGGCGAAGCCGGAGGCGCACACCGAGCTCGAGGACCTCTGGGTCGCGTCGATGCTGACGACGAGGACGGGCGTCGACAACTACCCGGGCGACCTCACGCCGAGCGACAACTGGCCGGGCTTCGCCGCGGGCACGAGAGGCGTGCTCAACACGATGGCGCCGCAGTTCCACAACGTGGCCGCGATCGTCGACCTCCCGGCGAAGCCGCCGATCCTCTGGATCCACGGCGACAAGGACGCCATCGTCTCCGACGGCTCGTTCTTCGACCTCAACATGCTCGGCCAGGTGGGCGTCATCCCGGGCTGGCCCGGCGCCGACGTCGCCCCGCCGCAGCCGATGAAGGTGCAGACGCGCGCCGTGCTCGAGCGCTACCGCGCCAACGGCGGCACGTACCGCGAGGTGGCTCTTCCCGAGGCCGGACACGCTCCGCACCTCGACGAGCCGGACGTCTTCGTCGCCGAGCTCGTCGCCCACCTCTCCCGCTGACGGCCGCGTTCCGTTTTCAGGAGGGGAGGGGGCGGATGTCGGCTTCTGCGGGCATCCGCCCCATGATCTCCTGAAAACGGAACGTCGCGCCATTAGCGGGTGGCCGGATGCCGTCGCAACCTCAGCGGACGTGCGGGCACGCGATCTAGGCTGGTCACGTGCCCGCCGTGAACATCGGGATGCCCAAGCCGGCACCCGAAACGCTCGCCCCCCGTCGCAAGTCCCGCCAGATCAAGGTCGGGAAGGTGCTCGTCGGCGGCGACGCGCCCGTGAGCGTGCAGTCGATGACGACGACGCCGACGACGAACATCAACGCGACCCTCCAGCAGATCGCCGAGCTCACCGCCTCCGGGTGCGACATCGTGCGCGTCGCCGTGCCGAGCCAGGACGACGCCGACGTGCTGCACATCATCGCGAAGAAGTCGCAGATCCCGGTGATCGCCGACATCCACTTCCAGCCGAAGTACGTCTTCCAGGCGATCGACGCGGGCTGCGCCGCGGTGCGTGTGAACCCGGGCAACATCCGCCAGTTCGACGACAAGGTCGGCGAGATCGCGAAGGCCGCGAAGGATGCCGGGGTGAGCCTGCGCATCGGCGTCAACGCGGGCTCGCTCGACCGGCGGCTGCTCGAGAAATACGGCAAGGCGACTCCGGAGGCTCTCGTCGAGAGCGCCGTCTGGGAGGCGAGCCTGTTCGAGGAGCACGACTTCCACGACTTCAAGATCTCGGTCAAGCACAACGACCCGATCGTGATGGTGAAGGCCTACCGGATGCTCGCCGAGCGGGGCGACTGGCCCCTGCACCTCGGCGTGACGGAGGCCGGCCCCGCGTTCCAGGGCACGATCAAGAGCGCGACCGCGTTCGGCATCCTGCTCTCGGAGGGCATCGGCGACACCATCCGCGTGTCGCTCTCGGCGCCGCCGGCCGAGGAGGTGAAGGTGGGCCTGCAGATCCTGCAGTCGCTCAACCTGCGCGAGCGCAAGCTCGAGATCGTCTCGTGCCCGTCGTGCGGTCGCGCCCAGGTCGACGTCTACACGCTCGCCGAAAACGTCACGGAGGGGCTCAAGGGCCTCACGGTGCCCATGCGCGTCGCCGTCATGGGCTGCGTCGTCAACGGCCCCGGCGAGGCGCGCGAGGCCGACCTCGGCGTCGCGTCGGGCAACGGCAAGGGCCAGATCTTCGTCAAGGGCGAGGTCATCAAGACGGTTCCCGAGGCCGAGATCGTCGAGACACTCATCGCCGAGGCGAACCGGCTCGCGGCCGAGCTGCCCGCCGGTTCGGGCGCCCCCGAGGTCGTCACCGCCTGATCCGCGGGTGTTCGGTTAACCGAATCACTCTCGACAAAGGCACCCGAAAAGGGGACGAGAAGCGGGTGACTAACGGGTGACTCCCGCCCTAGCCTGAACATGGGCGATGGGGCCCATCCGTCGCGACTGCGCTGCTTACCACCCACCCGGACTCACCACCCGGGTCGCGCAGCGCGAGGGAGACAAACCCGAGGGGGAGGACCGGAATGTCGGGGATCAGGACCCGGCGCGCTCGCGCGCGCCGACGCAAGGCGCTGGCCATCACGGCGGCGGGAGCCGTCGTGCTCGCCGGCGCGACCGTCACGTCGCTCGCGACGTGGCTCGACGAGGAGTGGGTGATCGCGGGCGTCAACGGCGTCGGCGGTGTCGGCTCCTCGGAGTTCGAGATCGAGCAGCGTGTCGCGAGCGACCCCGCGGACACGTTCTTCGACCGCGAGTCGGCTCCCGAGGCCGGGCTCATCGAACTCGACGACGTCGCCGCCAACCTGAGCCCGGGCGCCGTCGCGTACGGCTGGGTGCAGGTGCGCGCGGCGGCGGGCTCGGTCGGCGGCGACCTCACCCTCGCGGCCGACTACGTCGCGAGCGACCTCGGCGCCGTGCTCGTCTACGGCGCGCGCGTGCATCCGACGCCCGCGACGTGCAACGCGACCGACTACGCCTCGACGGGCAGCCAGCTCGTCGCGCCCACGACGCCCGTGTCGACCGGATCGGGCACGACCTCGTTCCGGCTCGACGCCGGCACGAACGGCGACCCCGGCGCGGAGCGCACCGTGTGCTTCCGCGTCGAGTTCCCCGCGGCGGCCGCCGACGACGACCTCCAGGGCGAGCTCGCGTCGCTCGGCTGGCACTTCGTCGCCGAGTCCGACTGAGGCCGCACGTGCGGCGGACTGGGGCGCACGTGCTGACCGAGGCGGAAGCCGAGGCTCCCGTCGAGCACCGCGCCGGCTCCCCGTTCGGGGCGCTCGGCGCGGTGCTGCTCGTCGGAGTCAGCGTCGTGCTCGTCGTGCTGGGCTTCGGACTGAGCCTCGTGCGGCTCGCGACCGGCTCGATGAGCCCGACGTATCCCGCGGACTCGGTGCTGCTCGTGCAGAACGTGCCGGCGGCGCAGGTGCAGCCGGGGGATGTCGTGACCGTCACGCGCGACGGCACGGTGCCGATCACCCACCGCGTCGTCTCGGCGCGGCCCGTCGGCACGGGGGCCGAGCTCGTGCTGCGCGGCGACGCGAACGACGTCGACGATCCGGAGCCCTACCAGGTGGCGCGCGTCGGGCTCGTGCGGGGCGGCATCCCGTTCGGCGGGTCGGTGCTCTCGGCCGTGCAGTCGCCGATCGGGCTCGGGATCGCGACGGTGGTGGTCGCCGGCATCGCGTTGTGGGCGTGGTGGCCGCGACGCGCGCCGGGGGCGCACGTGCGGGAGGACCCGTGAGGTCCGGGCGCCGCGCCCTCCTCGTCCTCGCCGTGCTCGTCACCGCCGCGGGGGGCTCGCTGACGGCCGTCGCGGCATCCGCGGCCCCCGTTCCGGAGTCGGGTGAGAACGGGCTGCTGACGCTCGACGCCGACCCGTACCCGGCGCACAACCTCACGATCGCGCCGGGCGACGAGGTGCTCTGGCCCGTGACGGCGGAACTCGACGCGCCGTCGGCGGGCACGCTCGACGTGCGCGTCGTCTCGTCGCGCCCGCTCGCCCAGGATGCCGCCGGCTTGCGGTTCACCCTCGCGTCCTGCGCGGAGCCGTGGGCGCTCCCGGCGGCGACGTGCGCGGGCGGACCCGGCGACGTCGTCATCGCCGACTCCGCGTTCGCGACGACCGACGCAGGCGAGACGTGGTCGCTCGGCCGGATCGTGCCCGGCATCCCGCGCCACCTGCTCGTGACGCTCGCCCTTCCCGCCTCGACCCCCGGCGGCCTCGCCGCGGAGAGCGCCGAGGTGTCGTTCGGCTTCACGGCGGGCGACAGGTCGGTCGAGCAGCGGCTCGCGCTCACCGGCGCGGGCTACGCGGGCCCGGCGCTGCTGGGCGGCGGGCTCCTGCTCGGCGGCCTCGTGCTCGCGGCACACCGCCGCGCCGAACTGCGCCGGGAGGGGGCGCTCGCGTGAGCCGCGCCCGTCATCGCCAGGCCCGCGCCCGGCATCGGCTCGCCACGCGCGACGAGCGGATGCCGCGCCGCGTCGTCACGGCGGCGCTCGTCGCGGGGGCGCTCGTCGTGCCGATCGCGGTGTCGCCGTCGGCCGCGTCGTGGGCCGACGCGGAGTGGGTGCGCGCCGACGCCGCCGCGCTCGACTGCACGTCGCCCGAGGTCGGCACGGCGCGTGGCGAGGGGCGTCTGCTCGGCGGCACCCTCCTCGGTCTCGACCTCGACACGGTCGCGGAAGTGTGGGGCGTGAGCGCCGCGAGCGACGGCCTGGCGACGACGCCGACGCCCGCCGACGCGGTCGAGGTGCCGGGATCGGGTTTCACGGCGTTCCAGGACCCGCTCGCGGTCGAGGCGCTGAGCGCGATCACGCTGCCGCTCGGCGACCTCCTGCGCCTCCCGCTCGACACCGACACGGGCGTCTACAACCAGTACGCGCGCGCCGACGACGACGCGACCTCCGCGGGGGCGTCCGGTCTCGTGACCGACTCCGGGGGCATCGACCTCGGCCCCATCCAGGCGCCCGAGGAGGAGCGCCCCGAGTTCGGCACGATCCACCTCGGTTCGCTCCTCGAGGCGGCCCTCGGGGAGGGGCTCTCCGACATCGTCGCGGGCGGGGTCGCCGACCTCGAACTCGGCGTCGGGGCGGTCTCGGGCGCCGCGGTGCTCGACGGCTGCACGGCGGGCTGGACCGACGACGTCTACTCGTCGCTCTCGCGCGAATACGCGATCGCGGGCGTCGACCTCGCCGTCGAGACGCCGCTCGTCGGCGGACTCGTGTCGGCGGTCGACGGGGTGCTCGGCGGCGTCGAGGACTCCGTCGCCGCGCTCGCGGGTGACGAGGGCGTCGTGACGGGCATCCTCGGCGGGGTCGTGGGCGCCCTCTCGGGGGCGCTCGGGGCGCTCGGCGTCGCGGGGCCGAGCCTCGACCTCGCGCTCACGGTCGACCTGTCGGCTGCGCGCGGGCTGCTCACCGACACGATCGGCGACGACGCCGGCATCGTCGCGATCGACTTCGACGGGGGCTGGATCGGCATCGACCTCGCGGCGCTCCTGGGCGAGGCCTACGGCAGCGACGGGCTCAACGGCCTCGCGCCCAACACGGAGTTGCTCGTCGACACCCCCGTGCTCGCAGCCCTCGTCGACGCGATCACCGACGCCGTCGCGGGCCTGGTCGATGACCTCGTCCTCGCCGTCGAGCGCGCCCTCGACCTCGTGCACGTGAAGGCGACGGTGCACCTCCCGCTCCTCGGCAGCAGCCTCGTCGACAACGTCGCGCTCGGCGTGCTCGACCTCACCGTCGACGCGTCGCTCGCGTCGCTCCTCGACGGCACGGCGACGGTGAGCGTGAAGATGAACCAGGCGGTCGGGCTGTGTGCGATCCTCATCATCGGCACCCTCGCGTGCGGCCTCGTCAACCTCCTGCTCCTCGCCCTCACCGACGTCGTGCTGCGCGGCGTCGTGATGGCGATCGGCGGCGTGCTCGACGCGGCCCTCACGACCCTCGGCGCGGGGCTGAAGCCGCTCCTCGACGCCGCGCTCGAAGCCCCGGTCGCCGCGATCCTCACGTTGCTCGACGCGACCCTGAGCGGGCTCCTCGGGCCCGACGGGGTGCTCTCGCTCACGGTCAACGCGCAGAACGACCCCGACCCGGCCGACGCCGCGGCGAGCCCGGAGCTCTCCAGCTGGGCGGGCATCCTGGGCACCCCGTCGTGGTCGTCGGGCGGCTTCTCCACGGGGCGCTACGACGTCGCCGCGCTCGTGCTCCGGGTGCTCGGGGCGCTCGACGCCGTCGAACTCGTGCTCGCCCGCGGGTCGGTCGGCGGCAACGTCGTCGGCTGACCGCCGCGCGCGGAATAGGGTGGATGCCGTGTCCACGCGCCTCTCCACGCTCTTCGTCCGCACGCTGCGGGAGGACCCCTCCGACGCCGAGGTGACCTCGCACCGCCTGCTCGTCCGGGCCGGCTACATCCGCCGTCAGGCTCCCGGCGTCTTCGCCTGGCTGCCGCTCGGACTGCGCGTCCGTGCCAACATCGAGCGCGTCATCCGCGAAGAGATGGCGGCCGCGGGTGCGCAGGAGGTGCTCTTCCCGGCGCTGCTGCCGCGCGAGCCCTACGAGGCGACGGGTCGGTGGGAGGAGTACGGCGACAACATCTTCCGGCTCCAGGACCGCAAGGGCGCCGACTACCTGCTAGCGCCCACGCACGAGGAGGTCTTCACGCTGCTCGTGAAGGACCTCTACTCGTCGTACAAGGACCTGCCGCTCACGATCTTCCAGATCCAGGACAAGTACCGCGACGAGGCCCGGCCCCGCGCCGGCCTCCTCCGCGGCCGCGAGTTCTCGATGAAGGACGCCTACTCCTTCGACTACACGGATGCCGGACTCGACGCCTCGTATCAGGCCCAGCGCGACGCGTACGAGCGCATATTCGCGCGCCTCGGGCTCGACTACGTCATCGTGCAGGCGGACGCGGGCGCCATGGGCGGCTCGCGCTCCGAGGAGTTCCTGCACCCCACGCCCATCGGCGAGGACACGTTCGTGCGCAGCGCGGGCGGGTACGCGGCGAACGTCGAGGCGTTCACGACGCTCGTGCCCCGCGTCGACGTCGACATCGCGACGCTCCCCGCGGCCAAGGTGCTGCCCTCGCCGAACACCCCCACCATCCAGTCCCTCCTCGACCTCGCGAACGCCGAGTACCCCCGCGCCGACCGCGCGTGGACGGCGGCCGACACGCTCAAGAACGTCGTGCTCGCGCTCACCCACCTCGACGGCTCGCGCGAGATCGTCGTCGTCGGGATGCCGGGCGACCGCGAGGTCGACCTCAAGCGCGCCGAGGTGGCGTTCGCGCCCGCCGAGGTCGAGGCCGCGACCGAGGACGACTTCCGCAAGAACCCCGGGCTCGTGAAGGGCTACATCGGCCCCTGGTCGCCGCTCGGCCCCGTGCTCGGCGAGGAGTCGGCGACGAACATCCGCTACCTGCTCGACCCCCGGGTCGTCGACGGCACCTCGTGGGTGACGGGCGCCAACGAGGACGAGAAGCACGTCTTCGGACTCGTCGCCGGCCGCGACTTCGTCGGCGACGGCTGGGTCGAGGCGGCCGACGTGCGTCCCGGCGACCCCGCGCCCGACGGCTCGGGCCCCGTCGAGCTCGCGCGCGGCATGGAGATCGGTCACGTGTTCCAGCTCGGCCGCAAGTACGCCGAGGCGCTCGGGCTCAAGGTGCTCGACGAGAACGGCAAGCTCGTGACCGTCACGATGGGCTCCTACGGCATCGGCGTCACCCGCATCCTCGCGGCGATCGCCGAGACGACCGCCGACGACCGCGGCCTGCTGTGGCCCAAGGAGATCGCGCCGTTCGACGTGCACGTGGTCGCCACCGGTCGCGACGAGGCCGCGTTCGCCGTCGCGGAGGACGTCGTCGCGTCGCTCGAGGGCGCCGGGTTCGACGTGCTCTACGACGACCGCCCGAAGGTGTCGCCCGGCGTGAAGTTCGGCGACGCCGAGCTGCTCGGGGTGCCCACGATCGTCATCGTGGGCCGGGGCGCCGCCGACGGCGTCGTCGAGCTGTGGGACCGTCGCTCGAACGACCGCACCGAGGTGCCCGTGGCGGAGCTGCTCGCGCGCCTGCGCTGATCGCCACGCCCTGACGTCGGGTCGCGTCGACCCCGCGTCAGAGTTCGATGTCGTGGTCGAGCACCGAGAAGTCGTCGGGCAGCCGGAAGTCGGTGCCCGTCGGGGTGTCGTCGAGTCGCGCGATGCGCTCGCGCAGCGCGGCCGCGGTCTCCGCGCTGCCCGGGATGCCGTGGTCGGCGTCGCGGGGGAGCGCCACCATCCCGAGGCCCATGCCGGCACCCACGACGAGGGAGAAGGTCGTCGGGCGCCCGTCGACCTCGGCGGGTACGTCGATGCGTTCCACGCGCCGGAAGCCCGCGAGCAACCGGGCGAGCTCGAACGCCGCCTCGGCCACGTCGTCCTCGGCGTCGAACGCGTGCCCCTGCCAGAGCAGAGTCTTCACTGGTGCTCCCCCGCTCCCTTCCCGATCGGCTCCACGGTAGGCAGCGCCCGCCGCGGCGGATAGGCCGGTGTGCCGCCGCGCGGTTTGTGCTACCGGCCTCGACCACAGAGTGCGCATCTCCGATGTTCGACGATGTATTGCGATATATCGAAATGTGTCGTAAAGTATCGATCAGACCACCGCTGTCCACTTCGGACGGCGTGCAGAATCAGAATCGGAGATCCCATGCACCGCATGCAGATGAACCACGACCGCGGCATGCGCCGCGGCATCCCCGCCCAGGACCGTCGTCGTGCGCCGCACGTCGGCGGCGACTACATGGGCTACCTCGGCGGGCCGGCCTTCGGCCCCCGCGGCTTCGGCGGCCGCGCCCGCAAGGGCGACGTGCGCAGCGCCATCCTCTCGCTCCTGAGCGAGGCCCCCACGAACGGATACGGGCTCATCAAGGCCATCCAGGCCAAGTCCGAGGGCGCGTGGCGGCCGAGCCCCGGCTCGGTCTACCCGACCCTCCAGCAGCTCGTCGACGAGGGGCTCATCGCCCCCACCTCCGCCGGGCCCCGGTCCGAGTACGAGCTCACGGAGACCGGCCGCGCCTACGTCGCCGAGAACCAGGCGCAGCTCGACGCCGCGTGGACGACGTCCCGCGGCCCGTGGCAGGAGCAGGGCGACCTCCTCACCGCCGCCCGCAAGCTCGCGGGCGTCGTGCGCCAGGTCGCGAGCGAGGGCACGCCCGAGCAGCGCGCGAGCGCGACCGAGAAGCTCGACGGCCTGCGTCGCGAGCTCTACCGGATGCTCGGAGAGTGATCCCGGCCGCGTCCGAGGCCTGACCCCCCCCGGACGGGGGACAGCACGCGCCCCTTCCGCCCCCTAGGTTCTAGTGCGGAAGGGGCGTCGTCGATGGATCAGGGACCGGCGCCGGATCCCGCGATGTGGTCCGTCCGCTCGCGCGGTCCGGCTCACGTCGTCGCGCACCGCTGCCTCGAACTGCAACGCGCGGCCCGGCCGCGCGGGTTCGCCGCGCGACTGTTCGGGCTCGACCCGCTGCATCCGGATGCCGTCGCCGCCTACCGCGGTGCGTTGCGCGAACTGCGCGTGGGCGGCATCCTCGCCCAGCTCGGTCCCGGCTGGCGCGTGCTGCACGCGCTGCCGCAGGACGAGCCGGGGCGGGAGATCGACCACCTCGTGATTGGCCCCGCCGGTGTGTTCACCGTCACGTCCGCCCCCGCCGCGGCCACCGCGGAGGCCCGCGCGGCCTCCCGCCTGCTGACCCGCGCGAGCGGCTCGCCCGTCGTGGCGCAGCCGATCGTCGCCGTGCTCGACGCGCGCGGGGGTGCCGTGCCGTCGTCCGAGACGGTCGTCGTCGGCGCCCACCGCCTCGTGCGGCATCTGCGGAGCCTGCCCACGCGCCTCGCACCCGACCTCGTCGCGACCGTCGCGCGCGCCGCCGAGGAGCTGACCACGTGGCGCCCGTTCGACGCCGCCGTCATGCAACACACCGACCCCGCCGGAGCCTTCGCCGCCCTCCGCGACGAGGTGGACCGCGCGCGCGAGCGCCGCACCATCTGGCGCATCGCGCTCGTCGCCGCCGTCGCCCTCACCGTGTTCGGAGAGGCGTCGCTGCTGTTCTCCTGAGCGTCGCGCCGTGACCCCCGTTCGGGGTTGACCGGGGGAGGGGTGTCCCCCAGGATGGGGACATGACGGTCGCATACCCGGCGACCGGCATCGCAGCCCCGCAGCTCGAGACCCCCCTCGTCGAGTCCCCCCTCACGTGCTCTGCCTGCGGCACTCGTGCCGGCGCCCCCCGAGAGCCCTTCTGCGCCCACTGCGGGTCGCGGGTCAGCATCGCCGTGCGCGGGGGAGTGGCCTCCCTCGCCGCGACCCGCGCCCTGCAATACGCCGTGCTCGGGGTGCTCGCCAACATCCTCGTCGGCGGGGCGTCGTTCGGTGTCGTCTACCTGCTCTCCGACGCTGCCCGACTCACCGAAGCCGCCCTCGGCCTCGAGTTGCTGCGCTTCGTCATCGTCGGCACGCTCCTCGCGCTCGCCATCCGCTCCGGCATCCGGGGGCTGCGCCAGACGCGCGACGGGATGCTGCGCCGCCGCGGCTGGGCGATCGCCGGCATCGTCGTCGCGGGCGTCTGGGCGCTCCTCGTGACGGGATCCCTCACGGCGACCGCGCTCCTGTACCTCGTCGTCCTCTGGTAGCCGATTCGGCGTCGTCGCCGTCCTGCTACATTCGTCGTGCTCGGCCGCTTGCTGCACGACTGTGTTTGTTGCGGCAGAACTGAAGGATTGCGGCTTTGCCGTCTCGCATGAGCGCTCTCGTAGCGACGATTGACTGCATTACACGGGCCGAGTGGCCCGGAGCGGCCGAGCACCCTAGAGAGGGCGAGTGGATGACGGAGCTGAAACTTCTCGAAGATCGCGCGTTCACGACCTACAAGGCCCGACTAAAGGCGGCCGAGCGGCTCCACATGCTCGACAACTTCTGGAATGCGGCGCTAATTGCCAGTGCGGTGTCAGGGGCTGTATCCGCCATCGGATCGGTCGTCGATGGCTCGATGTACGGAGACGCCGGCCCCGCGCTTCTCGCAGTCGCAACCGTCATCGTCCTGGTTGTCTCGTTGGTCGTTTCTGCGCAGAGCTTCGGTGCGCGTAGCCGAAACATGTTCATCAGCTACCGGCGAGCGCAAAGGATTGCGCTCGCGGCCGAATCTCTCCGCCTTTCCGGGCGTCGTTCCAGTGATAAACGTGTCGCCCGGCTGCTTCACGCTTACAACACCCTTCTCGACGAATCAGAGAACCACACCGAGGCTGACTACCAGCGGGCGACCATGCCGGGAAGGCCTACGTGGGCGAAGTTCCGGGAGGGGGCCTTGGTCGCGGCGCCGCTCTTCTTCTTGAGCCTGCCCGTCTTGACGGTCGCACCCTTCGCGGCATGGGCGATGCGGGCGGCGATTGGTTAGCCCTCCCCATGCCTTGTTCGCCAAGGCGACGACACTCAAGAACCTCATCGCGACCTATGAGTCGAAGGTCGCGGCAACGAACGCGCGCGGACGTGATGGCGTGCACCCCGCCCAGTTGGATCAGGACATCCGCCCGCTCGCGCGACGGCTCTCGAGGTCGATGCGGGACGGTACGCACCGCTTCACGACCTATCGCGAGCGACTGCTCTCGAAGGGCGCTGGTCGACCGCCACGGGTGCTTTCTATCGCTACGGCGCGCGACCGGATCGTGCTGAAGGCGCTCGCGGATTTCTTGCAGGCTGCATTCCCACAACGGGTCCTATCGACGGCGCAGGGCAAGGTTGATGAACTTAAGAGCGCGCTCGAGTTTGCGGCATACGACACGTTCGTTCGGATAGACGTGCGCGAGTTCTTCCCGAGCATCTCCCATGATGCGCTGTTTCGCGAGATCTCCGCGGTAATGAGAATCCGTGCGCCGCGAGAGTTGGTCCGCAAAGCAGTAACGACTGCAACCGTGGCCGACGGAAAAGTCTCGCGTGCTGAGAAGCCGGGCCGAGGTGTGCCGCAAGGTCTCGCGATCTCAAACATTCTGGCCGAGATCGTCCTCGGCTCTTTGGATGAAAGGTTCGCGCGTTCGGCGGCCCAGTTTTATATCCGTTTCGTCGACGATGTGCTCATCTTGTGTCAGAGGGACGAAGCGAGACGAATCTACGATGAATTCGCTCGCGAGGCTGGCGCGCTCGGGTTGGCCGTCCACGCTCTGGAAGAGAAGGGAAGTAAGTCAGCAATCGGAAGTGTGAGCGAGGGGTTCACCTATCTGGGCTACAACTTTGTCGGCACCTCCGTGTCGGTCAGGGAGGAGAGCGTGCGTCGCGTCGAGGCGGCAATCGCCCGCGTGTTCACGCGATATCGCCATCAGCGTAGTCGTTCCGCCGCGAAGAAGTATCAAAAGAGAATCCTGCGAGAACTTCAATGGCGACTCGACTTGATTATTACTGGGTGCACGTTTCACAAGGTGCGCCGCGGATGGGTCGCCTACTACTCGCAGATCACTGATCTCAGCGTGCTCAAGCGGTTGGACGCTGTCGTGGATCGCAGCGTGCGGCGATTTGAGGTCGAATTCGAACGTCGGCCGAAGTCTTTCATGCGCACATACTGGCGTATTAGGTACCCCGCCCCCGATCACGGCGCGTACGTGCCCAACTTTGACGACTTTTCGAACGTTGAGAAGCGAAAGCTCTTGGTGAAGGTACTCGGAGAAGCTGCGGCGCGCTCAATGACGAATGCGCAGATCGATTCTCACTTCACATCTCGCGTTTTCAAGATCGTGCGAGAGTTGGAAACTCACATTGGGGATGTGTCCTGACCCTCACGGCGACCGCGCTCCTGTACCTCGTCGTCCTCTGATACCATCGCAAGGTTGCCGTTCGATCGGCCGCGGATACAGAGAGCTCGCACATCGGGTGTCGGGCGCCGCGCAACGAGGAGAAGGAGGGGATCCCATCTATGGCTCTTGACGCTGAGACCAAGAAGGCGATCATCGACGAGTACGCTACCCAGCCCGGTGACACCGGATCCCCCGAGGTCCAGGTCGCGA
>Ga0065721_10050505_pt1 | contig 19647 bp, 15 predicted proteins | sample Mesricmetagenome_FD_59108 | JGI IMG/M metagenome (GOLD analysis project Ga0065721, IMG submission 59108) | Mesophilic microbial community from rice straw/compost enrichment Sample: eDNA_1 v2 (version 2) | ecosystem: Engineered > Solid waste > Grass > Composting > Bioreactor | place: USA: Davis... | reverse complement strand
GCGCCGCCGGAGCCCGAGCCCCCTGCGCCCGTGGCCGCGCCTCCCGTACCTCCGGCGCCGCCGGCCCCGCCCGCGGCGCCGCCGCAGCCCAAGACCATCTCCATCAGCGCCGTCGAGTACCTCACGCCGCCGGTGCTGCACTACCCGCCGGCGGCGCGCCGCGCGGGCGAGTCCGGCAAGGTGACCGTGCGCGTGCTGGTGGACGCCCGCGGGCTGCCGCAACAGATGCAGGTCACGCGCTCGTCGGGCTTCGCGCGCCTGGACGAATCGGCGCTGGCCACGGTGCGCGCCACGCGCTTCAAGCCCTACATGGAAAACGGTCAGCCCCAGGCCTTCTGGGTGCTGATGCCCCTGATCTTCGAACTTGAGGAGTGAGCCCCATGAACGATCCCCAAACCGCCGTGGGCTTTGCCCACTTCCTGGCCCAGAGCGATGCCGTGGGCAAGGGCCTGCTGCTCATCCTCGTGGGCATGTCGGTGCTGTCCTGGGCGCTGATCGCCATCAAGGGCATCGCGCACGTCATTCGCAAGAAGCGCAGCGAGCAGTTCCTCAAGTTCTTCTGGGACGCGCGCTCGCTGGAAGAAGTGGGCAACGAGATCACCACCCATGGCTCGCACGATCCCTTCTCGCACCTGACCGCGCATGCGATGCATGCGCAATCGCATCACGCCAAGTACGGCGCGGCCAAGCTCAGCGAGGCCGGCTCGGCGCAGGACTTCGTCACCCGCACCATCAAGAAGGTGCTCGACGAGGAAACCACCCGGCTGGAGAACGGCCTGACCGCGCTGGCCACCGTCGGCGCCACCGCGCCCTTCGTGGGTCTGTTCGGCACGGTGTGGGGCGTCTACCATGCGCTGCTGGCCATCGGCATGAGCGGTGCGGGCACGCTGGACAAGGTGGCCGGCCCGGTGGGCGAGGCGCTGATCATGACCGGCATCGGCCTGGCCGTGGCGATCCCCGCGGTGGTGGCCTACAACGCCTTCACGCGCAGCAACCGCGTGCTCAACGCCCGGCTCGACGCGTTCGCCTTCGAGCTGCTGACCTTCCTGTCCATGGGCCAGACCATGAAGCCCGCGGCGGCCGAGCCGGTGGCCGAGCCGGGCAGCAACGTGCGCGGCCTGCGCACGGCTGGTTGAGGCCTCATCCCAGCGACCTCAAGGAGCTCCTGCCATGGCCTTCGCCAGCTTCGACCGCAAGTCCTCATCCGCGCCGGTGTCCGACATCAACATGGTCCCGCTCATCGACGTGATGCTGGTGCTGCTGGTGATCTTCATCGTCACCGCGCCGCTGCTCACCCACGCCGTGAAGCTGGACCTGCCCAAGGCCAGCAGCGCGGTCAACCAGGCGCCGCCGCAGAAGATCGAGTTCGCCATCGACGCCACCGGCCAGCTGTTCTGGAACGGCGAGCCCGTGAGCCGCGAGGACGCCGCCGCGCGCTTCGTTGCCGAGGGCGCCAAGGACCCGCAGCCCGAGGTGCACCTGCGCGCCGACCAGTCCGTGGCCTACCGCTTCGTGGCCGAGACCCTGGCCGACGCCTCCAAGGCCGGGCTGTCCAAGGTGGGCTTCGTCAGCACGCCCGAGACGCCCTGATCGCCCGGGCGCGCGGCGCAGTGCTGCGTGCCCTCCCCGTTTCGTTCCTGTTTCTTCAGGCGCCGAGCGCGCCTTGGCCGAACTCAACCTGGAGTATTTGCATGACCAACAAAAACGACCGCCGCGCCTTGCTCCCCCTGGGCGCCCTGGCCGCCGGCTTCAGCATTGCCGGCGCCGCGATGGCCCAGCCGGCCGAGGCCCCGGCCAATGGAACCGAGGCCGTGATGCCTGCGGTGCGCGCCAAGGCCGGCGCTGAGCGCGATGGCAAGAGCACGCTGCGCGCTACCACCACCACCATCGGCAAGGGACAGCAGCAACTGCGCGACATCCCGCAGTCGGTGACGGTGGTCACGGAGCGGCTCATCGACGACCGCAACCTTGACGACTTCAAGGACGTGCTGCGCACCACCTCCGGCGTTACCTTCCAGGCCGGCGAAACCGGCGAGGAGGACGTGCGGCTGCGCGGCTTCTCGCTGGGTTTGGCCGGCGACATCTACGTCGACGGCATCCGCGACCCCGCCCTCTACGACCGCGACACCTTCAACAACGATCGTATCGAGGTGCTCAAGGGCTCGGCCTCGATGCTGTTCGGCCGCGGCTCCACTGGTGGCGTGGTCAACCAGGTCAACAAGCAGCCGACGCTGATGACGCAGCATGAGGTCACGGCCACGATCGGCTCGGGCAAGGAGCGGCGCCTGACCGGCGACTTCAACGTCCAGACCGGCGAGGACGCTGCGCTGCGCATCAACGCCATGGTGCACGACGCCGACAACTGGGGCGCCCAGGTCGAGAAGCGCGGCATCGCTCCCACTTTCCGCTGGGGTATCGGCACCGCCGACGAGTTCTCCGTGGGCGTCTACCACCTCAAGTACGACAACCGGCCCAACTACAACCATCCGTGGTTCCTGTCCGAAGGCACGCAAGGCACTATTCAGCCCACGCTGCCAGCCAAGAACTTCTATGGCTTGGCCAGCGACTACCACAAGGGCGAGGTGACCTACGGCACGGTCAGTCACACCCACCGCTTCAGCAGCGACAGCCAGCTCAAGACCACCCTGCGCCATGGCCGCTACGACCGCGACCTGTGGGCCAGCGTAATCCGCTTCGGCACCACCAACGGCGTGCCCACCACGGCCGCCAACCTGGGCCCGGACACGATCGTCACGCGCACGCCCAAGGGACGCCTGGGCACGGTGGACAGTACCGCGCTGCAGAGTGACTACAGCGGCCGCTTCGAGGCGCTGGGCCGGCGCCACGACTTGCTGGCCGGCATCGACGTGTCGAACGAGAAGTGGTCGTTCAATGACAACTTCGCTGGAGCTGCCAGCGGGCTAACGACGACGGTGGGCACGCCAAACGACGGCGCCAGCTTTGCGGACACCCGTCCCGAAGCGCCGCGCGACCGCTACAAATCGCGCACGATCGGCCTGTACCTGCAAGACACCGTCGAGATCGCCTCGGGCCTGAAACTCGTCGGCGGCCTGCGCCACGACCATTTCAAGGCATCCACCGCGTACTCGCCGGACGGCACCAATGCACTCAAAGGCCAGACGCGCGAGATCTCGGAGTCGATGTGGAGCCCGCGCCTGGGCCTGCTGTGGCAGCCCGACGACATCTCCTCCTACTACGTCTCCTGGGGCACCTCGTTCAACACCTCGGGCGAATCCAACCGGCGCATCACGGACCGCCTGGTCGAAACTCCGCCCGAGAAGAGCCGCAACATCGAGATCGGCGCCAAGTTCGAGCTCTTCGAGCGCCGGCTGTCGCTGGGCACCGCGTTGTTCCGCTCCGAGAAGTACCACGAGCGCAATACCGATCCGGACCTTCCGTACGACGTGCTGTCGGGCAAGCGCCACGCCACGGGTCTGGAATTCAACGCCGCGGGCCGCATCACGCCGAAGTGGGAAGCCTTCGTGGCCTGGACCTGGATTCCTGAGGCCAAGATCGACAACAGCATCCAAGCGCTCAGCCCCACGGGCACCGGCGCACAGGTGCAGGGCGACCGCCCTGCGCTCACGCCCAAGCACAGCGCGGCTCTTTGGACCACGTACCGCGTCACGCCCAAACTGCGCCTGGGCGCTGGCCTGAACTACCGTGGCGAGCAGAATCCCGAAGGCGCGCGCCATGTCACGTCAGCGGCCTTCACCACCGTGGACCTGATGGGCGAGTACACCTTCTCCGACATGCTGTCGGCCCAGCTCAACGTCAACAACGCCACCGACAAGCTCTATGCCGATACGCTGTACCGTGGCTTCTACGGTCCTGGCGCACCGCGCACGGTGCAGCTGAGCGTCAAGGCGCGCTTCTGACGCGCGCCGCGAGCTGATCCACCCTACACGGAGTCATCGGATGCTGCTTCATCTCAAGAACGTGCTCACGTCCGAGGAACTGCGGCAGGCGCGTGCGCTGCTCGATGCCGCCGAGTGGGTGGACGGCAGCGCTACCGCCGGCACGCAAGCGCTGCAGTCCAAGAACAACCAGCAGCTGCCGCAAGGCAGCGAGGCTTCGCGCGCGCTGCAGGCCCTGATCCTGCGCGCGCTCGACCGCCACGCGCTGTTCTTCTCCGCCGCGCTGCCCAAGAAGATCTTCAACCCGCTGTTCAACCGCTATGGCGGCGAGGCGAACTTCTACGGCAAGCATGTGGACAACGCGGTGATGTACTCGCGCAGCAACGGCCAGCGCGTGCGCTCGGACGTCAGTTGCACGGTGTTCCTGGCCGAGCCGCACGAGTACGACGGCGGCGAGCTCGTCATCGACGACACCTACGGCAGCCGCGAGGTCAAGCTGCCCGCCGGCGACGCGGTGCTCTACCCGAGCACCAGCGTGCACGGCGTGGCACCGGTGACCCGCGGCCATCGGCTGGCGAGCTTTTTCTGGGTCGAGAGCATGGTGCGCAGCGACGAGCAGCGCCGGCTGTTGTTCGACCTCGACATGAACCTCATGCGGCTGCGCGAGCGCGAAGGCGAGACGCCCGAGGCCGTGGGGCTCACCGGGACCTATCACAACCTGCTGCGCATGTGGGCTGACACCTGAAGGCCGTGCGATGAGCAGCAACTCCCTCGACGCCGCGGCGCGGCCGCGCATCCCGGCCGGCATCGCTGGCGTCGCCGACTACGAACCGCATGCGCGCGAGCGCATGGACCCCGCCGCCTGGGCCTACCTGTGTGGCGGCGCGGGTGATGAGATCACGCTGCGCGCCAATCGCGAGGCCTGGGACGCGTTGCGGCTGCTGCCGCGCGTGCTGCGCCCGCTGGCCGATGGCTGCGCCGGCATCGAGTTGCTGGGCCGCCGCCTGGCCAGCCCGCTGCTGGTGGCGCCCATGGCCTTCCAGCGCCTGGCCCATGCCGACGGCGAGGCCGCCACCGCGCTGGCCGCCGCGGCGCAGGGCGCGGGCATGGTGCTCAGCGCCCAGGCCAGCCAGCGGCTGGAGGACGTGGCCGCGCTGGTGCGCGACGAGGCCGGCCGCGGGCCGCTGTGGTTCCAGCTCTACCTGCAGCGCGAGCGCGCCCACACGCTGGAACTCGTGCAGCGCACCGAAGCCGCGGGCTTCGAGGCGTTGGTGCTCACTGTCGATGCGCCCACCTCCGGCGCGCGCGACCGGGAGCGCCGCGCGGGCTTTTGCCTGCCGCCGGGCATTTCGGCGGTCAACCTGCGGCCGCAACCTTCGCAGCCGCAGACCCAGGACTTCTTCGCCCAGGTGGTCGCGCAGGCACCGACCTGGGATGACGTGGCCTGGCTGCGCTCGGCCACGAAGCTGCCGCTGCTGCTCAAGGGCGTGCTGCACCCGGCCGACGCACGCCAGGCGCTGGCGCTGGGCGTGGCCGGCTTGATCGTCTCCAACCACGGCGGGCGCACGCTGGACACGGCGGTGAGCACCGCGCGCGCGCTGCCGCGCATCGCCGATGCGCTGGGCGGCGCACTGCCGCTGCTGGTGGACGGCGGCATTCGCCGCGGCACCGACGTGCTCAAGGCGCTGGCGCTGGGCGCGCACGCGGTGCTGCTGGGCCGCCCGGTGTTGCACGGCCTGGCCACGGCTGGGGCGCTGGGCGTGGCCCATGTGCTGCGGCTCGTGCGCGACGAATTCGAGATCGCCATGGCGCTGTGCGGCTGCGCCTGCGTGGCCGACATCGGCCCCGAATTGATCGATCCGCCGGCTTGAGATTCCGCAATTCCTGAGCCGTGGGCGGCTGGATTTGGTACGCGCGCCCGCCTGTTTTGATGCCGCGGTGCCACAAATGCCCGCTTCATGAAGCCGCGACAGCTTCCGGAAACGGTTTCCCAGAGGGAAAAGCACGCTTGCGGCTTCTCACTCCCCTGGGGGCGCAGTACCATTTGCCCCGCAGGGTGCCGCAGAGAAAAGAGGGTTCATGCAGCCTTCGCCCCACCCGGCGCATCAACTCAGTAATTGATGGAGAGATTCCAAATGGCAACTGCAAAGAAAGCTGCGTCCAAGACGGTCGCGGCGAAGAAGGCCCCGGCCGCCAAGAAGGCCGACTCGACGGCCACCGCCGAGGGCGGCAAGCGCAGCCCCAACGCTGCCTTCATGAAGGAGATGAAGCCCAGCGCCCAGCTCGCGGCCGTCATCGGCGACAAGCCGATGCCGCGCACCGAGGTCACCAAGAAGGTGTGGGACTACATCAAGGCCAACAACCTTCAGGACGCAGCCAACAAGCGCATGATCAACGCCGATGCCAAGCTGAAGGACATCTTCAAGAAGCCCCAGGTGTCGATGTTCGAGATGACCAAGCTCATCAACGAACACCTCAAGTGATCGCCCGGGCGCGTAGCGCCCGTGCCTTTCCCTAAAGCCGGCCCCGTGCCGGCTTTTTCGTGGGCACGGGCCAGCTACGGCACCACCACGTGAGTGGATGCGCCAGCATCCGGTTGATGGCTCGACGTTCGCGCCGCCTGATCCACACGGCAGCAGTTCTGGCCGGCGCGCATGGTTTCGTTGTGCCGAGTCAAGCCCTCGCCAGTCCCCGTTTCACCGGCCGCAGGCATGATGCGGTCTTTACAACCTGCTTCGTGCTCCGCCATGCAAGGCCATCCCGCTGTCCTCGACGCTCTCAACGCGCTGCTCGTCGGCGAGCTTGCCGCCCGCGACCAGTACTTCATCCACGCCCGCATGCTGGAGGACTGGGGTTACGACAAGCTCGCAGCGCGCATCGCGCACGAGATGGAAGACGAAACCGGTCACGCCGACGTGCTGATCAAGCGCATCCTGATGCTGAGCGGGCGTCCGAACATGGTGCCCGGGCCGCTGAACGTGGGCACGGACGTGCCCAGCATCCTGGGCAACGACCTGGCGGTCGAATATTCGGTGATCAACCACCTGCGCGAGGTGATCGCACTGTGCGAGCGCGAGCGCGACTTCGTCACCCGCGACCTGCTGCTGCCGATGCTGGAGGACACCGAGGAGGACCACGCGCACTGGCTGGAGCAGCAGCTCGGCCTGATCCAGGCCGTGGGACTACCCAACTACCTGCAGGGCCAGATGGGCTGAGCGGGCCCGCGGCCGCAGCTGCGGCCTCCCTTTCCATGCAACAGGCCGCCCGTGGGCGGCCTGTGCTTTTTCATCGTTCAACGCACGGCGCCGAGGGCGTCCTCAGGGCAGCCACTGCGCCAACTGGACCCACATCTGCGCGATGGAGATGGGCTTGGTCCAGTAGTCGTCGAAGCCGGCCTGCTTGGCCGTGCGCGCCTGCTCGGGCATGGCGTCGGCCGACAGCGCGATGCACGGTAGCTTGGCCGTGGCCGGGTCGGCGCGCAGCCGCGCGATCAGCTCCAGCCCCGTCATGTCGGGCAGGTTCATGTCGATGAGCAGCAGCTCCGGAGCGTCCTCGCGCGCCGCGCGCAGGCCGGAGGCGCCGTCGGGCTCGATCTGCAGCGACCAGCCCTCGTGGCCGCGGAACATCTCCGTCATGAGCAGCGCGTTGAGCGGCTCATCCTCGATGTAGAGCACGCGCCGCGGTGCACGGGTGGCGCCTGCCGATGCGGCTGCGTGGTCAACCGACATGCTGCTGCAGGAAGTCCAGCGAGCGGCGGCGGGCCAGCGCGGCGCTCTCGGGTTCGAAGGCTGCGCGCTGGTCGCAGTTGAAGCCGTGGTCGGCCGGGTACACGTGTACCTGCACCTCGGGCCGCGCCTGCGTGAGGGCCTGCACCTGCGGCTGTGGGATGAGGTGATCGCGCTCGCCGAAGTGCATCAGCACCGGGCAGCGCGGCTGCAGCGCCGCCTGGTCGGGAATGCCGGCGCCGTAGTAGCAGATGGCCGCCGACAGCCCGTCGAGCTTGCAGGCCGACAGCCACGCCATCAGCCCGCCCCAGCAGTAGCCCACGATGCCGACCTTGCCGTGCTTGGCGCCTTCCGCGATGGCTGCGGCGATGTCCTGCAGCACCAAGTCTTGCTGGGCCATCGCCGCCGCCTTGAGCTCGCGCCCGCGCTTGACGTCGTCCTCGCCATAGCCCAGTTCCACGCCGTGCTCCAGGCGGTCGAACAGCGGCGGCGCGATGGCGACGTAGCCCTCTTCCGCGTAGCCGCGCGCCACGGCGCGGATGTGCGAGTTCACGCCGAAGATTTCCTGCAGCACCACCAGCGCACCGCGCGGGCGTCCCTGGGGCAGCTCGATGAAGGCGTCGAAGCGGTGGCCGTCGAGGGCCTGCAAGGGTTGTAAGGACATCAGTGGTCTCCGTTCTCTTGTGGTCTGTAGTGCTGCAGGCGGCGCTCGACGAAGTCCAGCCGGTCCTGGCCCCAGAAGATCTCGCCGTCGATGACGTAGCTGGGCGCGCCGAACACGCCTGCGGCTATGGCGCGCTGCGAGTCCTCTTCGTAGCGCAGGTGCACGCGCTGGGTGTGGGCGTCGTCCAGCCGCGCGAGCTTCAGGCCCTGGGCCTTGAGCAGCCCGGCCAGCGTGGCCTCGTCGGCGATGTTCTTTTCCTCGACCCACAGCGCGCGCATCACCGCGCCGGTCAGCGCCATGGCGGCGTCGGTGCCGTCCTGCAGGTCCACCGCGATGATGAGCTTGGCCGCATCGTCGGGATTGACGGGGAAGTAGCGCGGCGTCGGGTTCAGCGGCGCGTGGAGCCATTCGCTGAAGCGCTTGAGCTCCAGGAGCCGGTAGGCCTGGCGCTCGGGCGCGCGCTTGGCCAGCGGCAGCCCGCCGGTGAGCGGGAACACGCGTCCGCCCAGGTCCACCGGCAGCACGCGGACCTCGGCGCCGTGGTGGCGCACGATGTCCTGGAAGCGCTGGTGGCCCAGGTAGGCCCACGGCGAGTGCGGGGCGAAGTAGTAGTCGATGGCAAGGCTCATGTACGGCAACCGTCCAGGGCGACAAAGGACCGGCACCATAGCCGATCCGCCGCGCCCCTCTTGCGGATGGGCGCTTGAACCGCATAGCGGGTGCCGCCGCGGCCGGGGCCCGACGCACCGCCCCAGCCTTGCTGCCGCGCAGCAGATTCATTGCCCACCACGGCTATGGGTGGGACTGTAGCCGAGAGGATTACATTCAGTCACATGGTGGTGCCAGGACGCGACAGTTGCGCCTGGAGCCCGTCACGGGAAGGAAATGCACCGGCTGCAGGCATCGCCGTGCCGCTGCTGCGCCAGCGGCGACTCGCCCCTGCGTCACGGGTGGGAACGGGACCAGGCGCGTCGGCAAACGCCCGGCAATGTCTTGCCGAGCGCCTTATCCCCGCTCCAGCAGCGGCTTCAGGAACCGCCCCGTATGGCTTTCCTTGCAGGCGGCCAGTTCTTCAGGCGTGCCGGCCAGCATCACCCGCCCGCCGCCCGAGCCCCCTTCGGGGCCCATGTCGATGAGCCAGTCCGCCGTCTTGATCACGTCCAGGTTGTGCTCGATCACCACGATGGTGTTGCCCGCGTCGCGCAACTGGTGCAGCACCCGTAGCAGCAGCTCGATGTCGGCGAAGTGCAGGCCCGTGGTCGGCTCGTCCAGGATGTACAGCGTGCGCCCGGTGTCGCGCTTCGACAGCTCCAGCGCCAGTTTGACTCGCTGCGCCTCGCCGCCCGAGAGGGTCGTCGCGCTCTGGCCGAGCGTGATGTAGCCGAGACCGACGTCGAGCAAGGTCTGCAGCTTGCGGGAAATCGTCGGCACGGCCGAGAAGAACTCCGCCGCCTCCTCCACCGTCATGCCCAGCACCTGCGTGATGTTGCGGCCCTTGTAAAGGATCTCCAGCGTTTCGCGGTTGTAGCGCGCGCCGTGGCACACGTCGCAGGGCACGTACACGTCCGGCAGGAAGTGCATCTCCACCTTGATCACGCCGTCGCCCTGGCACGCCTCGCAGCGCCCGCCCGAGACGTTGAAGCTGAAGCGCCCCGCCCCGTAGCCGCGCTCGCGCGCCGCCGGCACCTCGGCAAACAGCTCGCGGATCGGCGTGAACAGGCCCGTGTAGGTCGCGGGGTTGGAGCGCGGCGTGCGGCCAATGGGGCTCTGGTCCACGTTGATGACCTTGTCGAAGGCCTCCAGGCCCTCGATCGCCTCGTGCGGCGCCGGCTCCAGGCTGCTGTTGTAGAGCTTGCGCGCTACCGCCGCGTACAGCGTGTCGTTGACCAGCGTGCTCTTGCCCGAGCCCGAGACGCCCGTCACGCAGGTCAGCAGCCCCACCGGGATCTCCACGCTCACGCCCTTGAGGTTGTGGCCCGTGGCATTGACGATGCGCAGCCCCGTGCCCGCCTCCCACGGACGCCGCCGCTTCGGCACCTCGATGCGCAACCGTCCGCCCAGGTAGCCGCCGGTGAGCGATTCGGGGTGCTCCATCACCTCCCGCGGCGTGCCGCGCGCGATCACCTCGCCGCCGTGCACGCCCGCACCCTTGCCCATGTCCACCACGTAGTCGGCGGCGCGGATCATGTCCTCGTCGTGCTCCACCACCAGCACCGAGTTGCCCAGGTCGCGCAGGTGCTGCAGCGTGCCGATCAGCCGCTCGTTGTCGCGCTGGTGCAGCCCGATGCTGGGCTCGTCCAGCACGTACATCACACCGGTCAGGCCGCTGCCGATCTGGCTCGCGAGACGGATGCGCTGCGCCTCGCCGCCGGAGAGCGTGTCGGCGCTGCGGTCCAGGCTCAGGTAGTTCAGGCCCACGTCGTTGAGGAAGCGCAGCCGGTTGCGGATCTCGCTGACGATCTTGTCGGCGATGGCCGCCTTGGCACCGCGCAGTTGCAGGCCTTCGAAGTACGCCAGCGCGTCGGCCAGCGTCGCGTGCTCGACGTCGTAGATGGGCTTGCCCGTCTCGCCTGGCGCGGCGTCCGCGGCGTACAGGAACACGTGGCGCGCCTCGCGCCGCAGCCGCGTGCCGCGGCATTCCGGGCAGGCCTGCGCGTGCTGCATGCGCATGAGCTCCTCGCGCACGGCGGCGGAGTCGGTTTCGCGCAGGCGGCGCGTGAGCAGCGGCAGGATGCCTTCGAAGGGATGCGAGCGCTTGACCGAGCGCGACTTGCCGCGCGCGCCCTCGGCCTCGTAAGTGAACTCGATCTCCTCCGTGCCCGAGCCGTGCAGCAGCACCTGCCGCACCTGCGGCTCCAGCTCCTCGAAAGGCTGCTCCAGGTCGAAGCCGTAATGCTTGGCCACCGCCTCCAGCAGCCCGTAGGTGTAGCTGTTGCGGCGGTCCCAGCCCTTGATGGCGCCGCTGGCCAGGCTCAGCGAGGGGAAGGCGACCACGCGCTCCGGATCGAACACCGTCACGTGGCCCAGGCCGTCGCAGCTCGGGCAGGCGCCCGTGGGCGAGTTGAAGGAGAACAGGCGCGGCTCCAGCTCCGTGAGCGAGTAGTCGCAGTGCGGACAGGCGAAGCGGCTGCTGAAAGGCGTCTCGCGCCCGCTGTCCATCTCCAGCGCCAGGGCGCGCGCGTTGCCGATGCGCAGGCAGGTCTCGAAGCTCTCGGCCAGCCGCTGGCGCAAGCCCCCGCTGCCGCCGGTGCCCGTGTCCTCGGCGCGCACGCGCACGCGGTCCACCACCACGTCGATGTCGTGCGCGCGGCCGTCGGCGGCGGGCAGGCTGTCGATGTCGAACACCTGTCCGTCGATGCGAAAGCGCACGTAGCCCTGCGCCTGCAGATCCGTCAGCACCGGCGCGAAGTCGCCCGCGCGCCCGCGCGCCACCGGGGCCAGCAGCATCAGCTTGGTGTCCTCGGGCAGCGCGAGCACCGTGTCCACCATCTGCGCCGTGCTCATGGCCTGCAGCGGCAGCGCGTGCTGCGGGCAGAACGGCGTGCCCGCGCGGGCGTAGAGCAGGCGCAGGTAGTCGTGGATCTCGGTGACGGTGCCGACGGTGGAACGCGGGTTGTGGCTCGTGGCCTTCTGCTCGATGGAGATCGCGGGCGACAGGCCCTCGATCACGTCCACGTCGGGCTTGTCCATCAGCTGCAGGAACTGCCGCGCGTAGGCCGAGAGGCTCTCCACGTAGCGGCGCTGGCCTTCGGCGTACAGGGTGTCGAAGGCCAGGCTGCTCTTGCCTGAGCCGCTCAGGCCCGTGATCACCACCAGCGCCTGCCGCGGCAGGTCCAGGTCGATGTTCTTGAGGTTATGGGTGCGCGCGCCGCGCACGCGGATCGCAGGCGTCTCGGGATTCAAGGGTTTTCACTCAGCGCAGGACAACCGGCCATCATAGCCAGCGCCCGCGGCGCTTGCGCCACACCCGGGGTCAACGGCGCACGTGCCTGTCAACCCGCCGTAGGGGGATGGGGCGATCCCCCGATGGCGGCATGCCGCAGCTTGGGTATACGTCCCCCGATGAACGACGACACCCTGCGGCGCTTTGCTGACTCGGTTCCCGCCACCACAGCCGCCCTGCCGCCGGCGGCTCCCGTGGCCTCACTGTCCGAGGTGCCCGAAAAGCCCTCGGGCGCCGATGCGCCGGACGCGCACCAGGCGGCCTACGCGATGGACCGCGTGCTGCACGCCGCCGCCGCCCAGGTCACGGGTGGGCTGTCGCCCATCTCGCTGGGCTTGGCGCTGGCGGACTGGAGCTGGCACCTGGCAGCGCAGCCGGCCAACTCGGTGCGGCTGGCACTCTCCGCCCAGCAGCACGCGCTGGAGGCGCTGTTGGACAGCCTCAGCGGCGACTGCAGCGGCCCGCTGGCCCAGGACGCGCGCTTTCGCGACCCGTCCTGGCACCAGTGGCCCTTCGCGCCCCTGGCGCGCGCGCACCAGGCGGCGCAGCACTGGTGGCAGGACGCCAGCCGGCTGCGCGGCATGACGGCGCACCACGCGCAGGTGGTGCGCTTCTTCGCCCAGCAGTGGCTGGACATGCTGTCGCCCAGCAACAACTTCTTCACCAACCCCGAGGTGCTGCGCCGCACCGCCGAGCGCCGGGGCGCGAACCTGGTGGACGGCTTCGTCAACCGTCTGGACACCTGGCGCCGCCGCCACGGCCTGGAGCCGCTGGCGCCGCCCGAGCATCCCTACCTGCCGGGCGTGGACCTGGCGCTCACGCCGGGCCAGGTCGTGCACCGCAACCACCTGGTGGAGCTGCTGCAGTACGCGCCCACCACCGAGGAGGTGCAGGCCGAGCCGGTGTTCATCGTCCCGTCCTGGATCATGAAGTACTACATCCTGGACCTCTCGCCGCACAACTCGCTGGTGAAGTGGCTGACGGACCAGGGGCACACGGTGTTCATCCTGTCCTGGCGCAACCCCGACGAGAGCGACGCGCTGCTGAGCCTGGACGACTACCTGGAGCTGGGCATCCTGGACCCGCTGGCGGCCATCGCGCGCCAGATCCCCGACCAGCCCGTGCACGCCTGTGGCTACTGCCTGGGCGGCACGCTGCTGTCCATCGCCGCGGCGGCGCTGGCGCGGCCGGGCCAGGTGGAGGACGCCGAGCAGCTGCCCCGGCTCGCGGGCGTGACGCTGCTGGCGGCGCAGACCGACTTCACCGAGCCGGGCGAGCTGGGCGTGCTCATCGACGAATCGCAGGTCGAGCTGCTGGAGGACATCATGTCCGAGCGCGGCTTCCTCACCGGGCGACAGATGGCCGAGACCTTCCAGTTCCTGCGCTCGCGCGAGCTGATCTGGTCCACCCGCATGCGCGAGTTCTGGCTCGGCGAGCGGTCGCAGCCCAACGACCTCATGTCCTGGAACGCCGACGTCACGCGCATGCCCGCCGTGATGCACAGCCAGTACCTGCGCCGCTGCCACCTCCAGAACCAGCTCGCGCATGGCGAGTACCTGGTGGAGGGTCGCCCGGTGTCGCTGGGCGACATCCGCCAACCCATCTTCTGTGTCGCCACCGAGCTGGACCACGTCTCGCCCTGGCGCTCGGTGTACCAGCTGCACCGGCTGGTGCACACCGAGCTCACTTTCGTGCTGACCAACGGCGGGCACAACGCGGGCATCGTCTCCGAGCCCGGCCATGCGCGGCGGCGCTTCAGGATGCGGCGCGTGGCGCATGGCGCGCACTGGGCCGGGCCGGACGAATGGCTGCAAGGCGCCACGCCGCACGAGGGCTCGTGGTGGCCGGCCTGGCACGACTGGCTGGTGGAGCACAGCCGCGGCCGGGTGCCGGCACGCCCCGTGCCGCGAGGGCTGGAGCCTGCCCCCGGGAGCTACGTGCATGTGCGCTACCACGATTGACCTGGGAGCGGCCGGCGCCGTCCGGCCGTCGCGGCCATGAGCCCGCGCACCGGGACGGTGCTGCTGGCCGCCGCGCTGCTGGTGGGCGGCTGCGGCGGTGGCGTCTGGGTGAGCATCGGCCCGGACGACGACCCGCCCGGCGTGTCGCTGGTGGTCTCCCCCACGCAGGCCGTTCCCGGTCAGACCGTCACGCTGCTGGCCGACGCGCGCGACGACTTCCGCGTGGACTACGTCGCCTTCTACCAACTGCTGCCCGATGGCGGCGCCGTGCGGCTGGGCATCGAGTTCGTGCCGCCCTACCGGCTCAGTGTCGTGCTGCCCGCCGACGCGGCGCCGCTCACCCAGTTCTTCGCCCGCGCCGTGGACGACGTGGGCCAGTTCGGCGACAGCGTGGTGGCGACGGTGCAGGTGCTGCGCTGAACGCCCGGGCTGGCTGCCGTCGGCGGCAAGCACTTCCCTGCCGCTGCCGTCCGCGCCGCATCGGCGCATGAAAAAGGCCGGCGCCGCCCTCGCGGCCCGGCCTGGGCAGGTTCGGCAACCGGCCGCGAAGAGCGGCCGGCGTCTGGCTCAGTTCGGCACGTTGATCGCGTTGCCGCTGAAGGTGATGGCGTCGGCAGCCGCCGGCGCGGCGACGATGGGTGGCAGGTTGACGGCGCGCGAGATGGCGGGCGCCTCCGTCGGCGGCGTGCCGCCGCGCGGCACTGCGCGCACCACCTGGCTGGGCGGCAACGGTGTGCCGCTCTTGAGGTGCGCCCACATGGCATTGAGGCCGTCGACGAAGTAGGCGTGCAGCGGCACGTAGCGGTTGCCGTAGCCGGAGAAGGAGGTCAGGAAGGCGTCGAAGTGCTGGCCATTGAGCACCTCGACGTAGCTCAGCCGGCTGGCCGCACCCTCGTTGACGCGGCTGGCCGCCACGTAGGCGCGCGAGGTGTTGTTGACGGGCAGCAGGGCGTCGCTGCGGCCGGACACCACCAGCGCCGGCTTGCCGCGCAGGTTGGCGCCCGCCAGCGTCTCGTTGATGCCGGCGCGCACGCGGTCGCTCTGAGCCTGGCTGGGCAACTGTGCCGTGGCCGTCGCGGGCAGCGCCGCGCCGCTGCGCGGGTCGTTGCCGGTGACCAGCGCACGCAGGCACAGCGCCGCGTCGAAGCCGAGGTCCTGAGCGCCCGTGCTGGCCGAGGTGGCCAGGTTCCACAGCTTGCCGCCACCGCCCGTGGGGTCGTTGATGATCACGCCGGCGGGCGTGCCGTTGGCCACGCCATTGCCCGTGGCATAGCTCACCGCCTTGGCCGCGGCGGCGATGGGCACCGGGTCACCGGTGGCGCTCGTGGCGCCGAAGCTGAAGCCGCACAGGTTCTCCGTCACCGGGAAGCGGCCGTAGGCGTAGGCGTACATGCTGGCCACCTGCGTGGTGGCGCCCGCGCCGAAGTGGCTGCTGTGCAGGAAGCGGCTCTCGGGCGTCCAGCCGTAGGCCTGCAGACGCACCAGTGCATCGGCGGCCCGCTCCTCGGTCGTGGTGCCGGTCACGAGGTTGTTCGCCGCCAGGGCGTCACAGCGAGCGACGGCGCGGGCGGTCTGGAGCGTCGCGAAGATGAAGTTGTGCAGCGACGCCTCCGTGCCCATCGAGGCTTCCGGCGCCAGTGCCGCGCAGCCCTGGTACAGGTTGGCGAAGGTGAAGTAGTCCAGCAGCGGCTTGCCGTAGCCGGTGGCGGGCCGCGCCACGCCGTTCTCCTGGATGCCGTAGGTGCTGGTGGGCTGGGCCGGCGTGGCGCCGGGCTCGCCCGCCACCACCGCGTCGATCAGCCCCTCGGTGTCGGCCTCGGCCGCGCGCAGCACGGCCGTGCCGCCGTTGGACACCGAGGCCGCGATCACCAGCGTGTTGCCGGGGTCGTAGCGGCGCAGTTTCTTGCCCGTGCCCGGGAGCTCGGTGCCGTACTCCTGGTTGATGGCGTACAGCGCGTAGCGCGCGGCGGCCAGGGTGTCGTTGCCCCAATCCTTCTCGGGGTTCTGCTGCGAGTGCGCGTGCTTGAGCGCCACGCGGTTGGGGAAGTCGGTGATGAATTGGCTCACCGCGGCGGTGAACTGGACGGCGAAGTTCGCCAGCGCGCCCGCGGCCGTGCGCGTGTTGCGCGTGCCGTCGATCTGCGTGACGGTGTCGTCGCCGAGGTCGTGCAGGCCCATGCCTTTGCCGGCGTCGGTCAGCGCCACGGCGCAGCCGCGCTTGAGACCCCACTCGGCCGCCGTGCCGATGGCGCCATAGACGCCGCGCGAGCCCGAGGACGGCGCGACGACGATGCAGGGGTTGCTCTGGTCGAAGCTCGTGGGCACCTGTACCGCCATCGTCACGCGCTTGGTGCCCTCGGCGTTGTCGAGCACGCCGATGTACTCGACGCCGGGGATCAGTCCCTCGCTGGCGGTGGCGTTGCCGGCGAGGTCCACGTTGGGGCCGTAGACCGTGCCGTAGCCGCCGTTGGCGGTGACGTCCACCAGGCCGCGGTAGTTGCTGTAGAGGGCATGGCGGCGCAGCTCAAGGCGCGTCGGCGCCTCGGCGTTGGCATAGGTGGGCGCGGCGCCGGCCAGGCCCGACTTGCCCAGGCCGCCGGTGAGCAGGTCCTGCGTGGCCTCCGAGGTGGGCGCGGTGTTGGGCGACGGCGTCGTGGCGGTGTAGGCCGTGCGCGAGATGTCGGTGATGCCGGCAGGCAGGTCGTTGATGGGCTCATCGTCGTCGTCCCAGCAACCAGCGAGTTGCAGGCACAGCAGGGCGGCGGCGGCGGCGGCCGGCAGACGGCGCGGGACATGGACGGTCTTCACGGACATCGCATCTCCTTGAGATCGTTGGGCGCGGGACTTTCCCGCGGCGGCGGTTCAAGACGAACGCTCCAGGCTACGGGCCGCCTTGATGCGGGAGCAATTGCGTGATCGCTTAGGTAAAGACCCCAGGCGGGAGAACCCCGGGCCGGCGCCGTGGCCGACGCGAGCGCAGCGGCTCAGCGCTCCAGCACGCGCAGGATCTCGCGCCCGTAGGCTTCGAGCTTCTTGGCGCCCACGCCGCTGATGTAGGCCAGTGCCTGCAGCGAGTCCGGGCACTCGGCCGCCATCTGCGCCAGCGTGGCGTCGTGGAAGATCACGTAGGCCGGCAGCCCGTGCTCGCGCGCCACCTCGGCGCGCCAGGCTTTCAACCGGGCAAAGCGCTCCTGCCCTTGGGCGTCCAGCGTGGCGGCGGCCGCCGGGACGCGCTCGCCGCGCTCGGCACGGGTGGCGCGCGTGCCGCGAGCGCGCGTGGGCTCGCGCGGCTCGCGCAGCACGATGGGCACCTCGCCCTTGAGCACCGCGCGCGCGCTGGCCGTGAGCGCGAGCGTGTTGAACTCGCCCTCGGCCTGCACGTGGCCCAGCGCCACGAGCTGGCGCAGCACGCCGCGCCACTGCGCCTCGGACAAATCGGCGCCGATGCCGAAGGTGGACAGCTTGTCGTGCCCGTACTGCGCCACCTTCTCGGTGCGCTTGCCGCGCAGCACGTCGATGAGCTGCCCCGCGCCGAAGCGCGAAGGGCCGAAGCCGCCGCCGTGCTGCGCGAAGCGGTAGATGCACGAGAGCGCCTTGCGCGCGGCCTCGGTGGCGTCCCAGGTGCGCGGCGGGTGCAGGCAGTTGTCGCAGTTGCCGCAGGGGCGGCTGGCTTCGCCGAAATAGGCCAGCAGCCGCACGCGGCGGCAGTCGTGGGCCTCGGCCAGGGCCAGCAGCGCATCGAGCTTGGCGCGCTGCAGGCGCTTGAAGTCCTCCTCGGCGTCGCTCTCGTCGATCATGCGGCGCTGGTTGACCACGTCGGCCAGGCCGTAGGTCATCCAGGCGTCGGCGGCTTCGCCGTCGCGGCCGGCGCGGCCGGTTTCCTGGTAGTAGGCCTCGATGTTCTTGGGCAGGTCCAGGTGCGCGACGAAGCGCACGTCGGGCTTGTCGATGCCCATGCCGAAGGCGATGGTGGCCACCATCACCAGGTCGTCCTCGCGCAGGAAGCGGTCCTGGTGGCGGCGGCGCACGTCGGCGTCCAGCCCGGCGTGGTAGGGCAGCGCGCGGATGCCCTGCTGCTCCAGCCACTCGGCGGTCTCCTCCACCTTGCGCCGGCTCTGGCAGTAGACGACGCCGGCCTCGCCCTCGTGCTCGTCGCGGATGAAGCGCAGCAGCTGCGCGCGCGGGTTGTCCTTCTCGACGATGGCGTAGCGGATGTTGGGCCGGTCGAAGCTGCTGACGAAGGCTGCCGCGTCCTCCAGCTGCAGCCGCTCGACGATGTCGCGCCGCGTGTGGGCGTCGGCCGTGGCCGTGAGCGCCACGCGCGGCACGCCGGGGAAGCGCTCGTGCAGCGCCGACAGGCCCAGGTACTCCTCGCGGAAGTCGTGTCCCCATTGGCTGACGCAGTGCGCCTCGTCGATGGCGAAGAGACTCAGCAGGGAGCGCTCGTGCAGCGAGTCGAGCATCGCCAGCATGCGCGGCGTGAGCAGCCGCTCCGGCGCGACGTACAGCAGCACCAGGCGCCCGCTGCGCAGCTCGCGCTCCACCTGCTGCGCCTGCTCGCTGGAGAGCGTGGAGTTGAGGTAGGCGGCATGCACGCCGGCTTCTTCGAGCGCGCCGACCTGGTCGTGCATCAGCGCGATGAGCGGGCTCACGACGACGGCCACGCCCAGGCCCTGGCGGTGCCGCACGATGGCCGGCACCTGGTAGCACAGGCTCTTGCCGCCGCCGGTGGGCATGAGCACCAGCGCGTCGCCGCCGTGCGCGACGTGCTCGACGATGGCGGCCTGCGACCCGCGGAACGCGGTGTAGCCGAAGACCTGCTGCAGTACCTGCAGCGCGGGGGAGGAATCGGGAAGGGCGGCCATGGTGCGGGGAAGCCGGCGATGGTAACCGGCTGCCCGGGGTGGGCCTTCGCGGCGGGTTGGCCCAAGGCCCCGGCCGGGTTGCGGCGGGGGGCTTGCGGCACAATCCTGCGTTTACGTACAGATCTTCGCGCAGGAGCGTCCCATGGCCAGCGTCAACAAAGTCATCCTCATCGGCAACTGCGGGCGCGACCCGGAAGTGCGCTACACGCCCCAGGGCACGGCCATCTGCAACGTCTCGGTCGCGACCTCCAGCCGCCGCAAGGACCGCAACACCGGCGAGACGGTGGAAGACACGCAGTGGCACCGCGTGACCTTCTACGAGCGCCTGGCCGAGATCGCCGGCGAGTACCTCAAGAAAGGCCGTCCCGTGTACGTCGAAGGCCGCCTGAAGTACGGCAAGTACACCGACAAGGACGGCATCGAGCGCAACACCGTGGACATCGTGGCCGAGCAGATGCAGCTGCTGGGCGGCCGTGAAGGCATGGGCGGTGGCGACGACATGGGCGGTGGCGGCATGGGCATGGGTGGCCGCGGCGGCTACAGCCGCGCCCCGGCCCGCGGCGGCGACGACATGGACGGTGGCGGCGCAGCGCCCGCCCCGCGCGCCGCGG
>Ga0065721_10050502_pt1 | contig 19658 bp, 16 predicted proteins | sample Mesricmetagenome_FD_59108 | JGI IMG/M metagenome (GOLD analysis project Ga0065721, IMG submission 59108) | Mesophilic microbial community from rice straw/compost enrichment Sample: eDNA_1 v2 (version 2) | ecosystem: Engineered > Solid waste > Grass > Composting > Bioreactor | place: USA: Davis... | reverse complement strand
GGCCGCCGAGCGACGGCATGCCGACCGGGAGCGGCAGGCCTGTCTTCATTCCAAGCGGACCCGTATCCTGCAGGGTGCCGGCCGGAACTTGCCAGACGAGCTGGCGGGTCTTCAGGTCGATCCCCGAGATCGTCCCGTAGGGCGGCTGGTGGCAGGGTACGCCGAGCGGCGACATGAAGCCGTTCTTCCAGGCGGCATAAGGCGTGCCCGTCTGGCTCGAAAGGCCGTCGTGGGCGGCAGCGCCGCCGCGGCCTTCGACCTCGGCCTGCGGGATCAGCTGCACGAATTGCGGCATGCGGATGTCGTTGACGACCAGCATCGCATTCGCTTCGTCGATCGACGCGGAACCCCAGTTCATCCCGCCGTAATAGCCCGGCATGATGAGCGAGACGTCGGTGCCCGGAGGCGTGAATTCGCCTTCGTAGCGCATCTTCTTGAACTCGATGCGGCAATAGAGCTGATCCCACGGGGTTGCGCCCCACATCCGGGCTTCCGTGAACGGCTCGGTGCCGATCGACGGCATGCCAGTCGAATAGGGCTGGGTTGCGGAGACATGGTCTTCCGGAACGCCGCCCGTCTGCGGAACCGGCTTCTCCTCGACGGTTGCGATCGGCTCGCCGGTTTGGCGGTTCAGCATGAAGATCTGGCCGCGTTTGGTGATCTGGATCAACGCCGGCTGGGTGCCGCCGTTGCCGTCCGGAACGTCGTAGAGCGCCGGCTGCGAGGGAACGTCGTAGTCCCAGATGTCGTGATGGACCGTCTGGAATTTCCAGCGTTCGCGGCCGGTGGCGATGTCGAGGGCGACGACCGAAGCGGAATATTGCTCGGCCGCTTCCGAACGATGCGCGCCGAAGAAATCGGGCGTTGCGTTGCCGGTCGGCAGGTAGACGAGGCCGAGCTCGTCGTCATAGGCGGGCGTCGACCAGACGTTCGGCGTGCCGCGGGTATAGCTTTCGCCTTCGGGCGGATAGCGGGTGATGTTCGGGTTGCCGAGATCCCAGGCCCAGGCGAGTTCGCCGGTACGGGCGTTGAAGGCGCGCACGGCACCGGAGGGCTCGTTGACTTCGCGGTTGTCCCAGACCCAGCCGCCGACGAGGATGAGGTCGCGCATGACGGTCGGAGCGGATGTCTGGAAGTAGAACCCGTCCTTGACCTCGCCCATGCCGTCACGAAGGTTGACCGTTCCGCCATTGCCGAATTCGGCGCAGGGCTCGCCCGTCTTGGCGTCGAGCTCGATTAGCCGGGCATCGATGGTCGTCATGACGATGCGGGCGGCGCATTGGGCCGGTGTGGCAGGCCCGACCGGTGCGGCGGGAGCCGCCTGCGCCTGCGATGCTTCGGGAGTAGGGGCCGCAAGTGCCGGAGCCGTCGGATCGGCCGGTGCGGCAGGCGCTGCCGGGGCCGGTTCCGCCGGCTGCACGGCGGCGGTAACCGGCGGCTCGTAATAGCTCACCCCGCGGCAACGCTGCCAGACGGGAGACTTTGCCTGCGGATCGAATTTCCAGCGGACCTCGCCGGTTTCGGCATTGAGGGCGTGAACGATGTTGTGCGCGGTGCAATGATAGACGGTGTCGCCCACCTGAAGCGGCGTATTCTGGTCTTCCGCACCCTTTTCCGCGGGATCGCCGGTCCGGAAGGTCCAGGCGACTTCCAGGTTCTGGACGTTGTCGCGATTGATCACATCGAACGGCGCATAACGCGTCCCGTGCGGCGTACGTCCGTAATGGCGCCAATCGGAAGCGGAACCTTCCGCGGCGGCCTGGCCCTGCGGAGCCGGAACCTCGGCCACTTCGTTACGGATGACCTGATGCGGCTGGAAAGCCAGATAACCGGCGCCGACGAGGCCGAGCGCCAGGATCGCGGCGATGCCGAAAGGGAGGGCCTTCGAGGAAGGGCCGCTCGCCGGGAAGAGGGGAGCAAGCAATGCAACGACGATCGCCAGCACGGTCGGCGCAACGATGCGCGGGACGAGCGGCCAGAAATCGAGGCCGGCTTCCCAGAGAGCCCATGCAATGGTGGCTATGTAGAGGAGCGCGAAGAGCCAGACCGCAGCCTTCCTGCGCAGGAAGAAGAGAATGCCGACGATGAGGAGTGCGGCGCCCGCAAGCGCATAATACCAGGAGCCGCCGAGCGTAATGAGCTGAATGCCTCCGGCGAGCAGGGGCAGGCCGCCGAGAAAGACGAGTATGCCGACGATTTTGAGGAGCCAGCCGCCGGAGCGGGCGGTCTGTGGAGAGGATGATTGTAAGGACATAGCGATTCCCATTTGCAGGCGTTCGCCGGAGAAGTGGCGAAGCGGACCGGAAAGGACTCAAAAAGAATCGGCCGGGCGGCCGATATTCGGCCTTGGCGGAAGCGGGCTGACAGATGCCGGAAAGCTGAGTAACTGGCAGGTGATAGCCGTTTTCGGAAAGGCCGATAACCCGCACATAACGCCGTTCTAAATTATGGCAAGAATGAGATGGCCATTTTTTTGCCTTAATGCCCACTTTTGCGGCGCGAAATAAAAAAGAGGGGCAGTTTCTTACCCCTCTCAGCTTGATGACAAACCGTGCTTCTTACTTGGCGTCATCCTCGGCCTGGTGCCGAGGATCTATAAACGTCAATGGCTTGCAGATGCTCGGGACAGGCCCGAGCATGACGATCAGAGATTTTCGAACCTTTTTCAGCAGTCTGAGAGGGCAGTTTCCTGCCCCTCTTTTTTGTCATCTGTGGATCGGATCAGTCCTCGCTGGCTGCCATCTGCGAGAGCACTTCGCCGCGTCCGCGAGCACGGAGAATCAGCGGCACGACGAGTGCCAGCGCCGCAAGCACGAGCAGCACGGCGGCGATCGGCGAGGTGAAGAGCACCGTCACGTCGCCCTGGCTGATCGCCAGCGCACGGCGGAGCTGCTGTTCGGCGAGCGGCCCGAGGATCAGGCCGACGACGACCGGCGCGATCGGATAGCCGAAGACGCGCATCACGTAGCCGAGCAGGCCGAAGGTGAGCAGCATGCCGAGCTCGAAGACGGAGGGGTTGGCGCCGATCGTGCCGAGCGTCGCGAAGAGCAGGATGCCCGCATAGAGCCACGGCTTCGGAATGGTCAGCAGCTTCACCCACAGGCCGACGAGCGGCAGGTTCAAGACGAGCAGCATCAGGTTGGCGATGAGCAGCGACGCGATCAGGCCCCAGACGAGCTGCGGGTTGGTCGCGAAAAGCAACGGGCCTGGCTGCAGGCCGTATTGCTGGAAGCCGGCGAGCATGATCGCCGCGGTCGCCGTGGTCGGCAGGCCGAGGGTGAGAAGCGGCACCAGCGTGCCTGCCGCCGAAGCGTTGTTAGCAGCTTCCGGGCCGGCCACGCCTTCGATCGCCCCGTTGCCGAATTCCTCCGGATGCTTCGTGAGGCGCTTCTCGGTCGCGTAGGAAAGGAACGTGCCGATTTCGGCACCACCCGCCGGCATGGCACCGATCGGAAAGCCGATCGCGGTGCCCCGCAGCCACGCTTTCCACGAGCGCGCCCAGTCCTGGGCATTCATCCAGACCGATCCCTTGACGGCTTCCACCTTGTCAGGCCCCTTGTCGCCCTGGGCGGCGATGAACAGCGTCTCGCCGATCGCGAACATGGCGACCGCCATGGTCGTCACCTCGATGCCGTCCAGCAGGTCCGGAATGCCGAAGGAGAGGCGGTTCTGGCCCGTGAGCTGGTCGATGCCGACGATCGAGAAGGAAAGGCCGATGAAGAGGGAGGTCAGGCCGCGCAGCGTGGAATCGCCGAACGCCGATGAAACGGTGACGAAGGCGAGCACCATCAGCGCGAAATACTCGCGCGGTCCGAAGACCAGTGCCAGCCTGACGATGTAGGGGGCGATGAAGGCGAGCAGCAGCGTGGCGATCAGACCGGCGACGAAGGAGCCGATCGCCGCCGTTGCCAACGCCGGCCCGCCGCGCCCATTGCGGGCCATCTTGTTGCCTTCCAGCGCCGTCACGATCGAGGCACTCTCACCCGGTGTGTTGAGCAGGATCGAGGTGGTCGATCCTCCATACATGCCGCCGTAATAGATGCCGGCGAACATGATCAGCGAGCCGGTCGGGTCGAGCCTGTAGGTGACGGGCAGAAGCAGCGCCACGGTGAGCGCAGGGCCGATGCCGGGCAGCACGCCGACGGCGGTGCCGAGCGTTACGCCGATCAGCGCATAGAGGAGGTTCATCGGCTGTGCCGCCGACATGAGCCCCTGCAGAAGAAATTCGAATGTGCTCATAATCTTACTCTCGTGGCCCGATCACCAAAACAGACGTTCCAGCGGACCCGCCGGAAGCGAGAGCTGCAACATGCCTGCAAAGATCAGCCAGATGACGAGACAGAGGACGATGCCGACCGGAATGGTGATCCACAGCTTGCGCTTGCCGAAGCCGGCGGCCGTCAGCCCGAAGAGAACGCCGGTGGCGATCGAAAAGCCGGCGAGACGCAGAAGCAGCATCTGTGCCGCGAGGCCGGCGACGATCCAGACGACCGGGCCGAGCTCCTGCTTCTCGCGCTCCGGAAAGTCGCGGCGGAAGGCGGCGACCGCGGTCCAGATCGCAAGGCCGATCAGCGCGAAGCCGATCCAGTCCGGAATGGTCGCGGGACCCACCTGCGAATAGCCGGCCATGCCTTTGAGCCGCGACACGTCGACGAAGATCACGGCGGCGATGGCGACGAGGACGGCGGCAATGGCAAGCGCCGCCCTGTCGGGGCGGCGCTGTTCGGCGGTCGTTTTGTTGTTGTCAAGGCTCATTTGACCAGTCCGATGTCCTTCAGGACGGCTTCGGTGGCGGAAACGTCCTTGGCGAGCTGTTCTTCGAAGGCAGGGCCGGCGAGATAGGTATCGGCCCAGCCCTTGGTCTTCAGCGTCTCCTGCCAGGTCTTGGACGTGGCGAGCTTTTCGACATCCGCCAGAACCGTGGCTTTCTGTTCGTCGGTCAGGCCCGGAGCCGCAGCGACCATGCGCCAGTTCTGCAGCACCACGTCGAAGCCGGATTCCTTCAGCGTCGGTGCATCGATGCCTTCTACCTTGGCGTCGGAAGAGATGGCGAGCAGGCGCAGCGTGCCGGCCTTCACCTGGGATTCGAATTCGCCGTAGGACGAGACGCCGGCGGTCACCTGGGCGCCGAGGATGGCGGCCAGCGCTTCGCCGCCGCCCGAAAACGCGATATAGTTGATCTTGGTCGGATCGACGCCGGCAGCCTTGGCGAGCAGGCCGACGAGAATGTGGTCGGTGCCGCCGGCCGAACCGCCGCCCCAGGAAACGGCACCCGGATTTTCCTTCAGCTTGGCGACCAGGTCTCCGATCGTCTTGATGTCGGACGAGGCGGGGACGACGATTGCTTCGTATTCGCCGGTAAGCCGGGCAATCGGGGTGACGTCCTTCAGCGTGACCGGCGAGTTGTTGGTGAGGATCGCGCCGACCATGACGTAGCCGCCGACCATCAGGGCGTTCGGATTGCCCTTCTGCTGGCTGGCGAACTGGGCGATGCCGATCGTCCCGCCGGCGCCCGGGACATTGATGACCTGCACGTTGTTGGAGATCTTCTCCTGCTGGAGCGCGGTCTGCAGCGAACGGGCCGTCTGGTCCCAGCCGCCGCCCGGCGCTGCCGGAGCCATGATCGTGTAGTCGGCCGCAGCAGCCGGCAAGGCGAGCGCACCCGTAAGCAGGGAAGCGAGGAAGAAATGTTTCAAGGGTCGATCCTCCGTTGGCGTCTTCGGCGACGCGAATGTTTCTTTTGGCAAAACGATAGATGGAACGGTCGGCAAGAACAGCCGGCCCGAAGCCCTCCCGTCGTTGATCGGGTCCCCGCCTCCGAACGGGGGCCGATTAGACCTAAGCCAGCATATGAAGCTGACATCTACCTGACATTTTTCGCGAGGCCGGTTTTTGACAAGGGGTAAGAGGCTGCGTCTCTCGAAATTTATCCTATTGCAGCCTCAAAACCTCGTTCCAGCGGGAAATCAGCCGCGCCCGCTTCACCTGGTCGAGATAGACCATCAGGCCGAGGCTCACCGGGACCGGCTTCAATTGCCCGCCGAGCATCTCCCTCAGCGTCGTCGCCGTATTGTTGCCCGCAACCTCCGGGCTGACGGCGGGAATCTGCAGTTCGCGCGCCATGATGGTCTGGCCTTCCTTCGACATGAAGAACTGCAGATAGCGCTTGCCGAGATCCGGCGCGGCAGCCGCCTGCGGTACGAGGCCGATGCGCGACATGACTACGGTATAGTCCTTCGGCAGCACGATGCCGACATCCGGATGGCGCGACGCCCAGTCGGCGGCATAGGAGCCGAGGATGTTGTAGCCGAGCAGGAAGCGGCCGTCGGCGACGCGCTCCAGGATCGCCTGGCTGGTGGAGTAGAGCTTCACGCCCGCCGCACCCATGGCCCGGATCACCGACCAGATGTCGCTGAACTGCTCCTGGTCCCGCGACATGAAGAGGAAGCCGACGCCGGAACGCTCGATGTCGTAGGTGCCGATCCGCCCGTAGATCGCATCGCCCTGCTTCTGCAGGAATTCGACGAATTCCGTCCGGGTCGAAGGCGGGGCCGCGTCCTTGAAGCTCGGCTTGTGATAGACGAAGACGGCCGGTTCGAAGGTGAGGGCATAGGCCGTGTTGCGCCAGTTCGCCCAGGCGGGCCATTGGCTGCTCATCGGCAGGTCGCTCCGCTGCGCATATCCGTCGTTGGCGAGCTTCACCTGCAGGTCCATGGCGGAGGAAAAGGCGAAATCGGCCGTTTTCTGGCCGGCATCCGTTTCCCGCACGATCCGGTCGTAGATCTCGCCCGTCAGCATGTCCTCGTAACGCACCGCCACATCCGGATTGGCGGCTTGAAAACCGGAGATCATCGGTTTCGCGAGCGGCTCGTCGAGAGACGAATAGACCGTCAGCAGTCCCGCATCCTCCCGGCCGGAAAGTGCCGGAAACAGCGTCGTACCCGCGGTCGCCATGCCGGGCGAAAGGACAAGACAGAAAAAGAGGAGCGGGAGCCTTTTCATGGGCGCACAATAGCCCCACGCCAAGTGCCGCGACAAGCCGATTGGGAGGACGTGTTACATCTCCGTCACGATCGCCCGGATGCAACGTCCGACCGCTTGCTTTCCGATCCGCTGCCATTACCTGTGGGCGGTCTTCTACGCCGGAAAGCCGGCAAACGCTCCGTAACAAAGGTCAGAACCCATGTCGCTCTCGCTCTACGACATCACCGTACCGGTCTTCATCCGGGCTTTCGGCAATCTCACGGAAATCCTGAAGAAAGGCGAGGCTTTCGCCGACGAGAAGGGCATCGCACCCAGGGAACTCCTGGAGACGCGGCTGATCGACGACATGTATCCGCTGACCGCGCAGATACAGCGTGCCAGCGACACGGCGAAATTCGTCCCCGTCCGCGTCGGCCGGATAGAGAACCTGCCGATGGCCGATGACGAGGTCACCTTCGCCGATTTGCATGCCCGCATCGACAAGACCGTCGCGTTCCTCAAGAGCGTCGATCCGGCCAGCATGGCGGAACGCGAAGACGCCGAAGTCGTCGTCAAGACCCGCAGCAGCTCGACCACCTTCACGGGCAAGAGCTATGTACTCGGCTTCGCGCTGCCGAACTTCTATTTCCACGTCACCACGGCCTATGCGATCCTGCGCCACAAGGGCGTTCCGGTCGGCAAGATGGATTATATCGGCCGCTCGCAATAACCATGGCCTCAACGTATTCGTGACTTCCCCGGCCGCCGCCTATAGACTGGCGAAAAAGGGAAACATCGGGTGCGTATTCTTCTGGTCGAGGACAATCAGGCGCTGGCCGAAGGGCTGGCGGCCATCCTGCGCGGCAGCGGTTATGCGGTCGATGCGGTGGCTGACGGTGCTTCGGCCGAGGCGGTTGCCGCCGCCGAAGCCTACGATCTCGTCATACTCGACCTGAACCTGCCGGAAATGGACGGGCTCGACGTGCTGCGCGCCATGCGTGCGCGGCAGAACAAGGCGGCGGTGATGATCCTGACGGCCCGCGGCACGCCGGAGGAGCGGGTGAAGGGTCTCGATCTCGGAGCCGACGACTACATGATCAAGCCCTTCGACATTTCCGAGTTCGAGGCGCGCATCCGGGTGCTGCTGCGCCGGCACGCGGGCCTGAGAAGTTCGATCGTCAGCTATGGCGGCGTCACCTTCGACCTCAACTCCCGCACCTTTTCCAGCCACGGGACGCCGCTCGATATTCCGGCCCGCGAGGTCGCTCTTCTGGAGCTGCTCTTCCTGCGCGCCGGCAAGGTCGTCTCCAAGGATGCGATCATGCGCTCGATGACCGGCTTCGACGACGATCTCTCCGCCAATGCGATCGAGCAATATGTGAGCCGCCTGCGCCGGCGTCTGGCGTCGCATGGGCTGACGGTGAAGACGGCCCGGGGCATCGGCTATTATCTCGAGACCGTGGCCTCCGTCTCATGACGCCCGCAGCCGCCTATTCGTTGCGCCGCCGGCTGCTCGCCTGGCTGCTCGCCTCGACCGCGGTGATCGGCTCGGCTGCCATGATCGACACCTGGGACGAGGCGGTCGACACCGCGAACGAGGTCTCGGACCGTGTGCTCGCCGGGTCGGCGCTGGCGATCGCCGAGCGGGTGATCGTGTCCGAGAACGGCTCGCTGGAGGTCGATATCCCCTACGTGGCTCTGGAGATGCTGACCTCGGCCGCTCAGGACCGCGTCTTCTACCGGGTCGACGGCCCGCCCGGCACCTTCATCACCGGATACCAGAACCTGCCGTCGATCCCGCGCCGCGAAGGACAGGCGGCGGCTTTCGAAAACGCCACGTTCCGCGGCGAGCCGATCCGCGTCGCCGCGCTTGCGCGATCCGCCTCGACGGGCATCAATTCCGTGCCCTTCATCGTCACGGTCGCGGAAACGACGATCGCCCGCCAGCAGTTGACGCGCACGATCCTGATCCGCTCGGCACTGCGCCTGCTCTTCATGATCGCCGGTGCGGCGGTGATCGTCTGGGTGGCGGTGACGCTGTCGCTCCGGCCGCTTTACCGCTTCAGCGAGGCGATCGCCGAGCGCAGCCCCGACGATCTCCACCCGATCGGCGAACGCGTGCCGAACGAGGTGCAGGGCCTCGTCGACACGGTCAATTCCTTCATGGTTCGGCTCGAAGGGGCTCTTGAGGCACTCCGGCATTTCACCGGCAATGCCAGCCATCAGCTTCGCACGCCGCTCGCCATCATCCGCACCCAGCTTGCGCTGGCAGGCCGTTCAAGCGAGCTCGACGAGGCGAAGGAGGCGGCACGCAAAGCGGACGAGGCGGTGGCGGACGCCGAACGCATCCTGGCCCAGCTCCTGCTGATGGCGAAGATCGACGCCGCCACCCGTTCGGCCTCGATGCAGCGGATCGACCTGACGGCGCTGGCGCAAGGCGCGACCGCCGATCATGTGCCGCTCGCCGCAGAGGCCGGCATCGATCTCGGCTTCGAGGGCGAGGATGAGGTTGCGGTTTCCGCGGAGCCGCTGCTGATCGGCGAACTCCTGAAGAACCTGATCGGCAACGCACTGCTCTACGCCGGCAACGGTGCGGAAGTGACGGTGCGCGTTACAAAGGACGGCGGGACTGCGGTGTTGGAAGTCGAGGATGACGGGCCGGGCATACCGCCGGAAAGGCGGGCCTCGGTGCTGAAGCGCTTCGAGCGCGGCGACCGCACCGACAAATCCGGTACGGGTCTGGGTCTGCCGATCGTCGAGGAGATCGTTCGCTTGCATGGAGCGACCTTGACGCTCGCCGATGGCCGAGAGGGCAGGGGATTGAAGGTCGAAATACGGCTTCCGATAGCCGGCTAATTTTATTCCTGATGCACTCTTTGGCCGCCGATCCAGGTGCTTTTCATGCCCAGATCGTCGGTGAGGATCACGAAATCCGCATCGTAACCGGGTTTCAGCGCCCCCTTGCGGTCGGCAAGCCATGCCGCCTCTGCCGGATAGGCGGATGCCATGCGTAGCGCCTCTTCGAGCGGCAGTCCGAGCGTTTCGTGTACGAAACGAACCGACGAGATCATGTCGATATCCGCGCCGGCAAGCGTGCCGTCGGCGAGTGTCAGCCGTCCGTTCCGGCGCAGGATCTCCCGGCCGTTCAGCGTGAAGCTCTTCATATCCGTACCGATCGGCGACATGGCGTCTGTAACGATGAAGATCTTGCCCGGCCCCTTCTTGGCACGAAGCGCCACGCCCATCGAAGCCGGATGGGCATGAATGCCGTCGGCGATGATCCCGGCATGAAGCGATCCGATATCGAGGGCCGCGCCCACCACGCCGGGCTCGCGGTGACTGAGCGGGCTCATGGCGTTGAAGAGATGCGTCACCGTCCGCGCGCCGGCTTCCGCATAGGTCTTGACGGTCTCGTAGGCGGCATCCGTATGGCCGAGGCTCACCATGAATCCGGCTTCCGCGAGCCGCACCACCTGCTCTGGTGTGACGCTCTCCGGCGCCACGGTGATCATCATCGCATCGAACTTGCCGCGGCAGGAGAGCATGAGCTCGATATCCTTTTCCTCCATCGGCCGGATGAGCTTCGGGTCGTGGGCTCCCTTGCGGGCGACGGAGAGATGCGGGCCTTCGAGATGCAGCCCGAGGAACCCCGGCACGCGCTCCGCTTTCGCTCGCTTGCCCGCCTCGATTGTCTTCGCGGTGATCTCGAACGTGTCGGTGATCAGCGTAGGCAGCAATCCGGTGGTGCCAAACCTGGCATGCGCGGCGCAGATTGTTGTGAGCCCCTCGACCGTCGGCTCCTCGTTGAGCAGCACGCCACCGCCGCCGTTCACCTGCAGGTCGATGAAACCAGGGACGATCATCCCGCCGTCGGCATCGATCGTTTCGAGGCCGGAAGGCAACCGGTCCGCGGCTTGGAGCGCCTCCACCTTGCCGTCCGCAAGAATGAGCGCGGCATCGTCATGCCAGAAGGTCCCGTCGAAGATCCGGGCGCCGGTGAGGGCCTTGCGAGTCGTCATAGGGTTTCGGTCACTTTCTTCAGAGCCACAGGCGCATCCGGGTTGAAACCCTTGGCACGCGACCAGGCTTCCACGAAACCGTAGAAGGGCAGGATCAGCGCCAGCGCGTCGGTGATCGGGTGGCCGGTCGCGACGAACGGCAGCTTGCGGGCGGCCTTGACGTTGTCGGAGGTGGCAAAGACCAGAGCCCCCTTGGCTGCAAGGTTTTCGGCAATCTCGACGGCCGAGGATTCGGCTGCGTCGCGCGCCGCGAACGTGACGACCGGGAAGCGTTTTTCCACCAGCGCCACGGGGCCGTGCAGCACTTCCGCCGCCGAATAGGCTTCCGCATGCATGTTGGAGGTTTCCTTGAATTTCAGCGCCGCTTCGCTGGCGATCGAAAGCGCCGGGCCGCGGCCGAGCATGTAGAGCGACTCCGCATCGCCGAGTTCGCCCGCAAGTTCGCCCCAGTCGAGCTTGACCGCTTTTTCGAAATGCGAGGGTAGATCGCGAACGGCGGCTTTCAGGCCGTCGTCGCCGACCCATTCGGAGAGTATGGCAAGCCCCGCGACGATCGAGTTGACGAAGGACTTGGTTGCCGCCACGGCGAGTTCCGGGCCGGCATTGATATCGACCGCGTGGGCGGAAGCGCTGGCGATCGGCGAGGGCAGCGTATTGGTGAGCGCGATCGTCACTGCGCCGGCCTTGGTCGCAGCCTCCGCCATCGCCACGATATCGGGGCTCTTGCCGGATTGCGAAATCGCGATCGCCGCGCCGCCGTCGAGCTTCAGCTTTGCACCGTAGATCGAGGCGAGCGACGGGCCGAGCGAGGCGACCGGCCGGCCGGCCGTCAGCTCGACCGCGTATTTGGTGAAGGTTGCGGCGTGGTCGGAAGAGCCGCGCGCGATGGTGATCAGAAAGGCGGGATCCTTGGCACGGAGCGCCAGGCCTGCCGCCGCAAGCTCCGCCGCCGACCGGTCGAGCAGCCGGGCTGTCGCCTCGGGTATCTCGTTGATCTCCTGCCGCATATGGGTCTGCATCGTCTTGTCCTCGAATTTTTCAGTTTCCGCTGAGCGAGAGCTCGGCCACGAAATCATAGGCATCGCCGCGATAGAGCGAGCGGGTGAGCTCCACCACCCGGCCGGAGGCCAGATAGGAAACCCGTTCGATCGAAAGCCCTGCGGCGCCCACCGGAACGGCTAACAGCCCGGCATCCGGGTTCTTCATATTGCAGGCGGATATCCGTTGTATGGCGCGCACCGGCCGGGCGTTCTTCTTTTCCAGTTCCGCATAGAGCGAATTGGTGACCATTGAAGGATCGGGCAGGAATTCGGCGGAAATGCTGGCGCGCTCGATCGCGAGCGGCATATCGTTGGCGATCCGCAGGCGGCCGATCCGGGCGACCCTGGTCCCGGGCGCCAGCCCCAGCATCATCATCTCTTCGGGCGAGGGATGGAACAGGCCGCGTTCCAGCCATTCGGATTTCGTCACCAGCCCGCGCCGCGCCATATCCTCCGTGAACGAGGTGAGCTTCGTCAGGGGCTGCTCGACGCGCGACATCGGCTTGACGACAAACGTGCCGGAGCCGTGCTTGCGGGTGAGCAATCCGTCCTTGACGAGATCGTCCACCGCCTTGCGCACCGTCACACGGCTGACGTTGGCATAGTCGGCAAGGTCGCGTTCGGCCGGAAGCGCATCGCCGTGTCCCAGCTTGCCGGAACGGATCGCCTCCTCCAGCGTCTGGCGGAGCTTGCGATAAAGCGGGCCGGTCCCTGCCGATTGCAGGCTGTCGAGCGGCAGGATGGTGGACAGCGTCTCGTTCATGCCCGCGCCTCCCCCGTCGTGCCGTACGTCTTGACGGCAAGCGCCACGGCGCCGGTCAGCGCATCCGCCAGCGGTTCCGACAGCCGCACACGATGCCGCTCGGCAAGATATCCGGGGTAAAGGGAAGCGAGGCCGCCGAGCAGGCAGAGCCGCCCCTTGCCTTTGGTAACCGCATTCACCGCGTCGAGCGCCTCGTCGATGTTCTCGGCACCGGCTTTCAGGATACGGATCGCCGCCTCGTCGCCCTGTCGCGCGAATTCGAAGACCTTCGGCGTATGGCGGCCGAAATCGCCGGGTTTGGCTAATCGGGCGAAATCCACGACGGCTTCGGGATTGTTGCCGAATTCGGCGAGGATCGCTTTCGAAAGGCCGGTCATCGGGCGGATGTTGTCATAGGCGAGCAGGCTTTCCTGCAGCGCAAGCTGGCCGAGCCGCGCGCCGCTGCCGAGATCGCTCACCTGGAAACCCCAGCCGGCGACCGAATGAAGCTTGCCTTCGTTGCGGGCTATATAGACGGTCCCCGTGCCGACGATGCCGATCGCGCCGTCTTCGTCGCCGATCGCGCCTTGCAGGGCGATGACGCCGTCGGAGACGATATCCGACTGCCTGAAGGGAAGTCGCGCCGTCACGTAGTTCACCGCATCGCCGACATTGTTGCCGGCGAGCCCGAGGACGGCGGAGGCGGAGGAAAGGTCCGGCTCGAGCCCGGCCTCGATGAAGGCGAGCCGCGCGGCCTCTGCGATATGCTTCAGGGCCGTATCCGGATCGGTCAGGATATTGGAGGCGCCGCTTTTTCCCCGGCCGAGAACCGTGCCGTTTCCGTCAGCCAATGCCGCACGGCAGCTTGTTCCGCCGCCATCGATTCCGATAAAATAAGCCGCCATGGATACCTCCATTTCGGATAATACCAAAAAAATACCATTAACCAAGGCCGATTTCCGGATTTCGGATCAGCTCGCCGTATATAATTGAAAAATCGAAAACATTTCCAGAATGGCTGCGATGCTCAGACGATCCGTTCATAAAAGTTAATTTTCCTTCTGGACAATTGGTATTTTTTTGGCATCATTTTGGTAGAGGGAGAAGCGGATGAGCAGCAACGCCACCGAAGCGAGACATGGGAAAGCGGAAGGGCTCGACACGCTCGCGCCCGCTGAGATCCTGCGGCTCCTGGCATCCGGTCAGCAGGAGGCGGCGAAGGCCGTCGACAGTGCCGTTCCATCCATCGCAAGGGCGGCCGATCTGGCGGCTGCAACGCTGAGATCCGGCGGGAAGCTTGTTTACGCCGGCGCCGGCAGCGCGGGTCTCGTGGCGATCGCCGATGCGCTCGAATTACCCGGAACCTATGGGATCGCACCCGGACAGATAGCTGTCCTGTTTGCGGGAGGTCTTTCCGGCACTGTCGACCTGCCCGGCGGACCGGAAGACGACGCCGCACTTGGCGCACGCGATGCGGGCATCATAGCCGCGGCGGATTGCGTCATCTGCGTCTCGGCCAGCGGCTCGACGCCTTATACGCTCGCGATCGCCGAGGTCGCGAAGACGCGCGGTGCGAAGCTGGTGGCGATGGCCAACAATGCCGGTGCCAGGTTGCTGGAAGGCGCCGACGTGGAGATACTGCTCGAAACGCCGCCGGAAGTGGTCGCGGGCTCCACCCGCATGGGAGCCGCCACCGCCCAGAAGATCGCCTTCAACATGCTGTCCACCTTGACCGCGATAAAGCTCGGGCACGTGCACGATGGCCATATGGTCAACCTGCGCGCCGATAACGACAAGCTGCGCATCCGCGCCGCCCGCATGGTGGCGGAGATCGCGGATATCGGTTTCGATGAGGCCCGTGCCTGGATGGAGGCCGCGGGCGGTTCCGTGAAGGTCGCCGTATTGCTCGCCGCCGGTGCGGCCGATGCCGATGCCGCAAGGGCGCTGCTCGCGCGTTCCGGCCAGGTGCTGCGTACGGCGCTCGATGAATTGCAGGCAAAGAAGAGTTCCATGAAACGCGCCTGAAGGCGCAATAGAGGGAGAACATCATGACCCGCATCTTGAAAGGCATGCTTTTTGCCACGACCGTGCTCGCGCCTGCGGGCATGGCGCTCGCGCAGGACGCCCAGCTCACCATCGAGAGCTGGCGCAACGACGACCTGCCGATCTGGCAGGAGAAGATCATTCCGGCCTTCGAAGCGAAGAACCCGGGCATCAAGGTGACCTTCGCTCCGATGGCGCCGACGGAATACAACTCCGCCGTCAACGCCAAGCTGGAAGCAGGCACGGCGGGCGACCTCATCACCTGCCGTCCGTTCGACCTGTCGCTCGCCATGTTCCAGAAGGGCCAGCTCGCTTCACTGAATGACCTGCCCGGCATCGAGAACTTCTCCGACGTCGCCAAGTCCGCCTGGACCACGGACGACGGCAAGACCACGTTCTGCGTGCCGATGGCCTCTGTCATCCACGGCTTCATCTACAACAAGAAGGCCTTCGAGGACGTCGGCGTCGAGGTGCCGAAGACCGAGGACGAGTTCTTCGCCGTACTCGAGAAGTTCAAGCAGGACGGCAACTACATTCCGCTGGCCATGGGCACCAAGGACCAGTGGGAAGCGGCCACGATGGGCTATTACAACATCGGTCCGAACTACTGGAAGGGCGAGGACGGCCGCAAGGCCCTGATCGCCGGCACCGAGAAGCTGACCGATCCGCAATGGGTCGAGCCCTACGCGACGCTCGCCAAGTGGAAGCCCTATCTCGGCGACGGCTTCGAGGCCCAGACCTATCCGGACAGCCAGAACCTCTTCACGCTTGGCCGCGCCGCGATCTATCCGGCCGGCTCCTGGGAAATCGCGCCGTTCAAGGCGCAGGCCGATTTCGAAATGGGCGCCTTCCCGCCCCCGGTGAAGAAGACGGGCGACGCCTGCTACATCTCCGATCATAACGACATCGGCCTCGGCCTCAACGCCAAGGGCAAGAACCCGGAAGCCGCCAAGAAATTCCTCGCCTGGGTCGCCTCGCCGGAATTCGCCGAGCTCTATGCCAACGCTCTGCCGGGCTTCTTCAGCCTGAACTCGACGGCGGTGAAGATGAATGACGAACTCGCCCAGGAATTCGTCTCCTGGCGCGAGAACTGCAAGACGACGATCCGCCCGAGTGCGGCCATCGTCGGCCGTGGTCAGCCGAACCTCGACCTCGAAATGTGGCGTGTCTCGGCCAACGTCATCAACGGCACGGAAACCCCGGAACAGGCTGCGGCAGAAACCCAGAAGGGCCTCGACAGCTGGTACAAGCCGGCGAAGTGAGCCGTTCCATCTCGAAGATTGCCCCTCACCCTAACCCTCTCCCCGCTTGCGGGGAGAGGGGACTTGCCCCACCATGCCCTTGGGAGCACGGAGACGGCGCGGCATATCCCTTCTCCCCGTCGAGACGGGGAGAAGGTGGCGGCAGCCGGATGACGGGCCATCGTCGCAAAGTCGCTATCAAGCAATCACCGGAACCAGCGCCATGAGCGATACCGACATGACAGAGACCGAGATCGCTCCGGTGAAACGCCCCGCCCGCTGGCATATCCTCGTCTTCCTGGCGCCGGCTTTCCTCGTCTATACGGCGGTGATGATCCTGCCGCTGATCGAGACGCTCAGGCTTTCGCTCTTCAACATGGTCGAGGGCCAGCTTTCCTTCGTGGGCTTCAACAATTTCAAGGTCCTGTTCAGCGATCCGCGCCTGTCCGCCGATTTCTGGAACGCGCTCGGCAACAACGTCGTCTTCTTCGTCATCCATATGCTGGTGCAGAACCCGATCGGCATCGCGATTGCCGCCATGCTGTCGGTGCCGAACCTGCGCTTCGCCGCCTTCTACCGTTCGGCGATCTTCGTGCCGACGCTGCTCTCCTTCGTCATCGTCGGCTTCATCTGGAAGCTCATCCTCTCGCCGATCTGGGGCATCGCGCCGGGCCTGATGGACTGGGTGGGGTTGAAATGGGCATTCTCGCCCTGGCTCGGCCGGCCGGACACGGCGTTGGTGACGGTTTCGCTGATCTCCGTCTGGCAATATGTCGGCATCCCGATGATGCTGATCTACGCGGCGCTCCTGAACATCCCGGACGAGGTGCTGGAGGCGGCGGAATGCGACGGCATTACCGGCTGGAGCCAGTTCTGGAAGATCAAGCTGCCGTTGATCCTTCCGTCGATCGGCATCGTCTCGGTCCTGACCTTCGTCGGCAATTTCAACGCCTTCGACCTGATCTATACGGTGCAGGGCGCGCTGGCCGGCCCGAATGGCTCGACGGATATTCTCGGCACGCTCCTCTACCGAACCTTCTTCGGTTTCCAGAACCAGATGGGCGACCGATCCATGGGCGCCACCATCGCGGCGGTGATGTTCCTCATCATCCTCGCCGGCGTCTCGCTCTATCTCTTCGTCATTCAGCGGCGTATGCGCCGCTACCAGTTCTGAGGAGACGGACATGTCGAAAGCCCGCTCCGCCTCTCTGCGCACCGCACTCGTCCATCTGGCGCTGATCGCCTATACGCTCGTGGCGCTCTTTCCGGTCTTCCTGACGCTGGTCAACTCGTTCAAGAGCCGCAACGCGATCTTCCGCGAGCCGATGGCTTTGCCGACGCCCTCGACCTTCAGCCTTGTCGGTTACGAGACGGTACTGAACCAGGGTGATTTCGTCGGCTATTTCCAGAACAGCCTGATCGTCACCGTGGCCTCTATCGCTCTCGTCCTGCTCATCGGCGCCATGGCGGCTTTCGCGCTCTCCGAATACCGTTTCCGCGGCAACACGCTGATGGGGCTTTATCTGGCGCTCGGCATCATGATCCCGATCCGCCTCGGCACGGTGGCGATCCTGCAGGGCATGGTGGCTGCCGGCCTCGTCAACACGCTGACCTCGCTGATCCTGGTCTATACCGCGCAAGGCCTGCCGCTGGCGATCTTCATCCTGTCGGAATTCATGCGCACCGTTTCCGACGACCTGAAGAATGCCGGCCGCATCGACGGGCTGTCCGAATATGCGATCTTCTTCCGCCTCGTCCTGCCGCTGGTGCGTCCCGCCATGGCGACGGTCGCGGTCTTCACCATGATCCCGATCTGGAACGACCTCTGGTTCCCGCTGATCCTGGCGCCCGGCGAAGACACCAAGACGGTGACATTGGGCGCCCAGATGTTCATCGGCCAGTTCGTCACCAACTGGAATGCGGTGCTCTCGGCCCTCTCGCTCGCCATCCTGCCCGTGATGGTGCTCTACGTCATCTTCTCGCGGCAGCTGATCCGCGGCATTACGTCGGGAGCGGTGAAGTGACGGCTCTACTGTTTGAGGAAATGGCACACCCCCTCACCCGGCCTCCGCTTTGCTCGGCTACCTACCGGGGACGGGTCGACGGCCCCGTCCCATCCTCCGGACCCCCAAGGGGAGAGGAGGGAATAGCAACGGCGCGGCAAATCACCTTCTCCCCGGCGGGGAGAAGGTGGCCCGAAGGGTCGGATGAGGGGGCTGCCTGGCACGCCGCCTCTTACCAAAGGACTAGCATATGAGCTCCTCCGCAAACCCCATTCGCGTCCTCGTCGCCGGCCTCGGCAATATGGGCCGCAGCCACGCCGTCGCCTATCACAACAATCCGGGTTTCAAGATCGCCGGCCTCGTCAATCGCTCGAAACGCGGCCTGCCGTCCGAACTCGACGCCTATCCACTTTTTACCGATTTCGAGCAGGCATTGCGCGAAACGAAGCCCGATTTCTGCTCGATCAACACCTATTCCGACAGCCACGCGGATTATGCCGTCATGGCCTTGGAGGTCGGTTGCGATGTTTTCGTGGAAAAACCTCTCGCCACAACGGTGGCGGATGCGGAACGTGTCGTCGCGGCTGCGAAGCGGCACGGCCGCAAGCTGGTGGTCGGTTATATCCTCCGCCACCATCCCTCCTGGATGCGGCTGATCGCCGAAGCCCGCAAGCTCGGCCCGCCCTATGTCTTCCGCATGAACCTCAACCAGCAGTCCTCGGGCGACAAATGGGACGTCCACAAGGCGCTGATGCAGACGACGCCGCCGATCGTCGATTGCGGCGTGCACTATGTCGACGTCTGGTGCCAGATCACCGATGCCAGGGCCGTCGAGGTGCGCGGCATGGGCCTCAGGATGACCGACGAGATCGCGCCGGACATGTACAATTACGGTCACATGCAGGTCCTGTTCGAGGACGGCTCGGTCGGATGGTACGAGGCCGGCTGGGGGCCAATGATGTCGGAAATGGCCTTCTTCGTGAAGGACGTCATGTCGCCCAGGGGCTCGGTCTCGATCCTCGTCGACGCCAGCGCGAAATCCGACGACATCGACACGCATACGAAGACGTCCGTGATCCGGGTCCACTCGGCCGAAACCGGACCCGATGGCTTGTTTCTCCGGCCGGACGAGGATCTGTCCATGTCCGGCGAGCCGGACCACCAGAAGCTCTGCGATCTCGAACAGGCCTATGTGCTGAAGGCCATTCGCGAAGATATCGATCTCACCCGGCACATGGACGACGCCGTGCAGTCGCTGCGCATCTGCCTCGCGGCGGATGAGAGCGTGCGCACCGGCAAGCCCGTACGCCTGTAAGCCGTCTCTGAAGGAAAACGCCCTTGGGTTCCCTGCAACTGAAATCCATCCGCAAGGCCTTCGGCACGCATGAGGTGCTGAAGGGCATCGACCTGGACGTGAAGGACGGCGAGTTCGTGATCTTTGTCGGCCCCTCCGGCTGCGGCAAGTCCACGCTGCTGCGCGTCATCGCCGGCCTGGAGGACGCGACCTCCGGCAGTATCCGCATCGACGGCCAGGAAGTGGCGGCCGTGCCGCCTGCCAAGCGCGGCATCGCCATGGTCTTCCAGTCCTACGCGCTCTATCCGCATCT
>Ga0065721_10050501_pt1 | contig 19666 bp, 21 predicted proteins | sample Mesricmetagenome_FD_59108 | JGI IMG/M metagenome (GOLD analysis project Ga0065721, IMG submission 59108) | Mesophilic microbial community from rice straw/compost enrichment Sample: eDNA_1 v2 (version 2) | ecosystem: Engineered > Solid waste > Grass > Composting > Bioreactor | place: USA: Davis... | reverse complement strand
GGGTTCGACCACCGGCCGGCATTCCGAGGTGAAGCCTCCCCGCCGATCAGGGCGAGAGCGGCAATCCTGTTCCTGAAGCTGGCTTGCGACAGGCGCGTCACGGCGTTGCGGTCCGCATTGCAGGGCATAGGCCGATCCACCCGAGGATTCGCGCATCATCTGGCAATCGCCGTCGGCGCCCGCGGGGCGCAACGCGTCGGGCAGGTCATCGCCAAGGGCGGCGGCGAGCATCGCGCGGGTCTCGGCCTGGCAGGTCTCCAGCGGCTTGTCGCCGCGGACCAGCGGGCTGCACCGGGCGCGCTCATAGGCGAAGGGGTCGGATCGGGCCCATTCCGGGACCTGGACCACAGGCTGTTCGGCGACGGGCACGGGCGCGGCGGCCTCCGGCGGCGTTTCCCAGACCACGGCGGACTGCATCAGCAGTACGGCGACGGCGGCGACAATCATGATCCACACTCCCCAGCGCAGGCTGACCTCAGCCTAGCATCGGGGAAATGAACGGCGGCTGACTATCGCGTGAGCGTCCGCATGGCCTGGTCCAGGCCCTCCAGCGTCAGGGGATACATGCGGTGCTCCATGACCTCCTGGATCAGGCCCACCGAGGCGGTGAAGCGCCAGTGGCGCTCCTGCACCGGATTGAGCCACACCGACTTTTCCCACTGATCGCGCGCGCGCTTCAGCCAGATGGCGCCGGCCTCCTCGTTCCAGTGCTCGACCGAGCCGCCGGGCATGGTGATCTCATAGGGGCTCATGGTCGCGTCGCCGACGAAGATCGCGCGCCAGTCGCCCGGATATTTGTGCAGCAGGTCCCAGGTCGGGATGCGCTCGGCATGGCGGCGCCGGTTGTCCTTCCACACCCCTTCGTAAAGGCAGTTGTGGAAGTAGAAGAATTCCAGATTCTTGAACTCGGTGCGGGCGGCGGAGAACAGCTCCTCGCAGAGCTTGATGTGCCCGTCCATCGAGCCGCCGACATCCAGGAACAGCAGCACCTTGACGGTGTTCCGCCGCTCGGGCCGCATCCGGACGTCCAGCCAGCCCTGGCGCGCCGTGCCGTCGATGGTGCCGTCGATGTCCAGCTCCTCGGCCGCGCCCTCCCGCGCGAAGCGGCGCAGGCGGCGCAGCGCGACCTTGATGTTGCGCGTGCCCAGTTCGACCGTGTCGTCCAGGTTCCGGAACTCGCGCTTCTCCCAGACCTTGACGGCGCGGCCGAGCCGGCCGGGCCCGCCGATCCGCACGCCCTCGGGGTTGTAGCCGCCGTGGCCGAACGGGCTCGTTCCGCCCGTGCCGATCCACTTCGAGCCGCCGGAGTGGCGCTCGTGCTGCTCCTCCAGGCGTTGCTTCAGCGTTTCCATCAGCTTGTCGAAGCCGCCCAGCGCCTCGATCTGCGCCTTCTCCTCGTCGGTGAGGTATTTCTCGTTCAGCAGCCGCAGCCAGTCCTCGGGAATGTCGGCCGCGATCTCGTCGCCCGCGCCCACGCGCTCCAGCCCCTTGAACACCTGGCCGAACACCTGGTCGAAACGGTCGTAATGCTTCTCGTCCTTCACCAGGACGGCGCGCGACAGGTGATAGAAGGCCTCGATCTCGTGCTCGACCACGTCGCGGTCCATGGCCTCCATCAGATGGAGCCATTCCTTCATCGACACCGGAACCTTGGCGTCGCGCAGGGCGGTGAAGAAGGGCAGCAGCATGGGGCGACCCTTAGCAGGTCGGGGCGGGCATATCGATCAGCCGCGTCGCAGGATGAACTCGTCGTCAAGCCAGCGGCCGACGGGATACTGATACTCCCCGGCCTTCTCGAAGCCATGGGCGGCGTAAAGCCTCTGGGCCTTCAGATTGCCGCTCCAGACGCCGATCCACAGCGGGCCGTCGCCGTGCGTTTCCATCCAGTCCAGGGCCAGGGTCAGGAGCGACGTGCCGAGGCCCAGTCCCTGCGCGTCGCGGCCCACATAGAGGCGGCGCAGCTCCATGTGCGTGGGCCGGGCGTCGGGATGAGGCAGGGTGTTGGGCCCCGCGTTGGCGAAAGCCAGAAGGGTGCCGTCCCGCTCGGCCACCCACCAGGCCGCGCCGGGCTCGGCCAGCTTTTGCGCGGTCGCGGACGGGGTGAAGCTGGCGTTCAGGAAGCCGTCGAGATCGTCCTGCGGATAGGGGATGCCGAAGCCGGTCACGAAGGTGTCGATGAAGGTCTGGCGGCCAAGGGCCCCCAGGGCCTCGGCGTCCTCGGGGCGGGCAGGGCGGATCGCGGCGTCGGTCATGCTGCGGCTGTAGCGCGTGGCCGCTTCGCCGTCACGCGACAGGGCCGGGCGCCGCGGCTATGATGGCCCAATGGATGTCCCCCTGTTCTCCCACCCCGCCATGCTGGAGCACCGGCCGGGCGTCGGCCATCCCGAGAGCCCCGAGCGACTGCGAGCTGTCCTGGAGGCGTTGGACGACGCGGGACTGAGCGGCGATCGCTGCGTCGCCACGCCGGCGCGGATCGACGATCTGGAGCGTGTGCATCCGGCGGCATATGTGCAGCGTCTGCTCGACGCTTCACCGACCGACGGGTTCCGGCCACTGGACGCGGACACCGTCCTGTCCCCGGGCAGCGTGCCGGCCGCGCTTCTGGCGGCGGGGGCGGTGATCGATGCGGTGCGAGCCGTGGCGCGCGGGGAGACGGCGCGCGCCTTCGCCGCCGTGCGTCCGCCTGGCCACCATGCCGAGCCCGACCGCGCCATGGGGTTCTGCCTGTTCTCGTCTGTGGCCGTCGCCGCGCGCGCGGCCCAGGCCGAGGGGCTGGCCCGGGTGGCGGTCGTGGATTTCGATGTGCACCACGGCAACGGCACGCAGGCCGCCTTTCGGGATGACGACAGCCTGTTCCTGGCCTCCATCCACCAGATGCCGCTCTATCCGGGCACGGGAGCGGCGGACGAGACCGGCGTCGGCAACATCGTCAACGCGCCCGTGGCGCCGCACGCGGCGCGCGAGGCGTGGCGCGCGACATTCGCGGGCGGCCTGATGCCGGCGCTGGACGCCTTCCGCCCCGACCTGATCCTGATCTCGGCCGGCTTCGACGCCCACAGACGGGATCCGCTGGCGCACCAGTCGCTGGAGGCCGAGGATTTCGCTTGGGCCACCCGCGCGGTGCTGGAAGTCGCGCGCCGGACGTGTTCGGGCAAGGTTGTATCCTCGCTCGAGGGCGGTTACGACCTTGAAGGGCTGGGCCGTTCGGCCGTCGCCCATGTGAAGGCCCTTGGGGAGGAGTGAGGACGGCAAAGCCTTGAAATCGAAGGCGCGTCCGCTTGCCATGACTTCCCCCGCCCTGTCCCTCGATTCGTCCGCGGAGCGCGCCGCCGAGCCGGCGCCGAAGCCCGCCGGCCTGCCCGTGGCCTTGCGTCCCGGGGCCATCGTGCTGATCCGCCATGGCGAGCCGGCGCTGTCGCGCAAATGCCTGATCACCGCGCGCGAGTACGGCGCCTGGTGGGCCAAGTACGAGGTCGGGGGGCTGCGCGCGGGACAGACGCCGCCCGCGACCCTGGTCGCCGCGGCCGAAGGGGCGGGCGCCATCTATGTTTCGACCCGGCAGCGCGCCCAGGAAACGGCGGCGGCCGTCGCCGCCGGACGCGAAGTGATGACCGACGCCCTGTTCATCGAGGCGCCCCTGCCGCCGCCGCCTTTTCCTGACTGGTTCAAGCTCTCCCCGCGCTGGTGGGGCGTGGTGTCCCGTTTCTGGTGGCACGCGTTCAATCACCATGGCGGCCAGGAGACGCGCGAGCAGGCCGAGGTGCGCGCCGAACAGGCGGCTCAGGTGCTGATCGCCAAGGCCCAGGGCGGCAAGGACGTCCTGGTCTTCGCCCACGGCTATTTCAACCATATGGTCGGGCGGCGCCTGAACGCCGACGGCTGGCGGCTGGTCCAGAACCAGGGCTTCAAATACTGGTCGCAGCGCCGCTACGAGAAGCGTTAGCCCTTCGGCGCTGTTGAAGCGGGCCGCGCCCGCCTCTAGGGTCCCGCGCCATGACCGACGCCGCTCCGATCCCCGCCGACCTCAGCTTCGAAGAGGCGCTGCAGCGCCTGGAGACCATCGTCTCGCGCCTGGAGTCCGGCCAGGCTCCGCTGGAGGAGTCCATCGCGCTCTATGAGGAAGGCGCGCGGCTGAAGGCGCACTGCGAAGCGCGGCTGAAGGCGGCCCAGCTGCGCGTGGAGAAGATCGTCGTCGGTCCCGACGGCCAGGCCAGGGGCGTCGAGGCGGCGTCGTTCGAATGAGCGAGCCGATCACCTTCGACGATTTCCTGAAGGTCGACATCCGCATCGGTCGGGTGCTGAAGGCGGAACCGTTTCCGGAGGCCCGCAAGCCCGCCTTCAAGCTGCGCATCGACTTCGGCCCCGAGATCGGGGTCAAGAAGTCGTCGGCCCAGATCACCAAACACTATACGATCGAGCAGCTGGAAGGCCGCAAGGTCGCCGCCGTGGTCAACTTCCCGCCGCGTCAGATCGGTCCCTTCATGTCCGAGGTTCTGACCCTGGGCTTCCCGGACGAGGAGGGCGCGGTCGTGCTGGTGGGCGTCGATCGCGACCTGCCCGTGGGCGGGAGGCTGTTCTGATCCCGCTGGCCGCCAATTCGCCCGAGCAGGCAGTGATCGACCGGGTCGCCGAGGTCGCGGACCTGGTGACCGTGGCCCTGGACGAATTGCTGCCGCGCGCGGAAGGCCCGGAATCGCGGCTGACCGAGGCGATGCGCTATGCGGCCCTGGGGCCGGGCAAGCGGCTGCGGCCCTTCTTCGCGCTGGAGGCGGCGCGGCTGTTCGACATCGACGAGCGGGCGGTGCTGCGTGCGGCCTGCGCGCTGGAATGCGTGCACGCCTACAGCCTGGTCCACGACGACCTGCCGTGCATGGACGACGACGACATGCGCAGGGGACGCCCCACGGTGCATCGCGCCTATGACGAGGCCACGGCGGTCCTGGCCGGCGACGCCCTGCAGACGGCGGCCTTCGACATCCTGCTTCATGGCGACACGCACGAGGATCCGGCCGTGCGCTGCGAACTGGCGGCACGGCTGTCGATGGCGTCGGGCGCGCGGGGGATGGCCGGCGGGCAGATGATCGACCTTCTGGGGGTACGCGACGACCTGGGCGGGGTGGCCCGGATGCAGCGGCTGAAGACCGGCGCCCTGTTCGCCTACGCCTTCGAGATTCCGGTCATCATTGCTGACGCCGAACCGGCGCACCGGCTGGCCCTGATGAACTTCTCGCACGACATCGGCCTGGCCTATCAGATCGTCGACGATCTGCTGGACGCCGAAGGCTCGGCCGAGGAGATGGGCAAGGCGGCCGGCGGCAAGGACGCCGCCTTGGGCAAGACCAACTTCGTCACCCTGCTGGGCCTGGAGGAGGCGCGGCACAGGGTCACGCACTTGGCCGACCAGGCGCGCGGACACCTGGATCTGTTCGGCGACGACGCCGAAATCCTCAGGGCCAGCGTGGACTTTGTGCTAAAGCGCCGGTCATAAGAAACAAAACCGTCATCCCGGACCTTCCAGGGATGACGACCAGAGGGAGGCGGGCCTGATCCGCCAGAGACGACCTTCAATGCCCGACACCCCGCTTCTCGACACCGTCAAGTTTCCCGCCGACATGCGGAGCTTCGACGTGGCCCAGCTGCAGCAGCTGGCTGACGAAGTGCGGGCCGAGACGATCGACGCGGTCTCCGTCACCGGCGGGCACCTGGGCGCCGGCCTGGGCGTGGTCGAGCTGACGGTCGCCCTGCACCATGTGTTCGAGACGCCCAGGGACATCCTGATCTGGGACGTCGGGCACCAGTGCTATCCGCACAAGATCCTGACCGGGCGGCGCGACCGAATCCGCACCCTGCGCCAGGGCGGCGGTCTGTCGGGCTTCACCAAGCGCAGCGAGAGCGAATACGATCCGTTCGGCGCCGCCCACGCCTCGACCTCGATCAGCGCGGCCCTCGGTTTCGCCGCGGCGCGCGACCAGAAGGGCGAGAAGAACCGGGTCGTCGCCGTCATCGGCGACGGCTCCATGTCGGCGGGCATGGCCTATGAGGCCATGAACAACGCCGCCGAGGCGACCAACGGCCAGCTGATGGTGGTGCTGAACGACAACGACATGTCGATCGCCCCGCCGGTCGGCGGGATGAGCGCCTATCTGGCGGGCTTGGTCTCGGGCGGCGCCTACCAGAATGTCCGACGGCTTGGGAAGTCCGTCGCCCAGCACTTGCCGCGTCCGTTTCGCGATGCGGCGCGCAAGGCCGAGGAGTACGCCCGCGGCATGGTCACCGGCGGCACCTTCTTCGAGGAGCTGGGCTTCTACTATGTCGGTCCGATCGATGGCCACGACCTGGAGAATCTGGTCCCGATCCTGAAGAAGGCGGCGGCCATCGAGGATCGGCCGGTGCTGGTCCACGTCGTGACCCAGAAGGGCAAGGGCTACGCCCCGGCCGAGTCCAGCGCCGACAAGCTGCACGCCGTGGTCAAATTTGACGTTGTGTCGGGCAAGCAGACGAAGGCCATCTCCAACGCGCCCAGCTATACCAAGGTGTTCGGAACCGAGTTGATAAAGCGGGCGAAACTGGACCCGTCGGTGGTGGCCATCACCGCCGCCATGCCCTCGGGCACGGGTCTGGACCTGTTCGGCCAGGCGTTTCCGGATCGCACCTATGACGTCGGCATCGCCGAGCAACACGCCGTGACCTTCGCCGCCGGCCTGGCCGCCGATGGGATGAAGCCGGTCTGCGCCATCTATTCGACCTTCCTCCAGCGCGGCTACGACCAGGTGGTGCATGACGTGGCGATCCAGTCGCTGCCGGTGCGCTTCGCCATGGACCGGGCGGGCCTGGTCGGGGCCGACGGCGCGACCCACGCTGGGTCGTTCGACATCGGCTTCATGGGCGCGCTGCCCGGAATGGTGCTGATGGCCGCCTCGGACGAGGCCGAACTGGCGGCGATGATCGCCACCAGCCTGGAGATCGACGACCGGCCCAGCGCCTTCCGCTATCCGCGCGGCGACGGCGTGGGCGTGGAAATCCCGGAACTGGCGGCGCCGCTGGAGATCGGCAAGGGCCGTATCGTGCGCGAGGGGAGCTCGGTCGCCATCCTTTCGCTGGGCACGCGCCTGCAGGAATCGCTGAAGGCGGCCGACCTGCTGGCCGCGCGCGGCGTGTCCGCGACCGTCGCCGACGCCCGTTTCGCCAAGCCTCTGGACGCCGATCTGATCCTGCGTCTGGCCCGCGAGCACGAGGCCCTGATCACGGTCGAGGAAGGCGCCATGGGCGGCTTCGGCGCCTTCGTGCTGCAACTGCTGGCCGAGAAGGGCGCGCTGGACGGCGGGCTGAAGGTCCGCACCCTGCACCTGCCCGACATCTTCCAGGACCAGGATTCTCCCGCCGCCATGTACGCCCAGGCCGGGCTGAACGCCGACCACATCGCCGATGCGGCGTTCAGGGCGCTGGGCGTCGGCGTCACGCGGGCGGCGCGGGCCTAGAGTTTCTCGCGCGCCGTCCTGAGCCGCGACCGCAGGGCGTCGCGCGCCCTGGCCTGCTGCTTTTCGAGTTTGGCCTGAGCCTGGGCCAGCGCGCGGGCCTTGTCCTCCAGATCAGTGCGTTCCTCGGCCTGACGCTGATCCAGGGCGGCCAGTTCGGTTTCCAGCGCCTCGACCTTGCGGCGGGCGGCCGCGGACGGACCCCGCGGCTTGCGGGCCGGCTTGACCTCACCCGGATCGATCGAAAGGCCGCGCTCGATCACCTGGCCGGGCGACTTCAGCGCCGCATCGTGGTCGGGGCCTTCCTCGATCTGACGGGCCAGGCCGGACTTGAAAAGGTCCTGCCCCACGCCCCAGGCCGTCAGCGCCTTGGGCCGCGACGACGCCGCCACCGTGAAGGCGTGGAAGCCGTCCGACCAGGTGAAGACTTTCAGACGCGCCGCCATGGGCGGTGAACCGTCGGGACGCGGGATCGTTGCCCGGCCCGCGTCCTTTCAGCGTGTGGCCTCAGGCGCGATCGCGGATGCGCATGGCTCCGCGCTCGCCGGTCTCGACCTCGAACCGACCCGTGGCGCGGATCAGGTCCGACAGCTTGGCGTAGCCGTAGGTGCGCTGGTCGAAGTCGGGATAAGCGTTGCGCAGGCGGTTGCCGATGCCGCTGACCTCGACCCAGCCGTCCCCGTCCTCGTCCATGTCGGCGATGATGGCGGCGATGAGCCGCGCCGCTTCCGACGGCTTGCGTTTGGCGGCAGGCGCCGCGGCGGCGGGCGACTTGGCGGCGCCGTTGTCGATTTCGGCCGGCGCGCTCAGGTTCTCGGTGTAGATGAAGCGGGTGCAGGCCTGACGGAAGCTTTCCGGCGTCTTCTGCTCGCCGAAGCCATAGACGTCGACGCCTTCCTCGCGGATGCGGGCCGCCAGGCGAGTGAAGTCAGCGTCGGACGAGACCAGGCAAAATCCGTCGAACCGGCCCGAATGCAGCAGGTCCATGGCGTCGATGACCAGGGCGATGTCGCCCGAGTTCTTGCCCTTGGTGTTGGCGAAGTTCTGCTGGGGCTGGATGGCGAAGCGGGCCAGCACCTTGGTCCATCCGGCGATCTGCGGGCTGGCGAAATCGCCGTAGATGCGTCGCGCCGAAGCCTCGCCCAGGGTGGCGATCTCGGAAAACAGGGCCTCCGCGATCCGGGGAGAGGCGTTCTCCGCATCGATCAGCACCGCGAGGCGGGGCGCCTTTTCGTCGGCCATGGCGTCAGTCTCCTTGCGCCGCTCAGTGCGGCGGCCGAACCCTACAACTGCCCCATGGTGTTGTCGTGATCGATGGCCTGTTTCTTCAGCCAGGCGACGAAGGCGGTGGCGCTGGGCGAGGGCGGGCGGTCGCGGGGCTGGACGACGTAATAGGCGAAGCCGACCGCTTCCGAGCCATCCGGGAAGGGCGCGACCAGGCGACCCGACGCCAGGTCGGCCTGCGCCAGGGTGCGCTTGGCCAGCGCCACGCCGCGCCCGGCCATGGCCGCCTCGATCAGCAGGCCCGACTGGTTGAAGCGCGAGCCGCGGCGCGGATCGGGATGGCGTACGCCGCGCGCCTTCAGCCACATGGCCCAGTCGGGGCGGCTGGGGTCGCCGTCGTTGGACATGTCGTGCAGCAGGGTGTGGCGCATCAGGTCGGCGGGCGTGCGGATCGGGTGTTCGCCGTCCATTAGAGAGGGCGCGCAGACGGGCAGGACGGTCTCGGTCATCAGCCGATCGACGGTCAGGCCGGGATAGTCGCCCGGGCCATAACGAACCGCCAGGTCGATCTTGCCCTCGGTCAGGTCCGCGGGCTCCATGTCGGCGGAAATCCACAGCTCGATCTCGGGGTGCGACGCGTGGAAATCGTCCATGCGCGGCATCAACCATTTGGACGCGAAGCCGGGGGCGACGCTGATCGACACCTGCTTGCGGCGCGGAGGCTCGCGCAACAGGGCCGAGGCGTCCATCAGCCGCTCGAACCCCTCCCGCAGCAGCGGCACGGAAGATCGGCCGAGATCGGTCAACTGCAGCCCGCGCGCCTCGCGCACGAACAGCGGCCCGCCGACGATGTCTTCCAAGAGCCGGATCTGCTGGCTGACGGCGCCCGGCGTCACGGCCAGCTCGTCGGCGGCGCGCGAGAAGTTCAGGTGACGCGCGGCGGCCTCGAAGGCGCGCAGGGCGTTGAGCGGAAGTAGGGAGCGGGCCATCGCCGTTAGAAATCCTATCAGCGAGCCAAAGGCAATCTGGTTTGCGGGTCTGGACGCGGAAGCCGAAGGTTTGCGTCCTGCCGTCGTCCCTTCTTCCCCTCACGACGGCGCTGAAAGCAAGACGATGCGTGTATTTCTCGCCTCCATTCCGCTGGAGACCGCAAAGATCGTGATCATCGGCGGCGGCGAGCCCGCGCTGGCCAAGCTGCGACTGTTCCTGAACACGCCGGCGCAGCTGCTGTGGTTCGCGCCGGACGGCGCGCCGGAGAAGATCGAGACGCCGTTGGCTGCGCCGGAGCCGCTCCTGCGCGTGCCCGACACCGGCGATCTGGCGGGCGCGCGGCTGGTGTTCATGGCCCTGGACGACGCCGATGAGCTGACGCGGCTGGGCGCGCTGGCGCGGGCGGCGGGGGCCCAGGTCAATGTGGTGGACAAGCCGCATCTCAGCGACTTCCAGACCCCCGCCCTGATCGACCGGGACGAGGTGGTGATCGGGGTCGCCACCGGCGGGTCGGCGCCCATCCTGGCGCGCGACGTGCGCTCGCGAATCGAAGGCGTGCTGCCGGCGGGACTTGCCAATGTCGCCCGACTGGCGCGCGAGCTGCGCGACACGGTCAAGGCCAGCGTGCCCGACTTCATGGCCCGGCGTCGGTTCTGGGAAAAGGCGTTCCGGGGGCCAGCGGCCGATCTGGCGGCGGCGGGCCGCACGGTCGAGGCGCGGCGCGAGATGCTGCGGCTGCTGAATTCCGCCGCGCCGGAGCAGGGCGTGGTCCATATCGTCGGGGCGGGACCGGGCGATCCGGAACTGCTGACGCTGAAGGCGCTGCGGGTGCTGCAGGACGCCGACGTCATCATCCACGACCGGCTGGTGCCGGAGGCCGTGCTGGAGCGGGCGCGACGCGACGCCAAGCGGCTGTATGTCGGCAAGGCGCGCGGCGAACATTCGGTGCCCCAGGACCAGATCGAGGCGCTGATGATCGAGGAGGCACGCGCCGGCCACCGGGTCGTGCGGCTGAAGGGCGGAGACCCCTTCGTCTTCGGACGCGGCGGCGAGGAGCTGGAGGCCATGCGGGCGGCCGGCGTCCCGGTCTTCGTCGTGCCCGGCGTGACGGCGGCGCTGGCCTGCGCGGCCTCGGCTGGCATTCCCCTGACCCACCGCGAGCACGCCCAGGCGGTGACCTTCGTGACCGCCCAGGCCAAGCCGGGCGGCGTCGACGCCGATTGGACCCGGCTGGCCGCGCCCAATCATACGCTGGCCATCTACATGGGGGTGGACCGGGCCGAGGAGACGGCGGCCAAGCTGATGGCGGCGGGGCGTCTGGGCTCGACCCCCGTCGCCATCGTCGAGAACGGCAGCCGACCCGACGAGCGGGTTCTTACCGGCCGGTTGGATGGGCTAGGTGCCCTGGTGCGCGGCGCCGACCTGAGCGGCCCGGCCCTGTTGTTCGTCGGCGAGACGGCGGCCTTTTCGGCGGCCCAGCTGGACGTGCGGGCGGAGGTTGCGGCGTGAAGATCGTCACCGCAAACCGCCTGTCGGACGGCCGGGTCATCTATGCTGGCGTGGACAACCAGCCGGTGGACCGGCTGGACCACGCCTCGGTGCTGGACGAAGCCACCGCCGAAATCGTGCTGGCCGAGGTCGCCGGGCGACCCGACATCTTCGTCAATCCCTATCTGGTCGAGGTGCAGGACCACACGCCTTCCGGCCGTGACCGGCTGAAGGAACGAATCCGCGCGACCGGGCCGACCGTGGGCAACAGCCTGGCGCGGGAGCCCGCCTGATGTATCGCTATGACGAGTTCGACCACGCGCTGGTCCGCGAACGGGTAACGGAGTTTTCCGACCAGGTGGCGCGCCGCGCGTCCGGGACCCTGACCGAAGACGAGTTCAAGCCGCTGCGGCTGATGAACGGCGTCTATCTGCAACTCCACGCCTATATGGTGCGGGTCGCCATTCCCTATGGGACCTTCAACAGCCGGCAGATGCGCCAGCTGGCCCACATCGCCCGCACCTATGACAAGGGCTACGGCCATTTCACCACGCGCACGAACATCCAGTACAACTGGCCGGCCCTGACCGACCTGCCGGCGATCCTGAGCGATCTGGCGGATGTCGAGATGCACGCCATCCAGACCAGCGGCAACTGCATCCGGAACGTCACCACCGACGTCTTCGCCGGCGCCGCCGATGACGAGATCGAGGATCCCCGTCCCTGGTGCGAGATCATCCGCCAGTGGTCGACGATCCACCCGGAATTCAGCTTCCTGCCGCGCAAGTTCAAGATCGCGGTGATCGGGGCTGAGAAGGATCGCGCGGCGATCCGCACCCACGATGTGGGCCTGCAGATCGTGCGCGGCGAGGATGGCGGCACGGCCTTCCGCGTCTTCGTCGGCGGCGGGCAGGGGCGTCTGCCGCACATCGGCCAGGAGATCGCATCCAGCGTCCCGGCGGCGGAGCTGCTGGCCTATCTGACCGCGATCCTGCGGGCATGGAACCTGCTGGGACGGCGCGACAATATCCATAAGGCGCGGATCAAGATCCTGGTCGCCTCGGTCGGGCTGGACGCCTTCCGCGAGGAGGTGGACAGACACTACGCCACCCTGCGCCACGAAGACCTGCGGATTCCGGACGACGAGGCCGAGCGGATCAAGGCCTATTTCGCGCCGCCGTCGTTCGAGGACCTGCCCAAGGCCAGCGCGCCGTTCGACCGCGCGCTGCTGGCCGATCCGGACTTCGCCCGGTTCGCGCGGAACAATGTGAGGCGTCACCGGCAGGCCGGCTACGCCTCGGTGGTGGTCTCGCTGAAGCCGGTCGGCGGCGTGCCGGGCGACATCACGGCGGACCAGATGGACGCCGTCGCCGATCTGGCCGAACGCTATGGCTTCGACGAACTCCGCGCCGCCTATGAGCAGAATCTGGTCCTGCCGCATGTGAAGCTGGACGACGTGCCGGCGCTCTGGCGGGCGCTGCTGGAGGCGGGGCTGGCGACGGCCAACGCCGACTTGGCAACGGACGTCATCGCCTGCCCGGGCCTGGACTATTGCAGCCTGGCCAACGCCCGTTCGATCCCGGTGGCTCAAGCCCTGTCCAAGCGTCTGGCGGACATGGACTATCAGGAACGTCTGGGGCCGGTGCGGATCAACATGAGCGGCTGCATCAACGCCTGCGGCCACCACCATGTCGGCCACATCGGCGTGCTGGGTGTCGATCGCAAGGGCGAGGAATATTACCAGATCACCGTCGGCGGCTCGCCCGACGAACAGGCGGCCCTGGGCGACATCGTCGGCAAGAGCCTGCCCGCCGACGAGGTCGCGCCCGCCATCCAGCGGACCCTGGATCGCTATCTGCAAATCCGCGCAGAGGGCGAGCGGTTCATCGACACGGTTCGCCGCGTCGGTCCCGATCCCTTCCGCGACGCCATCTATGAGACGCTCGATGCAACGGCTTGAAGGCATTCAGAACGGGCTGCGCCTGTCGGTCACCACACCTCTGGAAGAGGTCGAGGCCGCCGCCGCCGCGACCGACGTGCTGGTGCTGGAGTTTGACGCCTTTCGCGACGGGCGCGGCTTCTCGCTTGCGGCGGTGCTGCGCGAGCGGGGCTACGCCGGACGTCTGATCGCGGCCGGCAAGGTCTTGCCGGACCAGGCGCGGCATCTGCGACGGTCGGGCTTCGATGCGGTGGAGTTGGCGCCCGGCGCGGATGCTGCGGCGTGGGCGCGGATGGACCAGGCGTTCAGCGTGGCCTATCAGCCCGCCGTCGATCCGGCGCCGACCATCTGGCAGCGCCGGCGGGCCGCGGCGAACGACGCCGCGCCGCCCGATCTGGAAGCTCTGGCCGACCGGTTGAACCGCGAGGTCGAGGGCAAGGATGCCGCCGCCATCGTCAAGGCGGCGCTGGATTCCCGGCTGGGGTTGAAGGTTGCGGCCATCTCCTCGTTCGGCGCGGAATCAGCCGTTCTGCTCGATACAATTGCTGGAGAAAATCAGGAGATTCCGGTCATTTTCCTGGAAACCGGGCAGCATTTTCTACAGACCTTGTCCTATCGCACCCAGCTGACCAAGGCGCTGGGCCTGAACGACGTTCGGCTGGTCACGCCGGACGCGGGCGAGAAGGCGGCCCTGGATGCGCGCGACGACCTGTGGAAGACCGACGCCGACGCCTGCTGCGACCTGAGGAAGGTGCGTCCACTGGCGCGGGCGACGGCGGGGTTCGACGCCCTGATCACCGGGCGCAAACGCTATCAGGCCTCCACCCGCGCCGAACTGAAGCCGTTCGAGGTTCTGGACGGGGTGCTGCGGATCAATCCGCTGGCGGACTGGAGCGGCGAAGACGTGGAGGCTTGGCTGGACGCGCGCGACCTGCCGCGACACCCGCTGGTCGAACAGGGCTATCGGTCGATCGGCTGCTGGCCCTGCACCCGCGCCGTGGAAGACGGCGAAGATCGACGCGCGGGACGCTGGTCGGGAATGGACAAGGTCGAGTGCGGCATCCACTTAGGCAAGCGCAAGGCCGCCTGACCCTCCTCCGACATCGCCTGAAAGTTTCACATTGTCCGCCAACGCCTCCGTCATCGACCTGATCGGCGATACGCCGCTGATCCGCCTGAACCGCCTGTCCGACGAGACGGGCTGCGAAATCCTGGGCAAGGCCGAGTTCATGAACCCCGGCGGCTCGATCAAGGATCGGGCGGCGCTGTCGATCGTCCAGAGCGCGCGGGCGTCGGGTGCGCTGAAGCCCGGCGGAACCATCGTCGAGGGCACCGCCGGCAACACCGGCATCGGTCTGGCCCTGGTCGGGGCGGCGTTGGGCCATCCAGTCGTCATCGTCATTCCCCGCACCCAGTCCGAGGAGAAGAAGTCGGCGATCCGCTCGCTCGGCGCGCGGCTGGTCGAGGTGGATGCGGCGCCCTTCTCCAGCCCGAACCATTTCGTGCACTATTCGGGACGTCTGGCGGCCGAGCTGAACGATAGCGAAGAAGCCGGCGCGATCTGGGCCAACCAGTTCGACAACACCGCCAACCGCGAAGCCCACTACACGACGACCGGTCCGGAAATCTGGACGCAGACGGGCGGTGCGGTGGACGCCTTCGTTTCGGCCGTCGGCTCGGGCGGCACCATCTCTGGCGTCGCCGCCTATCTGCGCGAGCGCAAGCCCGAGGTGAAGGTCGCCCTGGCCGACCCGGCCGGCGCCGCGATGTTCAACTGGTTCACCAGGGGTGAAATGACGGGCGAGGGTTCGTCGATCACCGAGGGCATCGGCGTGGCCCGGATCACCGGGAATCTGGAGGGGTTCCGCCCCGACTTCGCCTATCGCATCGAGGATGCGGAGTTTCTGCCGATCCTGTTCGACCTGGTGAAGCACGAGGGGCTCTCACTGGGCGGGTCGGCCGGCGTGAACATCGCCGGCGTTGTGCGGCTGGCGCGCGAACTGGGGCCGGGCAAGACCATCGTCACCTGCCTGTGCGACCCCGGATCGCGCTATGCGTCCAAGCTGTTCAATCCGGAGTTCCTCAGGTCGAAGGGGCTGCCGGTTCCGGAGTGGGCTTGACCGCCCTGCGTCTCCTCCCCGCACAGCGGGGAGGAGACGATGCTTCGGCTATTTCGCCTTCTGCGCCTCAATCCAGGCGTCCATGTTCTGGTCGAGCAGGTCCAGCGGCAGGGGGCCTTCGGTCAGCAGGGCGTCATGGAAGGTGCGGACATTGAACTTCGGCCCCAGTTCGCGCTCGGCGCGGGCGCGGATTTCGCGCAGGCGGATTTCCCCGATCTTGTAGGCCGTGGCCTGGCCGGGCCAGCCGATGTAGCGCTGAAGCTCGGTCTCGATGTTGTGCGGAGCCAAGGCTGAGTTGTCGCGGAAGCAGGCGCGGGCCTGCTCCTCGGTCCAGCCCATCCAGTGCAGGCCGGTGTCGGCCACCAGCCGACAGGCGCGCCACATCTCGTAGGACAGCCGGCCGAACCGTTCGTAGGGCGTGCGGTAGAAGCTCATCTCCTCGCCCAGGTATTCGGCATACAGCCCCCAGCCCTCGGTAAAGGCGCTGACGTTGGCCTGGCGGCGGAAGTAGGGCTGGTCCTCGGCTTCCTGTTGCAGGGCGATCTGGACGTGGTGGCCGGGCACGGCCTCGTGCAGCGTCAGGGCCGGCAGCTCGTAGAGCGGGCGCTGGTCCAGCTTGGAGGTGTTGACGACATAGTGGCCCGGTGCGCCGTTCTGCATCGAGCCCAGATTGTAGCGGCCGGTGGTGTAGTTCTCTTCCAGTTGGGCCGGGACGGGGATCACGTCATAGGGCAGGCGCGGCAGGGTCCCGAACAGAGCCGGCAGGCCGCCGTCGGCGCGCTTGGCCATCTCGGAAGCCTTCTCGATCAGGTCCTCTCGCGTCTGGGCGTAGAATTGCGGATCGGAACGCAGGAAGGCCAGGAAGCCCGCAAAGTCGCCGGTCCAGCCGGAGGCCTTCATCTCCACATCCATGCGGGCGCGGATGCGCGCGACCTCGGACAGGCCGATCTGATGGATCTGGTCGGGCGTCAGGTCGGTGGTGGTGTGGCCGCGCGTCAGATAGGCGTAGAGTTCGCGTCCGCCCGGTCGATGCGCCAAGCCGGGTTCGACCGGCGCCTTGGGCAGGTATTCGGTTTCGAGAAAGGCCAGCCACGCCTGGCGGGCCGGGGCGATCCGCTGGGCCAGAAGGGCCGCGGCGGTTGCTTTCAGCCGATCCTTCTCCGCCTGGGAAACGGTCGCGGGCAAGGTGGCGAAGGGTTGGAGCAGCGGGTCGTCGGCCGGCGGCGTGGCGGCGTCCTTCCTGGCCACGGCGATAGCGCTTTCGGTCACCGACCGCGACTGGACCAGCCCGGTCGTCAGGCCGCGCCGGGCGTTCTCGGTCGCCTGGGCGTAGAGCGTCGCAAAGCCCTCGATGCGCTTCAGGAAGGCCTCGGCCTCCATGACCGAGTTCAGTCGGGTGCTGGAACCGACATAGATGGCCCAGGTGCCGGGGCCGCCTTCGGAATCAAAGGCCAGGCGGCCGGTGTCATAATCCAGCCCCGCGACCGCGCGCTGCAGGCTGTAGAGCAGGAAGGCGTGGTTGATGCGTCCGGAGTGGGAAAGTCCTGCCGGGTCGATGGCGCGCAGACGATCCAGGAAGCCTTCGAGCGGCGCCCGCTGGGCCAGTTCGAAACCGCGCGACAGGTCGGGCACGCGCGCCAGGGCCTCGACGTCGCCTTCGAAGCTGGCGGACAGCGGATCGACCGACTTCAGATAGGCCTCGTAGTCCGCGACCAGCCGGTCCAGCGCGGCCTCGTCGGGGGTGGGCGCCGTCACGGCGGGGGAAACCTGGGCCACGGCGGCGACAGGTGTGGCCATGGCCAGCGCGGCCGCGACCGCGAGAACGGAAACCTTCATTCACCCCTCCTGAACAGGCGGGGCAGGCAAGCCGACGCCGCGGCGGCCGTCAAGTCAGCCGCAGACGGCGAAGAAGTCCGACACCGCCTTCTCCGAACCCGGGTGGGCAGCATAGACCTCCCGGGTCTCGCCCTCCCAGGCGGCGATCCAGCCCAGGCGCCGGAAGCGCTTGAAGACCGGCCCGTCCGCAGACGCCTCGGCGGTCAGCAGGTCGCCGTCGTGCAGGGCCGAGGGCTCGGCCGAACCGGGGTAGCGCTCGGTGTCGCCGCCGGATTCCAGATGAATGTCGATTTGTCCCGGCGCGCCCTGGGTCAGCAGGGTCAGGCGGCCGGAGCCGGCCATGCAGTCGAACTTGAGCTTGAGGTCGTCGCTGTCGGCCTGACCATAGGCGAGGGCGACGAGATCGCCGTCCTGGCTCAGGAACCAGTCATAGCCCGCGACCGGCGCGGGGGCCGCCTCCGCCGAGGGGATGGGCGCGGGAGCAAGTTCCGGCGTGGCGGCGCAGGCGGCGAGCAGGCCGGTTGCGGCGACGAGCAGGAGGGCGATCGAGCGCATGAGCCTATCCCGCGCAGAGGTCGGCGAAGCGGCGCAGCTTCGGCAGGTGCGCCGGGGGGACGGCGACCTGGGCGCTGGATCCGCCGGACCTGACCTGAAGGTCGCCGTCGGCGGCGAAGGCGATGAAGACCGGGTGATCGACGCGCAGCATGAGGGCGGTGGACCGCCCCCGGCCCGAGCGGGCCTCGCTGGCGGTCGAGGCGTCGCCGGCGGTCACGCTGACGAACCCCGGGCCGACGACGGGGCCGTAAAGGGTCAGTTCGACCGCCCCGGAGCCGGGCGTGCATTCCAGCGTCGTTCGCAGGTTCGGGGTGTCGGGTATCTCATTGGCCAGCACCAGCGGGCCGTCGCCTTCGTAGAGGCTCCAGGTCCAGCCCGCGCCCCCGGCCGGGGCGGCGGTCGCCTGGAGAAGCGCGGCCAGGGCCGCCATGATCAACCCGCTCATATGGGCCAGCCCCCGCTGACGACGCGTGCTGTCGCGTCGCCTCTAATTTGTCAGGCGTGGGCGGAACCGCAATAGGCGAGGAAGTCGCCGACGAGGCGTCGCTCTTCAGCGTTCGCGGTCAGGACGACCGGGCCAGCGTCACCGACCAGACGGAGGGCGCCCCGCCGCGTCAGGTCGGTCAGCACCGGATCGCCCAGGCGGACATGCGTCTCATAGGCCTGACCGCCGCTCAGCGGATCGAGTTCGGCGGGGCCGGTCGAGGCCCGGATCAGCTGCGGCGTGTCGGGCTGGGCCTCGCCATAGACGGTCGCCAGACCCTGGCCGGGTTCGCACGTCAGCATGACCGCGAGCGCGTCGGAATTGGCCGCGCCATAGGTCAGCTTGGCCATCGAACCCTCGTGGGCCAGGCGCCAGGCCATCGGCGCCGTCGAGGTGTCAGGCGCGACGGATTGCGTCCGGGCGGCGAAGGCGGCCAGGGCGACACAGGCGACGGCGGGAACCAGAACCTTGAACATCGTGATAGCCCAACGCCGGTATGCGCAGGGGGTTCACGGCTCAGCCTGATTCAATTTGGCGGGGCGTCAGAAGGGGCTGAAGCGCTCGATCAGGTTCTGCGCCGCCGGGCTGGCCTGAACGCGGGTGATGTCGCCGCGGCCGCCGTAGGAGATGCGGGCCTCTGCGATCTGGGTGTGGCTGATCGAATTGGCCGAGGAAATGTCCTCGGGGCGCACGATGCCGGCGACGGTCAGTTCGCGCACCTCGCGATTGGTGCGGACCTCCTGGCGGCCCTGGATCACCAGATTGCCGTTGGCCAGGACCTCGGTGACCACGGCGGCGATCGTCAGCGAGACCTTCTCGGAGCGGTTGACCGAGCCCGAACCGGCCGCGTTGACCTCCCCGCCCAGATCGACCAGGCGAGACGGGTCGAAGGCGTTGGGGAAGGCGCGGTTTGCGGCGCTTTCCAGGCCCAGCAGGCTGTTGACGCCCGCCGAGATGTCATTGGAGCGGGCGCGGGTGGTGCTGTTCTGGGTCTGGGCGCGGTCGTCGATGTCGATGCGGACGGTCAGGATGTCGCCGATGTGGCGGGCCCGCTGGTCCCCGAAGAAGGAGCGGGCGCCGACGCGCCACAGGCTGTTGGCGCTGGCCGCCTGGGCCTCGTCGCGCGGGTTGGGCAGATAGGCCTGCTGCACCGGAACCAGGGCGGCCGGATAGCCGATGGGCGCCAGCTCGGGGCCGCGCACGGCCTCCACGGCGGTGGAGCAGGCGCCGAGGCCGGCGACGGCGGCGAGGACGGGCAGGATGACTTTACGCATGACGGACTTCCCTCAGCGGGCGGCGAACTGTTGCAGGGCGGAGGCGCGGACGGACTGGGCGGCGGGGCCGGCGACGGCCTGGCCCGGGCCGGCGGCGACGGCGTCGATGACGCGGTTCGAGGTGGTGTTCATCACCGCGACCGGCTCGCCCACGGCGGCGTCGCGCATGGCGCGGCCCATGACGCTTAGTCGGACGCCGCCAACCTCATAGGCGACGCGGACCATGTCGTTGCGGGCGATGACCTTTTCGACCGCGGCGGCGCGCGGGGCGCGCCGGGTCG
>Ga0065721_10002455_pt1 | contig 19670 bp, 19 predicted proteins | sample Mesricmetagenome_FD_59108 | JGI IMG/M metagenome (GOLD analysis project Ga0065721, IMG submission 59108) | Mesophilic microbial community from rice straw/compost enrichment Sample: eDNA_1 v2 (version 2) | ecosystem: Engineered > Solid waste > Grass > Composting > Bioreactor | place: USA: Davis... | reverse complement strand
GTATAGAATTCACGGGTTCGTTTTGCGTCCAGTACGCTGAAATTGGCCCATATTTTTTTTGCTCTCATGTGGTAAAATTTTAATAAAAATAGACAAAAAATGTCTTTTTCTCTTGGATTATATCTGAAAAATATTAACAAAAACATTATTAATTGACGAAAAATAATATTAAAGGCATAGTATATGCTATAGTTTAGTTAATAATTTTAAAATCTAAAGTCATGAGAAGTATATTATGGTTAGTTGCAGTTATCTGTATTGTCATTTGGCTTTTAGGAATGCTTAATGTTATTCCGGGAATAAGCACAGGTTATTTAGTTCATGTTTTATTGGTTATAGCCATTATTGTAGTGCTCTATAATATTATTTCCGGACGAAGACCACTGGATTAAAGAAAATTGAAAAGTTTATTTGTGCCGGCTGTTGATATTCAATGGCCGGTCATTTTTTACACTAACTTTAATTTATTCGAAGTATATAAAGAAGTTTCCGGAAGAAAAATTTTGTCAGAAATGAAAAACGTATTATATTTGCACCACTGAAAACGACTGCTAGTCGAAGTCCAGGAGAGATGGCAGAGTGGTCGAATGCGGCGGTCTTGAAAACCGTTGACTGTAACAGGTCCGGGGGTTCGAATCCCTCTCTCTCCGCTGAGAGGGTCTTCATCAAGAAGANCCTCTTTTTTTTCATANATCAGNAATCCTTTTTCTTTCATTATCAAATGGTTATGTGACACCAAGCCCAGCATTGTAGGTGTTCGATAAATTCCATTTTCATAGTACAGATTGCTGTCGAACACCATATTTACAAATTCCCTCTTTTGNAGNGTATCGGAAGTAGTATATACGTGGCGCATATCTGTTAAAAGATTAAGGTTATCTTCCAATATGCCGAATGCCTTGCTCTTGTCGTTGCTCAACCGTTCAATCGCTCCTTTGAGGTTCACTATCTCATTATTGTATATCGAATACCAACGGTCGTAGGTGTCCTTGTTGATTTCGTTCTTTATCCATTTTTTCTCAACCGAAAACAGCTTTTCCTCGACTTCCTGTAATTGGTTTCTCTTTTCGATGACCTTTTTACGGTTGTTTTCCATTTCCAAATCGAGAGAGCTTTTCGTTACTGTCCTAATCTTCCTTACCTTTGTACTCGGCAGGCTCATCAGTTCACAGGCTGCCAAAAATTGGTTATGGGCTTTTATCGCACTTATATTGTTGTGCTTGGAGTGCCTGCACTTGTAGTAATAGAAATACTTGCCCGATTTGCCCCTTGACGGTGCGCCAGACAGCGGATTTCCGCAATGGCACTTCAATACCCCACGCAACGGGATTTCATCATCAATAACCGTTCTTGTCTTTTCGGGTCGTTTCATTTTCTCCTGTACCATTATCCAAGTGGTCTTGTCAATGATAGGCTCGTGAATACCGTCAAACAGACCGCCTGCATAGTCCTTGTAGGCTTCCACTTTCAGCAAGCCTGCATAGGTCGGATTTTTAAGTACACGTTCGATAGCCATATTGCCCTTTGTCGGAAATCCCAACGTCCCAGCTTGCTCTTTTATCAGATAAAGCGGTGTATCTCTCAAATAGGCATCGTAAATGAAACGTACTATCTTGGCTTCTGTTTCCTCGATGACCAACCGCCGTTCCTTTCGTTCTCCCTCTTTCCTGTACCCGAACGGTGCGTTCTTGTAAACATATCTTCCCTCTTTGGCTTTTGCGGTATAGATACCGCCTTTGACCTTGATACTTCTATTGATATTGTCCTCTTCGGCAAGTAACAACTGCAATCCTGCACGGAAGAAACTACCAGGCGTATCATAATCGAAAACAATGCCCTCTGTTACGCTCACGACCTGTATGCTGTATTTCTGTTGCAGGAGTTTGACCATACTCATCGCTTCTCCTGCATCACGGCTGAAACGGTCGAGTTGGTCTACCAAGAGATAGTCCACCGTCCTATGGTGCTTGGTTATAAATTCTTTCAGCTTGATGAAATCGGGGCGGTCAAAAGTCCTTGCGCTTTTGCCCCTGTCGATAAAGGTATCTACCAATTCTACATTGTTGAATTTTAGCCATTGGTCGGTATAGAGTTCCTGTCTTTCTATTGAACCGTTACTTTGTCCGAGTTGGCTGAACCGTAGGTATCTTATTGCTCTTTTCATAGTATTCCCTTAACGTTGCTGACACAATAATTTCGATTATTAAATCTACAAATTTTTCTTCTTTCTCACGCTCCCTTTGCTCGTTAATTTCCAAAATGGTCTTGTCGATTTCGGGAGTTCCCTGTTTTTTTTCGTTTTTTTCCATCGCTGTTCCTCCTTTATGTTCATAAAAACTGAAGCTGATTATCAGCTTCAGTTTTAAAATTACTTCTAAAGGGTGTTCGACTTTACAATGTTGCAGTCAGAGGTCGCATTTGGCGTTTAGAGGTAGTTTGTACAGTTTTTTCACTTCCCCAATCCGATTACATAGTCCATATTTCGGTTTATTATGGCTTGGCATTATTTGGCGTTCAGAGGTAGCATTTGGCAGTCTTTTGTATATAGCTGATTTACTGTGCATTATTTTACTTTGTGAAGCGATTACGGAGGTGTTTCTAATGCAAAAAACAGAGTCATTTATAGACAGAAAATCAAGCAGTTTCGGACTGCATTTTTTGGATAATTCCAATCCGTTCCGCAGGACAGATTTTCTGAACCCCTGTTCAGAGCAAGTTATCTTTTGAGCTACTCGGAATAAATTCCGCATCTCAAAATCACTTGCCCTTGCAGGGAGCAGAAAACCGCTCCGAAGTCGCAGTTTCGATAAACATTAAAATGGATTTATTATGGAAGAAATGAACAGGAAGCAGATTAAAAAGACAGGCAGAAAACCGAAGAACGACCCTGCCGTACATCGGTATTCCATTAGTCTGAACGCAGAGGAAAACGCCAAGTTCCTTGCCCTTTTCGACCAATCGGGAATGAACGTAAAGGCACATTTCATTACAGCTTGCATCTTTCAAAAGACGGTAAAAACCGTAAAAATTGATATGAATGCCGTAGAATACCACGCAGGATTGACCAAACTTTTCGGACAGTTTCGAGGAATAGCCACCAATTACAACCAGATTGTAAAGCTGTTGAACACCAACNTTTCGGAAGAAAAAAGCATTGTCATACCTCTATAAATTGGAAAAACAGACCATTGAATTGGTAAAGGTAACAAAGGAAATCATTCGTTTAACACAGGAATTTGAGAAGAAATATCTGAATAAAGAGTAAAGAAATGGTTGCAAAAATCGGAAAGGGAAATAATATGTACGGAGCGATTTTGTACAATCAGCAGAAAGTGGAAAAGGAAAACGGAGCGGTTCTGTTGCTCAACAAGATACCCGACACGGTGGACGGCAGGTATTCGGTTGCTTATTTTAATAAATGTTTTGAGCCGTATCTGTCTGCCAATATCCGAACCGAAAAGACTGTACGGCACATTTCATTGAACCCCGACCCGAAAGACAGGGTAAGCGACGAACAGTTTACGGAAATGGCACAGGAGTATATGGAGCGTATGGGCTACGGCAATCAGCCGTATATCGTTTTCAAACATACGGACATTGACCGCACGCATATACACATTGTTTCGACCTGCGTGGGCATTAACGGAAAGAAAATTCCCGATGATTACGACCACCCACGCTCAATGGCTNTCTGTCGGGATTTGGANACNAAATACAACCTGCANAAAGCNACCGAGCAGGANCANAAACAAGCCGATAAGATTTTCAAAAAGGTAGAACAGCAGAAAGGAGATATTAAAAGTCAAATGGCTTCGGTTGTTCGGCATCTGCCGAAGTATTACCAATACACAAGCATTGGAACATACAACGCTTTGCTTTCGTTTTTGAATATTACGGCAGAGGAAATAAAAGGCGAACGCAACGGAGAACCTGTATACGGATTGGTATATTTCGCATTGAACGACAGGGGAGAAAAGGTAATCAATCCGTTTAAAGCGTCTTTGTTTGGTAAGCACGCAGGAGTAAACGGATTACAACGGCACTTTGAACAATCCAAAGAGAAAATGAAAACCAACCCTGCGAGGTCTGTTCTCAAAAATGCGGTGGAGCTTGCCATTCATACCACAAACAACGAAAAGGAATTTAAAAAGCAACTTGCCGAACAGAATATTCAGATGGTTGTCCGCAGAAACGATAGCGGACGGATTTACGGTATTACGTTTATTGACAACGGTAGCCATACCGTTTGGAACGGCTCGCAGTTAGACAGAAACCTGTCGGCAAATCTGTTTAACGATTGGTGGAACAATGGTAACAAACCCGAATTGAAAATACAGGACAGTCCTGTTTCCAATACGAACACAATAAACCACCAACCGACAAAAGACCTTTTTGAGTTTATCTCGCAGGAACATTCGCAGAGTTCCGATTTGGGATTGCTCAGCCTGTTGTCCCAAGCACAGGGCGAGGATTACGATGAAGAACAGTTTGCCAACCGAATGAAGAAGAGAAAGAAGAAAGGCAGGAGGTTATGATTAGTTCTCTGAAAAAACAAAACCGCCCCCTGAAAAGTCGGTTTCTGAATATTATTTACCTTTCAATTTGTTAAGCGTTTCCTCAATCATTTCCATACGTTTTTTGACTTTTTCGGCAGAAGCGTCTAACGTATAACCCTCGTCCAACAGTTCTTTGATGAGCAACATCTTTTTAATATTTTCATAATTGTATCGTCTGTTTTTACCCTCTTCTTCAGTGAGGCTTGTAATAATTCCCTTTTCTTCCCAATACCGGATTTGTCTTGGAGGAATACCTGTAATTTGTGATACCTCGCCAATACCTACAACCAATTTGTCTAAAAAATCAAAGTCGAACGACAGGTCGTTATTTGTTTTCGATTTACTCATTTTGTAATTTATTTACAATCTATGTTGCAAATATAAAATATTCGCCTTTACTTTGCAATTGTAATTTATTTACAATAATTGAAATTTTAAAACAATAAAAGTATGAAAAAGACAATTTTTATTTTATTGGCATTAGTAATTACAATAACAATTTTTATGATGACAGCAAAAGTTAATGCACAAAAAACGGATTTAAAAACAGTTTCGTTGGATGAAACACAAATCTATTTGGATGAATTTGAAAAGTTCTTTGAAATTCCAAATGACTATCAATTTTATTTGGTCAGTAAAGTGAAAGCGGATAATGTTTCAGCTTATTTATTCCGTTTTGAAAAACAGGAAAACAATGGTTTAGGTGGCGAATGTTTTTCGTTTTTAATTTCAGAAGATAAGCAAATTTTGGGCTTTACAAATATGGATAAAAAGTATGCAAATACAAAAATGCTTCCCAAATCGGAAACCGAAAAAATTGCTCAAGAATTTCTTTTGAAAATAGATAAATCTTTAGCCAATGATTTAAAAAACCTTTGGATAGAAAGACACGATGAAGAAATTTCGGTTAAGGGAAACAAGACAGTCGTAGCGGGAATGAAGTACAAATGTTATCGAGCTTCACAAAATGATTATGCGTGGGTAATTGTTGGTTTTGACGGCTCCGTAATTACATTTGAACGAAACATAAAATGGAATAACAGCGAGCATAAACGCATTACTGAAAAATGGCTACACGATAATTGGTTAACCGAGAATAGCTTAAATCTACCAACAGAAGAACAAATATTAAAAAAACTTGTAGAAGAAACCTTTGCAAATGGAGCTTTAAATAAATTGAATGTAGAAGAAATGCCACGAGGTTTTCATTTGGATTTTGCTATTCTGATAGCCAAAGAAAATAACCTTTTCCGTCTTCCGCTTAGTGATTGGATGGAAGTTGTGGAAGAATACAAAAAAAATCCCGAAAAAGTAAAATCAGGAATTAGAAACCTTGATTACACTATTGAAGTTTTAGAAATCACAGGAAATACGGCAGTTGTAAAAACACAGTTTTTCAGAGATAAAGAACTAATTATTACAGATTACCTGTCCTACATAAAATATCCCCACGGCTGGAAAGCTGTTGCAAAAGTTTCTAATGAACATATTGTAAATCCATTACAACTTAGTCTTTAAATCAAATAATATGAAAACGACAATTTTAATTATTCTAACATTTTTAAGTATGAATTATTTACAAGCACAAACTAAAGAAAAATCAGTACTTATCCTTATTGAAACTCAAAACGAATGGATGCACAAAGACGGTAAATTGTATAAGGCATTAGTAAAGGATAAGGAAATGATGCACAACTCAATAGCTAATATCGAAAAAGCTTTGGACTACGCAAGAAAGAACAACATCGAAGTTATTCACGTAGGATTGCGGTTTGAAAAAGGCTATCCCGAATTAGCCAACGGAAAAAGCGGTCTGCGGAGAGCCATACCAAATGCCGGAACTTTCCCTATTAACGAATTTGGTTCACAGTTTTATGAAACGGTAAGACCGATTGCGGGCGAGTTTGTGGTGACTGGACGAGTGGGTGCAAGCGGATTTACAGGCTCAAATTTAGACGTGTATCTGCGGAACAACAAAATAGAAAATCTGTATTTGGTTGGCTATGCTACTCACGTTTGTGTGGAAAGTACCTTGCGTGATGCTCACGAAAAAGGTTATAATACTTTTCTGATTTCAGATGGTACTTCAGCATTTAACCGTATGCAACAGGATTATGTTTTAAGCGAAGTTGTACATCATTTTGGGGAACATTTAACAACAAAAGAGTTTATTAATGAATAAAGATTTAAAAATGACATTGCGGTTCGTGGTTTTAATAGCCACACCGCTTTGTTTGGTTAACAGTTTACTGTTCAGTTTTGGTTTGATAGATTTTTGGCAGGAATGGCTCAAACGTTTTTTTGCTAAATTATGGGATTTCTTTTCCCCAAGCTGTTTTATATGTTACGCTTATAAAATGGTATGACAAGAGAAAACAACTAACGAAGTAAGTAATTAGTGTAAATAACTAAAATGGCATCTTCATTAAATCATATTATCTCGGAGATACAGCGAAAAGAAAAAGCTATTTCGCTCACTTCCCCCAATGAAATTGATGAAGCATATCAGATGACGATTTATCTGAAAGAGTACTTGTGGTCGATAAGAGAGGATATTACCAAGCAGGGCTTTAAAAACCATTGGGAGGAAATCAATTTTTTTCGCAACATTAAGCCGTATATTCTCTCCAAACTCATTTACCACAACAAGATCTTCCGCATACAGACAGCTTGTCCTGTTGACGGAGGGAAAATGTATGCAAGTTATTTTTCAGAACAATTACAGGAATTAAAACAGGAATACAGAGAGCATATCTATAATTCCGACTTCTACCGATATTATCGCTCAGGAAGAACCGACCGTGATGAAACCTACTTCAGGTTAGGCAACATTAATTTCCACGATGGACTGAACAGTTTTGTTTTTGAAATTGACCCGCTGTTTTCAACCTACTATGATAACAAAGTGGCTCGGATAATAGCAAATGAGCTACTCTATACCTACATACTCCAAAAAATTAACAATGATGAAATAGCAGGCTCTCTTTCTGCGAGAGATATTTCATCCGATGATATCCAGTGGACGGATACCAAAAATGCTCTAATAGAATTGATTTATGCGCTGTATGCAAATGGTTCTCTTTCATACGGTAAAATAGGAATTCGAAAAGTCAGTTTGGTTTTGGAAAAACTGTTTCAGATTACTTTAGGAGATTTACACAATTCTTTCCATCGAATGAAATACCGCGCAGGTTCACGAACCGCATTTTTTAGACCAACTGAAATCTTCTTTGGAAGAATATATGGACAAAGATTTATAGAGATGTCAAAACAAACAAAAAGGGAAGCAAAGGTAATGGATATAAGATAACTGCGCACGCATAATGGCTTCGCCACCCTTCGGGACTTATAGTGCTTCGTTATCTTATATCCGTTAGTAGAATGGCTTTCTTTTTTTTCTGTTTTTTTCTTTTGGAGTGAATATTCTTCTATAATTAAGGAACGCCCTGAATATATTATGCCTATTGAAGTAGCAATATGATTAAGAGTCTCAACATCGCACTATTTTTTTATCTATATTTGCATATAGATTCACATATTAGGCTATAAGGATGGCAAATAACGATATTAATCGACTTCGTGTAGTATTAGCAGAAAAAGGACTAACAAATAAATGGTTGGCGGAAAGAATGAAAAAAAATCCAACTACCATCTCAAGATGGTGTAATAATGATATGCAACCATCTTTAGAAACATTGTTAGATATAGCAAATGCATTACAAGTTGATATAAAAGATTTGTTATGGTCTTCAAAAAAATAAAATGGAAGATAGTCAAAAAGATATATTAAATGCTTTTAATGGCATTTTGGATAATTTAGTGGATGGTGAAAAGTATGATACTTTACCACCTAAGGGTCCTATTGACCTGCCTTTTGCTTCAGTTGAAGAAGAGGAGTTGAGATCAATTGATCAGGATATTTATGGCGAAGACGAAGAAGACGGAATGTTAGTTTCTTCAGACAGAATAAAAGTTGTAGAATCTGCTGCGATCAAAGAAGTTTTACTCCCCGACTCAAATGCACTTGATGGATTGAATGTAATAGGAATTGTCGGAGCTAATAATAGAATAATAACTACATCATTTCATTTAATTTTATCCAGATCTTCTATTGTAAATTTCAGGTACACAAAAGGTTTTGAGAAACCTTATTTTTATACAAAGAGTAGAGAATCATCTGCTTTATTAGTACTTGATAGTAATATTTTTGATAGTGCATATAGTCTGCATACGTATAATGAATTAATAGACAAAACAGATAGCCCAATATATGATCATTTGGTAAAAAGCAAAGGAAAACCTTTTATTTTCAAGTATAATCATGAAAAATTTAAAAAAGCTCCGGCTTCTCAATCTTTAGGGTTAGCAGTAAAATTCCAACACTCTTTAGAATTATTGTCGCTCGTAGATGTTAATATAGCAGATAAAAACCCCTTAGTTTGTATTAAAGATGGTGCTTTGTTTTCAAATAGTAGTAAACCTTCTGATATTCAAAATGGTTTACAGAAATTGTTTTCGTGGTCAAAGAAAAATAAGACGTTTATCGCATTATCGTCAAAAATAACGGATTCCAGAGTTTTAATTAACACATTAAATGCACATCCACATTTAATCGAAGAATATTTTCCTAATCAACATATCACAACAGGTATCATCAATTCATTTGGAACAGATGCGCTGTTACTAAAAAAAATATTGAAACCAGGATATAGAACCCCACTAATTGAATATATTGAAAAAACAAGAGAACCAATTATTCAAAAAGAAGGTTATGGGGGGTTAAAACCCCTCACATGTTACTATCACAAAAGGTCAAAACCCTATAGTTTTATAAGAATCGAAGTTCCAAAATTCATGTGGGAAGAAAATAAAGAGCAAGTTGAATTTGCCATTTCTATAGCAATTTGGCAATTTGAGCTTGGAGGTGATCGCCCTTTAGTAATAAAAACAGCTGCAGAAAGATGTGTCTTAGATCATGAACATTGGGTTATAGAGCAACAGATGAAAGCAGCATTTGAAAAGAAAAAGCTAGGTCTTATAGAATTTTAAATTGAATCCAGATGACAGAAGTAAACAATAATATTTCAAACAATATAGAGGTTGCTAAACCGTATCATGATATTAACACCCCATTTTCTATAGATGAAAATGGAGCTCTAGCGGAATATATAATTAATGATCCAGAAAAAATGCCTCAATTGGCGTTGGGAGCTTCGATCTTAATTAGAGATAGAAAAACTGATGGTGTTTCCACCAATGAGTATCGAGATTTTTGGTATGCAGGAAGAATTATTGGATTAAAAGCAGTTTCTCCATTTAATCCGGAGAGAACAAGCATGCTTTATCAGGAAGATAGTTTGATGGATCCTACTCTTCCATTAGATTCTATTAATGGACCACACACTCATCAACCTATGGTTATACAAGTGGCATTAACAAGGGAGTTATCTAGCATTGAGAATAAACCTCGTGAGTTCATGGATTCCGCAATTCAAAGACCCCCTTCTGGGCATAGCAGATTGTTCTTCCCAAAATTAACCAATGAAAACGGTGATCCTTCTCCTACTCTTAAAGATATTTTAAGGGTAAAAANCGAAGGTCTCAATTTAGGAATGATTGGTTTTGGAAATAAACCTTACGGATGGAATGACTAAACAATTTATAGAATACAAATGGGATATTGATAGGCTTGATAATAAACATATTTTTATTGTTGGAGAAAGTGGATCTGGAAAAACAGTCTTTCTAAAAAATCTTGCATATGAAATCAGAAAACACGATTCAAAAAATAAAGTTATTCTGACTGATGTACAAGGAGATATTTCTCAACTACTTTTTTGGGATTTTGTCAAAAATATTCCGCCTAGCGGATGGCAACCGCAGGTCACAGATCAAGAATTTGAGAATGCAAAAATGGTATTTGGCAATTTTAGGTTGATTGTTCCAATGACAAAAGATTCTTATGCAGAAACTGAGGTTGCTTCTATAATAAAATTAGCACAGAAAAGAGATGTTGATGTTCGCAGAATTAGTTTGCGTTTTCAGGATTTAGACTCTCCTAGAGATGCAGAATACTTGTTTAGGTACAAGCTCTGACCAAGCGGCGTTGTTAATTGAAGACTTGTCAGAAGGTCTAAAATCTAGTGGAGAACCAGCATCTTTGTCTAGATTACAAACAGCAATTTCAAGACTTCTTACAAGAAATACCACACCACAAATTACCATTCCAACAAATGGAGTATCTTATTATAGAAGCACATTTGAAGCGAGTAAACGAGCGTTAAGAAGTTTAGAAGAGTATTTTGATTTAGACCCTATAGGTTTGCAAGAAGATAAGAATCCACTTGACGATTTTAATTTTGATGGAACTACAATTCTCTATCTCGATCATTTAAATCATGATGAAAGATTGATGTGGGAAATGCAACTTGTAAGTTGGTTATATAGAGAAAAGAAAAAAATGAAGAATACATATGTTTTCTTTGATGAGGCTCACCAAATTATACCTGCCACAAAATCAAGTGGATCAAGCAGTAGTGCGGAAGTCTTTAGTAGATTAAGATCAAACTTTGAAAAACTAGCGAGAGAAGGCAGAAAATTCAGATTAAATTTAGTTTTAAGTACTCAAAACCCTCAGGATTTACATCCAATCGTCCCTGAACAATGTCCGACTAGAGTGGTAATGAAAATAAATCCTAAAAATGCACAATATGCATTTCTTGACAAGGAACTGGCATATGTGGCAAATAGTTTTAGTCAAGGACAATTTTGGATACAGAGCCCTTTCAATGGTACTCCTGATTGGGTTAGAGTACACAGTATAGCACCTCCCGTTCCACATGTTTCAATGGAGGTATTTAGAGAAGAAATGATGAAGAAAGCTAAACTTGAAAAATAAGATTTAAAATGGCACTTGAAAGGAGAAAAGCTAACACAATTCCAATTCCATGGGGAGAGGAAGAAGAGGTAATTTTATTGAGTTATCTTAAAAAAGAAGCTTTTGATGCCAAATTGCTTAGAGAATTATTCCCTAACAGAACCTTACCAAGTATTAGAAGTAAAGTAAGAAAACTACGTATAAAGCATGATCTTTTTGGAGAATCTTACAGAGGGCATAAAGAAAACTTTACTTTGAAAATAGCTCAAGTAGCGAAGCCTAAGTCAGTTTTTGACGCATATGCAGGAGCTGGGCATCAGACCTTCGAATGGATTAGCGTTGCTGATACTGTATATGCATCTGAGAAGATGAAATCAAAACTTAAGCAATTTGAAAAAACAGCTAACGAGAAGGGGTTTGAGAAAATAGATACAAAGGATAATCTATGGAAATTATATAAAAAAGAAAAAAAACAGGTTTTCTTTTTTATTGGTGATGCAATTGATGCTGCTGCGGATCTAAAAGTAAATAAGGTTCGTATTGATTTGATTGATTTAGATACATGTGGATCTACACTCCCTATTCTTCCTACATTATTAATATTACTTAAACCTAAGCATTTATTAATAACCCATGGAGAATTTCATTCCATGCGATTCAAAAGAGAGGATGTTTTGAGAAGACTTCTAATGCATAGGGATATAAAGGAGAATCCTTTACCATTAGAGGTTGATGAAATGAGCAAGGAATTAGATAAAGCTGTGAAAATTGCCGGATTAAGAGCACATAATGAGACCGTGAATTCATTTTGGTTAACTCTTATGGATGAAACTTGGTTGGGCAGTCGATTTCATGGAATGCTAAGAAGATACTATAAAGTATCTAAACCACCTGCTACCTCGGACTGTCTGAATGAACTGTCTAATTCTTAGAAAGTATGAACAGGTCTAATATCGAGTGGACTGAAGTCACTTGGAACCCTACTACTGGTTGTACAAAAGTTTCTACAGGTTGTAAAAACTGTTATGCAGAAAGATGGGCAAATATGCAGCATAAGAGAGGGATAAATCAATATAGAAATGGGTTTGATTTGACTTTGGCGGTCGAACGTTTAAATGATCCTTTGAAATGGAAAAAACCGCAAATAGTATTTGTGAATTCAATGAGTGATTTGTTTCATGATAAAGTAGAAACCGATTATATAAAAAAAATTTTCTCGGTCATGAATAACACCCCGCAGCATACTTATCAAATACTTACCAAAAGAATTGAAAGAGTAAAAGACTTATCAGATTCTATATTTTGGTCAGATAATATATGGTTAGGTGTTTCAGTTGAAAATAATGATTTTGTTGAACGGATTGAGATACTTAAAAAAACTTTTGCTAAAGTAAAGTTTATATCATTCGAACCGTTATTGAGCAAGATTAAATATAATGACTTTACAGATATTGACTGGGTTCTGGTTGGTGGAGAATCAGGAGGAAACGCAAGAAAAGTTGAAAAAGAATGGATTAAATCAATAAGAGATAATTGTAAAAGACAGAATACCGCTTTCTTTTTTAAACAATGGGGGAAAAGAATTTTTAACCCAAATCCAAAAGATCCGACAATTGACAGAAAACATCCTTTCTATGCAAAAGGAGGGTGTATGGTTGATGATAAAATTTATAGAGAATATCCAAATATAGAATAACAATGGCTTTACCAATAAATATAGAAGATCTTGTAAATGCGAGAACAGTAGAATCTGTTAGAATTGAATTTAAAAGAGGATGGAATCCCGAAGAGGCTATTCGAACAATTTGTGCATTTGCAAATGATATTAGGGAATATGGAAGTGGATATCTTATAGTTGGAATTGACGAGAAAGAAGGAACACCTATTTTGCCACCATATGGAATTCAGGCGAATCAAATTGATAAAATTCAAAAAGAATTTATCCAATTGTGTCATCAAATTCAACCTAATATTTTCCCAACGATAGAACCTATCGAATTTCAGGAGCAGCATATTATAGTAATCTGGGTTACAACAGGTGAAGAAAGACCATATTCTGCGCCAAGTACACTCGGTGGAAAAGCTCAACGTAGGATTTATGTTAGACCATCTTCTGTTACCATTCCAGCAACTCCTGTTTTGGAAGATCAGCTTAGAGAGTTAGCTGCATACAAACATTTTGATGATCGTGTAAATACAAAATCAAATATTGATGATTTAGATTTAGGTCTAATTCAATCTTATTTACAGGAGATTAAAANTAATTTATACGAAGAAGCATTTAAAATACCTCTGTCAGAACTTGCCCTTAAAATAGCAAATAGCTAGGGGCACGGCTGAAAACTTAAAACCTCTTAATGTAGGTTTATTGATGTTCTGCAAAAGTCCTGAAAAATATTTTGAAGGCTGTGTTACAAACTTAGTAGAATTTGATGATGAAGCAGGAACAAAGTATTCTGAAAAGAAGTTTCTTGGACCTGTTCATACTCAGATTAGGCAAATTATGAACTATTTAAATAACAATATAATAAAAGAGTTCGTTCGTAAAGATACATCACGCGCAGAATCTAATCGTTTTGTAAATTATCCTTATCAGGCTTTGGAAGAAGCTGTTGTAAATGCCTTATATCATAGAAGTTATGGTAATCCTACTCCAAATGAAATAAGAATATACAAATCGGGCAATGATCGGAGAATTGAGATATTGAGTTATCCTGGACCTCTTCCGCCAATTGATGAAAATGCTTTGGTACAGTTAAAAATAACCGCAAGGAATTATAGAAACTTGAAACTTGGAGATTGGTTAAAAAATTTACGATTAGCAGAAAAGTATGCAACCGGAATTCCAACTATTTTAAATGCTTTAGAAACAAATGGATCACCCAAACCAATTTTATCTACTGATGCAGATAGGTCACATTTTTTTGGTTGTTTTTCGAATTCATCCAGATGCTCCTGATGAACCTAATCATCCTATAGATGATGTAGGAGTATTTGCGTTATCAAATAGTCAACAAACTATATTAGAAAAACTAATAAATGAACCTATAGTTGAGACTGAAATAGAGACCTTATTTGAGGGAGATGTCAATGATGACTTAGGGTTTCTTGTCAAAAATGATTTAGTTGCTATAAAGCAAATCCCTGATAGTAAACTATTTTTTATAACACCTAAAGGTAAAAATGCCTTAAAAAGTTCGTTCTAATTTTTCATATATAGTTTACAGGTCGTCATGAAAGATATATATCAGCTTACGTATAAAGACATTAATGAATTGTTCTACACAGGAAAGTTAACAGAAAGCCAGACTATTGAGCTTAAAAGAGACTTTTCTTTTGATAAAAATGGTCGAATTGAAAATAGAGAATTCGTAAAGGATATTACTGCGATGGCTAATGCTGATGGAGGATATATTTTCATAGGAATTGATGAAAAGGCATTAAAAGTTTGTGGTATTAGTAATATAATTGGTAATCAAAAAATAGAAGATTGGATTTGCAATGTTTTAAATGATTTAGTTGACAAAAGTATTGAATATCAATTACATCAAATTCCAGTTAATGAAGATAGTACGAAAAGTATCTTTGTATTAAATATCGCTCAAGGAAAGAATAAACCTTATTATGTGGTTTTTGATAAAAAAAGCCTTGTATATATTCGAAAAGGTACTTCTGTTTTTGGGGCTAAGCCTGATGACATCGCAAACATGTATAAATCATCATTACAAAATGATGAAGATAATCTCAACAATAAGGTTGAGATTAAACAAAGTGCAAAGGGAAAAAGAGTTCAGCAAATAGGGCAAAATTTTGGTCGTATTATTAATACTGAAAAAGTTCAAAATGTTACGGAAGTATTATATGATAAAGAAAGTCATATTACAGATCAGCAAGCAAAACAAATAAAGGATAAAGTTGATGAGATTGTTTCTATTCATGACAAGGCTGGAAAGTTTAAAACAACTGATAATAAAGGGAAATTTTACGCTGTTACATGGAGTAGTATAAAGAATAGATATGGTGTAACCAAATACACTCTCTTGAGAAAAGAGGACTTTGAGGATTGCATGAAATGGTTACAGACACAAATAGCTTCCGTACACCGCCCGATCTTAAGAAAGCATAACAATTCTGAATGGAAGAACTCAATGTATTCTAGTATTTACGCAAAATCTAGAAATGAGTGGAATATGGATAAACATCAATTGTATCAGTTTGCTGAAGAAAAGCTTAATCTTAAAAAGCCAATTACCTCATTGAAAGATTTAAGTGATGTCCGATTAAAGAAATTGTACGCTATACTATTCTCTACTTAATTTTTTCATCACAAAAATGAAACTATAATCTGTTAACCTATCAAAAATGGAGAATATCAAGCCAGAAATCCTAATTAAAATTGAGAAAAAATACAATCTGAATCTTGAAAAATTGATTGAATTTCAAGAAATTATGGAATTCCCCCAATCATATAAAGTTGATGAAAACAATAATGTAATAGAGATAAATCTTAATAATTGTAAATTTAGTTCTTTGCATCAATTAAGATACATTAAAACATTAAAAAGGTTATGTTTAGGTGGAAATAACATCCAGAATATAGAACCGTTATATCAATTAAAAGAACTTGAGTATCTTGATATCAGTAATAATAGAATCGAAGATATTTCCATTTTAAAACAGTTGTCAGCCCTCAGATATTTAAATATATCCAATAATAGGATTTATGATATTAGTCCGATATATGATCAGTTAAGAAATGACTTGTATTTGCAGGCTGACAACAACTCAACTGTATATCCTTCGCAGAATATTTCGATAAATAGAAATGGAGATGTTATTGAATGGTTTGATAATTTATGGAACTATGCAAACAGTAAGATTGAAGAAAATTTACACACAAGGGAAAAAGTTTTAGATCTAGGCAACTGTGGTATTACAGACTTATCCAGATTTCCTTTATTGTATAAATGTACACATTTAAAAACATTGATACTAAGTAACGAATGGGCTATATATGAAGGGGAATGGGATAGGGAAACCAGTAAAAATAATGGTCTACCAAACAATATATTTTATGTACCAGCTGAGTTTTCCAAACTGATAAGCTTGGAAGAACTTTTTATTGGTGGCGATTGGAAGAGCAGAAAGAATAAAGTTTGGAATAGATGGAGAATAAGAACTTTTGCTGTATTTAATAAATTAATTAATCTAAAGTACCTCAATCTCAGTAATAACTTAATTCAAGGAAATGTCAATCTTACTAAACTTCAACAGACTCAAATATTGCATTTGAATAACAACAGAATTACTTCGATAACAATATCTTCCAATCTTGAAAATATCAAAGAACTCTATCTTAGTAATAATTATATTTCTGACATCTTTTTTCTGAATAAGTTTCCAGCAGTTAATACCGTTGATCTCCATTCTAACAGGATAAAAACCTTATTACCAATTAGGGAACTTATTGAAAGAGTTGACATCAATGATTCAAAATGGCAAAAGCACTCAATTAACCTAACTCAAAATCCTTTATCAAATCCACCTTTGGAAGTTGTCTCTCAAGGAAATGAGTATGTGTTAGCGTATTTTGAACAATACCAAGCAGAAAAGAGTGTCAAAATAAAACCGTATTTAAATCGAGATATTAAGTTGGTTTTAGTAGGAAATAGTGATGCAGGCAAATCTACTCTTACAGAATATTTCTTAACCGGAAAGTGGAATGATACTATTTCCAGTACTCATTGGATGGTAGTGAAACGGTGGTCAACAAAACATAAAAGTCGAACATATAACATCAGAATATTTGATTTCGGGGGTCAGGAATATTATCATGATACGCATTACTTATTCTTTACTAAGCAGACCGCCTATCTATTACTTTGGAACGAACAATCGAATAAATATGGAGAAGTTCTTATAGAACAAAGACAAGCTGATGGTCGCTTAAAAGCAAATAATGTACAGTGTTTCCCATTAGAATATTGGCTTAATTCTATCGAATACCATACGAAAAACAAAAAAACTTCTATTGATGAAAAAAGGATTAAGGAAATTCTAGATAAACGAGACGTCGATATTCAAAATAATATAAGTGCTGGAGAAAATTGGACAAATGAGATAATTCAATCTACAGAAGATATTGGTAAAGAATTAGAAGATGTTCCTAATATTCTCATAACACAAAATAAAATAGATAATGCAAATGATCTAAAATTCCTTAATGAACAACATCTAAAAAAATCTTATCCAAAAATTTTTGGATATGCTTCTCTTTCAGTGAAAACCCAAAGAGGTATGGATAATTTTAAAAATATTCTGTTTGAATTACTGGATAAAACTCCTTTAGTAAATAAAGAATTTTTGGGTACATGGGGATTTGTGAAAAATGAGATTGAAATTGGAAATTACCCCAACAAAAAAACAACCCTTAAAGAGTTTAAAGAATATTGTAACAATAAAATTAAAACTATCCCTGAAGTAAAGAGAGGTGGTAAAAAATTAATAAAACAGGTACTTTTTAATGATACTGATGCAATTAGTTTCGCACAATATTTAAATAATATAGGACTAATTTTGTATTTTCCTGAAAATGATAGTTTGAAGGATTATGTATTCCTGAATCAAAATGACATTCTTAATAATATATATGACATTCTTTTAGGTTTAAATAAACAAAATGGCAAGTTCAATAAAGAATATATTAAAGATACTTTAGGAAAAAATCATTTTGATAACGAATGTGAAATGATTACTAATATTATGAGCCATTTTAAAATGATTTTTAAACATCCGTCAGATATTGATCATTTTATTGCTCCTTTATATTTGCCATCAGAACCACCTAAAAGTGTGAAAATTTTCCTGAGTACATTCCAAAAACCAATTTGTAAGTTTATTTTCAACAGCTTTATTCATAAACACGTTATTCTAGAATTTTTTCAGAAACATGGACAGGCTGTTTTAAAAGACACAAATAATGGTGAATCATATTTATACTGGAAAAATGGGGTTGTATTAAAGGATATTGACACTCATGAAATTGTACTTGTAAAATTTTGTAATGTTAATGATGCTAATAAAAGTGCCTATATAGATGTGTATAAATTGGAAAATTCAGGAAGTGGTCAATTTTCTGAAAATGTAATAAAAACATTAGAGGAAATCTGCGTTGATAAAGATGTGACTAAAACAGTAACAATTGACGGTGAAAACTTCATCCCAATTTCAGTGATTCATAAAGCAGAAGAAAATGGAAATTGGGTTTTTCATTATTATGAAAAATACTATGAGCTGAAGCAATTCAAACAATACTTAAAACAACCTATAAAAATGAAAAAAATATTTATTTCTTATTCCAAAGCTGATGCTTTTTATTTGGAAAAATTGGAAAATCACCTAAGCGTACTAAAAAGAAATGGAACTATTGATACTTGGAATTGTAGGCAATTGTTGCCAGGTGAAAAATGGGATGGTAAAATTAAGAAGGAATTAGAAGAAGCAGACGTAATAATATTTTTAGTAAGTGATGACTTTTTAGCAACAGACTATATCTGGGATGTAGAAATTAAGAGAGCCATTGAACGAGAAAATGCTACCCCTGAAAGTGTAAGAGTAGTACCTATAATAGTCAGAAGTTGTTATTGGGAAGAGTCGCCCTTAAGTGTATATAATACTGCACCAAAAAAAGCTCAGGTTCTAACATTGGCAGGAAATATCGACGAAGCTTATACGAATGCAGTTAAAGAAATTAGAAAAGTATTATAATAAAAATTTTTGTATTTAACATCACAAATGACTGAATAACAACGTTGTACATGTTAAAATAGATTATCCTTTATAAAGCTGAATCATTCTATGATATTGTATCCAAAAATGTCAAAAGTGGTATCAGGTGTTCGACTGTAATCCCTGTCAGCCCGCAAGGTTAGAGACCTAAAAGCTAAACGCTGTAAACGAAATGTTTGCAGCGTTTTTTTGTTTTAACAGTTGCCAGCAAGAAGAATGGTATTACAATTATATATTATTAGCTAGTATTGAATGAATAATACAGCAATAATTGTTAACACGACAATTTCTGACGTATTAGAACATTACCTTTACCGCAATAAAAATTACAACCTTATATAAATCATATTGAGGTGACTCAATATTTGGTGATAAATTTTTATATTTACGCGGATTTTTTTATTAAATAAACTATTAACCTTTTTAAAAAAAACACAAGTATGAAAAAA